>Ga0209018_1000487_pt1 | contig 36516 bp, 31 predicted proteins | sample YNPBryBLVA2012_FD_185814 | JGI IMG/M metagenome (GOLD analysis project Ga0209018, IMG submission 185814) | Anoxygenic and chlorotrophic microbial mat microbial communities from Yellowstone National Park, USA - YNP Bryant BLVA 2012 (SPAdes)... ...
ACCGATCAGACCGAGCACGATCGCCGCGGCGACGCCACTCGCGCCGAGCAACACGTCTTCGAACTCGTCACGCTGGTCGCGGCTCCTTTCGCCGCCTTCCGGATCGTTTGAGGTTGCTCCGTACATCCGGACGCCCGCTCCGACGATCAGAGCGCCCGCGATGATGATCGGAATGCCGAGCCAGGGCATGCCGGGACGCGGTGCAGCCCCCTCGGGCTTGAAGCCGGCCAGCGTGCCCGGAAACAGACGGAAGAAACCGTAGACGGTCAGCGCCGCGCCGCCGCCGACCAGCACCAGATACGGCAACAACCCGCCGGACCGCGCGAGCTTTCGATCGCCGATCAGCCGGTCGAGCACGATGCCCGTCAGCATCGCCGCCGGCGGCACCGCCGGGAAGATGTAGTGGTGGAACTTCGTCAGCATCGCGGTGAACAACGCAAAAGCGAACACGAACCACATCGCCAGGAACACAGATACATCTCCGCGGCCCGACCCCAGCGCGTCCTGACGACGTCTCAGCCACCATACGAGGCCAACAGGCACCAGGCCCGTCCACGGAAAGAGCGCATAGCCGAGCTGCCAGACGTAGTAGCGGAAAGAAACGTCGTCGCCCACGTTCGTGTCATGCACGTGAACCATCGCGCGCTTCCACATGTCGTGGAACAGAAGCCGGTCCGTGAACGGCTGACCGTGCCGCATGTACATCGCCACGTACCAGGGCAACGCGACCGAAGCGATGATGAGAAGGCCGCTCTGGATCTTGATGTCGAGCAGCTTGCGCCAGCGGCCGGAGGCGAAGATGTACGCGCCCGCGCAGAGCATGGGGAGCAGGAATCCGGCAGGGCCTTTGCCCATCGTGGAGATCGCCGCGAAAAGCCAGGCAGCCAGCGCATAGAGCGACGCGAGGCGACGCTCCTTGCGGTTGTCCCACAGCAGCAGGCCCGTGGTCAGCGCCCACGCGATCGCCTCCATCCAAGGCTGCGTCGCACGGTTCGACTGCACGGGGAAGGTCTGCGCGCAAGCCTGGTTGCCGGGAAGCGGCTCCACTCCTCCGCCGCCGCAGTTGCCCGCGGACCCGGAGAAGAATACGTCTTCGTGGATGCGGAACCCGAACGGCGTCTTCGCGATCTGCAGCTCGATGTTGCGCGACAGCAGGTACAGCACCTGCGGCAGCACCGCCATCAGGATCGCCCCGATCACCAGGTGATACGCGGAGAGCCTGAACCGCGCGACCCCCAGATCGATCTCGTAGACCTTCACCTCGCGCTCCGGATCCGTGTGCAACGCGAGAAGCAGCAACCCCATCGCCGCTGTCATCGACGACACGAACGGCATGTCCGTCATCGTCTGGTGCCCGATCAGGTACCAGTGAGGCATCGTCGCGAGCACGAGCGCGCCGAGCAGGCCGGCCCGGCGGCCGAACACGTTCGCGACGCCCTTGTAGAGCAGGTACAGCGCGACGACCGTCAGGATGAACACCGGCATACGAACGGCCCACTCGGGCCACGGCTCGCGCCCCGATGCCACTGCGGCGAGCATCTGGTCGGGCTTGTACCCCACGCCGAACAGCGACATCGACAGCGCCTCGGTCCAGAAGTTCAACACCGGCTTGGACCAAAACCAGCCATCCTGCGCCCACCAGGTCGAAATCCAGTCGTCGCGCGACAGGATCTCCCGCGCAACCTCGCCGTAGTGCGTTTCCCATGGATCGCTCAGCGAGTAGCTTCCAAGCATCGGGAGGTACAGAACCGTCGCGGCGACCACGAGCCAGAACCCGTGGCGCTGATGCATGGCGCGCGCGAGTCCGGCCTCGTCTGTCGCCCACGCGCCGAGCCTCTCGCCGACCTTGTAGACCGACACCACGAACGACAGGAACGCTACCGGGATCAGCACGGCGTTGACCTTCCACGACGTGTACCCGGCGACCGCGACCGTGATGAGCACGAGGGTGAGAACCAGCGTTCCGAACAATGCACCAATGGCTGGCGCAATGGCGCGGATCGTCACACGTGACGCGACCCGGTCGTCCGGGTCATCGAAGGTGCCGAGCAGGTCGAGCAGCCCCCACGCCGAAACCAGCGTGGCGAGGAACCCCACCGGTACCGACCATCGGAACTGTGTATCGGCTGCACAGATGCAGAACAGCACCACACCGCCCACGAGCATCGGGACGCCGCCGCGCAGCCAATGGACAGGACGATGCCGGTTCGCATCCGGCGGCGGAGCAGGAGGTACCGGCACCGGTTCGTCGGTCGCGTTCGGCGCAACCTGCTCAGCCCCACCGTCGGCACCGTCACCACCCGACACGGGCTGCTCGTGCGCGTCGTCGCCTCCCACGCCCTCCCGATCTTCGTCGTGCGTCGATTCGTTTTTCTCGTCGGTCATGATCAAGCCCCGCTCCAGCGCGGTGTGCACACTCGCCGGTCTCGTGGGGCACCAGCGTGCTCCGCGTGTGGCCGGCACAAGCTCGCGTGGTGTTAGCAAGACTCCGGGCCTGTGACCAGACCGCCCACGTCGATCCGCGACGGCCCAGGCTCAACCCTGTGCCGCAGCCGCGATCGCCCGGAGCCGCGTTCCGAGAGCCATCGCGTCCGCCCACGCCAGCGTGGCCGGCGCCGACGGCATCCGGTCGGCTGGCCCGACCCAGGTGCGCACCAACACGCCGTCTGCCCCTGCCGCGATCGCGGCCTGAGCGACGGCCGCCACATAGCGGGCACGCTGGGCGATGGTGCTCGCATCCACCACGATCGGTAGGTGCGTGCGAAGCTTCGCACGCGCAATGGCTGCTATCTCGAGCGTGCGTGCACCGTTGGGATACTCCCCGCCCGCTTCGAGGAGCACGACCGCGCTCCGGCCGTCCGCAAGCTCTCGCTCCGCGGCCTCGATCCACACGTTCGCCCCCCAGCTCGGCTCGCGCAGCACGAACACGACATCGCTGACCGCCCCAGGCCGCCGCTCGAGAGACAGGCAAGCCAGCGATCCGACCGGTCGCGGCACTACGGGGGCCCGAACCACTGCGGCGTCGAAAGGCCTGCCCGCCGCGATGTCATGCGGCAGATCGGTGATGTGCTCGACCCCGATCGGCTCGATCGCGAGCCATGGCTTCCCTCCACCAATGTTGCCCCACGCCCCGGATACCACCGTCGGCGTCCGACGAAACCGGCGCGACGCCAAGCAGTACGGATCCTCGATACGAATGACGTCGTCCACATAGGGCAGATCGCGCCAAAGGTCGCGCGCGTTGGCAGGCACCTTCCCGATCACCGCAAGCAGCGTCCGCGCGGTTCCGTCGATCTGCTGTACCTGATGCCCCGCTCCGACCAGTGTTTGCCTCACCGTCTCGACAGCGTCGGGCGGTGCGTTCGTGTCCATGACGATGATCATCGCCCGGTCAAGCCTAGCAAAGCTCGGCGCCGGACGTATCCTCGTCGGCACTCCACCCGGCGATTCCAACCTACCCCATGCTCGCCCGCTGCCCTTCCCTGATCGTTTGCCTCGCCGTCGGGCACCTGTCGTGCTCTGCCCCGGCCGTGCCTTGTCCGGCCACACGCTTGCACGCAAGCAGCCCCCAAGCACCCGCCACGACACTACCCCCGGCCACCCCCGCAGCAAGCTCCGCTCCCGTCCCCGTCCCCTCCCCTGCCTTGCAGCACGCCGCCGAAGCAGTGGTGCACGCCTTCTCGATCGAGGCGCCGACTTGGTCCCCCGACCAACGACGCCTGCTGTTCATCTCCGACCGGAAAGGCCAACCCGCCGCGTGGCTCTCCCTGTGGTCGGCCCTGGACCTGCCACCAGACCTGGTCGGCGCGCCGGATTGGAACACCCTCGCCGCCCTCTTCCTGCCCGGCAACACCGAGGCGCTCGTAGCCGTCGCAACGACCGACCAGTCCTGTACCCTGTGGCGCACCAACCTGACCGCCAACCAACCATCCCGCCTCGCCACAATCGACGACTGCACCATCGATCGCATCGTCCAGGCCCGGGGCGCCCCCGATGCCGTTGCGTTCATAGCCCACCGCACGCTCGCTCCCCACGACACCCTGTATTCCCTGCGCCCGGCGGCTTCCTCGCCCAGGCCCGTCGCCGACCTGCCACCGGGAACCCGTCTGCTCGACGTGTCGCCCGCAGGTACCCACGCCTTGTTGGGCCTGGCCGACCGCGGCACGCTCGTCGAGATCGACCTCGTCAATGGCGCGAAAGACGAGGTCACCACGCAAGGCACGCTGACCAGCGCGTGCTACGGCCGCGATGGCAAGCAGATCTGGACTGCGACGTCGCGGGGCGACGAGGCCTGTCTGGACAGCATCCGTGCTGGTACGGGCGCCAGCCCCACTTCCTGCTTCACGAGCTGCCGAATCAGGGATCTCCGAGCCGCGGCTCGTGGCTCCCGACTCGCAGCGCTGGTCGACTGCCAAGAAGGGTCCGTGCTGCGCATCCTGGAGACTTCCAATCTCGCGCACCATCTCACGGCGGCCCTGCCCACAGGGACCGGCACGCTGGCCGACTTCTCGCGCAATGGCACCGCCGTGCTCGTCACCTGGCAGACTCCGTCTTCACCTCCCGACATCTTCGCAGTCGACGCCCGTAGCGGCACCGTGCGGCAGCTACGCAAGGACGTTCGGCCGACACTAGCTGCGCTGGATGACATGGCGTCACGCATCGTCGATGTGCCATCGAACGGCGTGACCTCGAAGGTCGTCGTGCATGCTCCGGCCACTGCCTGGTCGGGTCGGTCCCACAACCACCCCGTCGTGATGCTGCTGACGGCCGGCACGGTCGCCGAACGGATGAGGTGGAGCCCGCTGGTGCGCTTGCTCGTCGCGAGAGGCGCCGCGGTCGTCGCAGCTTCGGTCGACCAGTTCAAGACCCCCGAGGCTGTCAGCCTCCTGCTTGCTTCGATCCCGAACATGCCCTGGGCAGACAGGAGCCATGCCGCAGTGGTGGGGTTTGACGCACTGGCAGGCCTTGCGTTCCGTGTGCGCCGGACCGCACCGGCAACCTGGCGGGCGGCCGTTGCGCTACGGTCTGCTCCACCCGACAGCGCGACGCCGACCCCGCCGGTCGAACCCATGGAACTGGACATCGCGCTGGACGACTCGACGCAATGGTATCGCGTGCATGGGTCAGCGCCGCTGGCGCAGGTGGTAGCGTTCATCGAGCAGCGGTTGCAGGAGCACGGTGCGGATTTCTGAGGTTGCACCATCGCGGGCTTTGCGGCAGGAAGTCTCTGCCTCGATATCGACGCGCCGGTAGTGCACCCCTGACCGCCCCCCTTCATGCGCGCGTCGGTGGTCACGTTGCACCATTCACCAAGCGATGGCTGTTTCCCTGGTTCTGCGATCCTCCACGAGCTCCCCCGGCGGGGAAACGCAACCACCACGCGTGATCACGTACGACCTGCCCCTCGTGGTGATCGGACGAGGACAGGGATGCGATCTCCTTCTCCCCGACTTGTCCGTGAGCCATCGGCACGCGAGCATCCGGCAGCGAGGCACCGACTACATCGTGATGGACGAAGGCTCCACCAACGGGACCTTCGTCGGCGCCGTTCGACTGTCGCCGCAGTCGCCGCGCGTGGTGCGCAACGGTGACATGATCCGCGTGGGACGCGTCTGGCTCGAGGTTCGCATCGAGCATGCCACGACATCCACGCATACGGCGCAGGCGACGAAAGAGCTGGCGTTGGCCCTGATTTCGCAGGCACTCGGCGCCCAGGGTGAGCACGGCGGTCCCCGGCTCGTCGTGGTCGCCGGCCCTGACCAGGGTAAGCAAGTCTTGTTGCAGGACGCGGGCGGACCGGTCGTGATCGGCCGCGGACGCGATGTATCGCTGCCCCTCGATGTGCCCGAAGCCTCGCGGCGTCATGCTCGAGTCGTCCGACAGGGCGAACACGCACTGCTTCGCGACCTTGGCTCCCGGATCGGGACGATGGTGCGCGGCGAGCCCGCCCCCGCGGACAAGGACACGATTCTGCGCACAGGCGACCTGTTTCAGATCGGCCCCGACTTGATTTGCTTCGAGTTCCCGGCGGTCGAGGCTCTGCGCGAGCTCGAGCAGTCGGAAGACGAAGCCATGGCCGCCAGCGAAGTGGTCCCCCCGCCGGTCCCCCCGCACGCGGAACCGCCATCATCCGCACCGGCCGCCTCTTCGACGGTCCCCGAACCACAAGCGTCGCCAAGTCGGTCGAACGCTGGCGTGCCCCCGCGCCGAGGCAAGCAGGTGGAAGGAGGGTGGACCAAGACGGATGTGATCATCGTGCTGCTGGCGCTCACCGTGCTTGCGATGAGTGCCGTAGGTCTGCTGTGGCTTTTCCGAGGCCTGTGAGGATGCACCATGTCCGCTTTCGAGATCGAACGGGAAGATGCTGTTGCAACACTCTGGCTGTCGAAGCCGGAGCGCAAGAACGCCATGGGCCCCGAGTTCTTCCAGGCGCTCCCGGAACGGATGCGCGAGCTCGAGGCGGATGAGAACGTGCGGGCGATTGTGATCGCAGCGCAGGGGAACACCTTCTCCGCCGGGCTCGACCTCAAGAGCGACATCGGCGCGCAGATCCAGTCTTCGCTGGCCGGTGGCCTGGCTGCCGATCGCGAGAAGCTCTGGCACCTGATCCATGAACTGCAACACAGCTTCGATGCCGTCGCCCGGTCGTCGAAGCCCGTCATCGCGGCCATCCAGGGCGCATGCATCGGCGGAGGGCTCGACCTCGTCGCGGCGTGCGATGTCCGTTTTGCGTCGAAAGATGCGTTCGTCAGCCTGCGCGAAACCAGGATCGCCATCGTGGCCGACCTCGGATCGCTCCAGCGCCTCGCGTCGATCATCGGCCAGGGCCACCTGCGGGAAATGGCTTTCACGGGTCGCGATGTCCCTGCGTCCGAAGCCTTCCAGATGGGGCTGGTCAACGCGGTGCTCGAAGACGCTGCCAGCACGTTGGCCCACGCTCGCAAGGTCGCGGCCAGCATTGCTGCGAACAGCCCGCTGACCGTGCGCGGCGTCAAGGCGATCCTGGATGCCGCTCAATCAGAGCAGATTGCGCGGGGTCTGGACCGGGTTGCCCTGTGGAACGCCGCGTTCCTGCCCAGCGAAGACCTGATGGAAGCCGTGGTCGCATTCCTCCAAAAACGTCCCCCCGTTTTTCGAGGCCGCTGACCCTCGCCCCCCAGCGCTGTCGATATTTTGACCAAAGCGGCCAAGTTGGGTAGGTCGATGTAGGACAATGCCTTCAAGGCTCGCACCTTACCTCGCCGCTCTCGTCGCCTCCCTCGTCACCCTCTTGGCCACGAGCGCTGCCCAGGCGTGGGTCGAAACCGAGTTGCTCGGCGCCGAGTCCCGCGTGGAGCTCCACCGCGACGGCACCGCTCACGTTCAACACAAGGTCTCCTTCCGCGTCCGTGGCGGCCCCCTACGATTCCTCGACCTGTCCATCTCCGATCGGCAGATCAGCGTCTCCGGCACCGCGTCCCTGGCAACCGCGGGTGACGCCGCGACACCGATGATGCCGATCCCTGTGGCGGTCGATCAAACCCCAGACGGCGACGTGCGGGTGGAGATCGACGAGAAGCGCGGCGTGCGCAAGGGCGTGTACAACCTCGACTTCGGCTACGACGTCGACCTGCTGCAGGCCGGTGGTATCACGCGCGACGGGTCGATGCTCAAGGTGACCTGGATGGGGCCGAAGTGGCAGGACGGCATCGACAATGTCAAGTGCGTGCTTGCGGTGCCTGCGTCGGCAACGGCGCCTCGTCCCGCCTACGACACGCACGAGGATACGCTCGACGGGACCGGCTCCGGCGCGGTGGGGTCGTACCTGACGACGATTGCGCGCCTGCCCGAGTTCGACGAGGTCACGCTCATCCGGCCGCATGTGGCACGAGGCGAGTCGGTACCGTGGGCCGTTCGGATCGATCCGTCCGCCGTCGGCGATGTCAACGATCCTCGATTGCATGCGCAGGATCAGACCAGCAGCGTGGCCCCCGTACCGCCGGAGCACCGCGCCTTGTTCCTCGGCGCTGCGGCCTTGCTCGCGCTGACGGCGTCGATCCTGCTGGCGGTCAAGCACCGTCAGGTGATGGCTGCCTGCAAGTCGCGCGGAGTCATCCCCCGTCCCCTCGCCCCGTTGGGCATTGGTCTGCGCGTCGCCCTTGCGGGACCGCTGCTCGCAGTAGGAGTCGCCGCGCAGGTCTGGATGGCAGACCCCACCGTCGGCTCCATCGTTGTGCTCGTGGTCGTGGCGCTGATGGCATACCGCACGCCTTCCGCTCGAAACGCGCCGCGTGGACCAGGGCGCTGGCTTCCTCTCACCGACGACCAGGCGTTTCGGGTCCGGAAGCCGTCCCTGCCCACGTGGCTCGACGTCAGCACGACCAGCGGCAAGGTCGTGTGGCTCGTGATCACGATTGCCTGGGGCGCAGGGGTAGCCGCGACAAGCCGATTCTCGATCTACCACGCGCACGTTGTCGCGCTCGACTACGTGCTGGTTGCGTCGCTGTTCTGGACGGGCCTGCGCAAGCAGCTCCCGGCTGACGCGGTGGCGGACGCTGCGCCGCTCCTGGGGGCGCTGGCTCACTCGCTTCGCAACCACAAGGGGCTGGGCGAAGTCCGCGTGAGCGCAATCGCACGCTTTGCGACCGGCGCATCGACCCCGGACGAGCTTCGGCTTTCGATCCGGCCGCGAGGAGGGCTGCGAGGTTTTCGCACGATCGAGGTAGGCATCGCTTGGGCGCACGGCACGGGCGGACCTGTGCCGTTCCCCCAGGCGCTGGTTCGCGTCGTCGACAGCTCCGTGTGCCACGAGGCGGTGACTGCCCGGATGCACAAGGCACGGTGGCTCCGTGGCCGCGAAGCCTACGAGCGGGTCTTGTCTGTGACGCCAACCCTGCCAACCCTGGAGCACACCGTGCGGCTGGTCGAGTCGCTGGTGAGCATCATTCGGGATCCTTCTCCGGCCATCGAAGCCCGGTCGGGTGCGCCCATCGGCCCGCAGCGTCAACCTCGATCGTCGCTGTCCAGGAGCTCGAGGAAAGCGGCTGGGATCTCGTCGCGCACATCGAACGCGGGAACCGACGCACTGCCTCTCCACGCCACGTGGTAGGCATGAAGAGCGTGGCGCTGCGCCGTGTCGGTGCGGCCGCCGTACAGCTTGTCGCCGAGGAGCGGATGGCCGATGGCGGCCATGTGCGCTCGAATCTGGTGTCGCGCAGCCTTGGAGGCGGTCGCCTCGACCAGAGCCAGGCGTCCGGATCGTCGAAGCACACGGTAGGAAGTCGAGGCCGGCCGCGGCGAGTACCGCGCCTGGTCGCGCGGATGGACGCAAGCCAGCACGCGGCGCTTGTCCTTTGGATGCGGACACAGGGGAATCTCGACGAGGCCGGTGTCGGCCAGGTCGGTGCCATCGCACAGCAACAAGTACGACTTGTGAATCTCCCCTGCGTGCAAGGCCCGCGACAGTTCGTCGAACGAGATGGCGGAACGTGCCGCGACAAGCAACCCCGACGTGTCCGTGTCCAGCCGGTGCACGATCCCGGGCTCCCGTGCGGAGTAGCCGAAGCCGCGCATCTCCGGGTAGCGAGCGAGGAGCGCGTTGACCACGGTTCCGGTTTCTCCGCCGCGGAGAGGCGCAGTCGGCTGCCCTGCGGGCTTGCACACCACCACCAAGTCCTCACGCTCGAGCCGCACATCAAGGGCCGCGCCTGGTTGCGCAACCGCCGCGTCGTCGAGCGGCGCAGGGAGCGCCACGGTGATGACGCTGCCAACGCGTGCGGCGTCTCCCTTGCGTGCGACGTGACCATCGACTCGCACGGCACCTTGCTCGAACAGCGCACGGACCCGCGCACGGCCGATCCGGGAGCCGAACGCGCCCACCACCACCTTGTCGAGACGCTTGCCTGCGTCGGGTTCTTGCACTTCGATTTGTGTCGTCTGGTCGTTGGTGGGATGGTCGCTCATGGCTGTTCCTGGCCGCTGTCCTGGATCACGCGGATCGGGCTCCCATAGCACGGGCACCGGTCCCAGGCTCGGAGGTCGTCATGCCGTACGTCGATACCGTCGTGGGTCGCCTCTTCGTGCAGACTTGCGGGCATGGGCCGGTCATCACGCTGTGGCACTGCCTGCTCGGAGACAGCGGCATCTGGCAACCCCTTCTGCCCTCGCTCATGCAGCATGGGCGTGTGGTGATGGTCGACGGCCCGGGCCACGGCAGAAGCGATGCGCCACCCGGCCCGTTGACCCTCAACGGATGCGCCGACGCCTGGGTGCAGGTGCTCGATGCGACTGCACCGGGCGAGGCCGCCGTGTTTGCGGGGCTATCATGGGGAGCCATGACCGCGTTGCGGGTGGCAACCCGCCATCCCGATCGCGTGCGCGCATTGGGGCTGTTCGGGGCGACCTCCACAGCGCCCGGTGTCACGGTGCGCGTCCGATTGGCTGCACTTGCCGCCTTGCTGCGCCTCACGGGCGTCTCACCACGCATGGCACCCATGCTTGTGGACAAGATGGTTTCGCGATCCAGCAGTGCCGGTGCGCGACATCAGGTGCTGCGCATGCTGGCGCGGTCTGCCCCCAACGACCGCCTTGGTCTGTTTCGCACGTCCCGCGCCGTGCTGGTCGACGCCGACGACATCACCGTCGCGCTGGGCCAAATCGAAGTCCGGGCGGTCGTGTGCGTGGGCGCCGAAGATGGCATCACGCCGCCGCCGTGCTCACGCCGGATCGCGCGGACGTTGCCGTGCGCCGAGCTTCACGTGGTGGAGCACGCCGGGCACATGGTTGTGGTCGAAGCGCCGGAACGGACTCGCGATCTGTTGCTCTCGCTTCTGCGTGGGTAACACGCCGCGCACCCTTCGATCAGAATGTGCCTGCCCACGAGACACCATAGGCCGGCGCACGCCGGCCATCGGGAGTACTGCTCACGCCGATGACACCAGCCTGCGGACGCCCGTACCGCCACGTGTCGCCGGCGCCCGATCTGGATGATGCGTCGTCCGTGATCCACCAAGCGATGACGCCGCCCACGACAGCTCCACCCATCGTGGACGAAACCCAGATGCGCTGCCTGGCTTCGCTGACCTCTTCGCCGATGAGCAGCGGGCTTGCGACGGCGGCGACCGACAACGCGCCGAGCCCGGCCCCGACGTCGATCATCATCACGCGGGAAACCGATCCTCCCGAGAACTTGCGGGCGAGGGCACCAGCCACGACCGTACCAGCGAGGGCTCCGTAGCCCATGCCCTGATATGGGGCTTCCGTCTTGCTGCCACGAACGAGGGCTTCGGTTCCGGCTCCGAAGCCGATGCCAAGCAGACCACCGGAGTGCGTGATCGTGGCGCCTGCCTCGCCCATCCCCCGGAACGTCAGGGAGATGGAGGCGAGCGTCAACCCTCCCAACCCACCGACGAGCCCCCATGTGTACCGGTCGGACGGGGGCTGCACGTTGCGTCCTTTGGCGAGCAGCAGGCCACCGGCAGTCGGCCAGACCACGCCTGCCGACAAGTACCAGGCGTCGCCGACGCCGACGTCCCACTCCTCGGCAACGATGAGCGAGCCACCAACCCCGATGCCGGTACCGAGGGCGAGCAACGGGTACGTCAGGCGGGCATCGTCGGATCCTCCGGACTTCTGCAGCGAGTAACCGACGAACCCGCCGAGCGCCGCAGCGTTGAGCGCCAGGATGGCCCGGCCTTCGGAACGCTTTCGTTTGCGCGGCGCCTGGTCGCGGTCGCCTTCCGTACCTTCTCCGGGCGGGCCGGAGAGCACCGGTGGCGCCTTGCCCTGGCCGGCGCGCACCAGATCGCGAAGCATCACCACCGCGCGAACATGCAATTCCGCAGGGTCGACGAGTTCGACACGAGACAGCGCGACGTTCGACCCTGCGGGCACGAGGAGGAGACGCAGGAGCCATTTGTCACCGGCAATCTCGAGGCGGGGCGAGATCATCCAACGCTTGTCGTCGACAGCCCGCTTGACGAGCTTGCTCTCGCTCGCGTTGGAGGGGACATCCCGCAGAGAATCGGCGAGGACGACGGTCAAGCCGAGGTCCTGGGCAGCGTCACGGAGAACGGCGTCGAGCTCGCGCGCGCGGAGTTGGAGGATGCCTTCGGAAGGGCCGGGCTGACGCAGCGGTAGCGGAGATGGTTGATCGCCGGTCGGCGTCAACGTGGGCAGAACCGTGGCGGTCCACTCGGCGTCGACGGACGCCCCATCGCCGTGGGAAGGTGCGGGTTCGGACGGCGCTGGCTGTGCCAGCGAGCGATGGGCGCAGAGCAACACGACCACGGACGCGCACACCGCTCCGAGTCGCGCGAACGCGGCCATGACTCAGAACATCACGATGCCGTTGACCCACAGATCGACGACGCTGGCATCGTCGGCCTTGAAGCGTCGCCCGACATGATTGATCGTGGGGCGGTAGTTGGGGTTGGGGACTCCGGTCGACGACGAAGTCGACACGCCGCCGACGTTGGAGATGTTCCTGCAGGGGCCGGAGCGGGAGACGTCGTTCTTGATGTCGGGGTTGCAGGGCTGGTCCATGGTGATGAAGTGGCCCTGCACGAAGGTGTAACCGGCGCCGATCTGGAACTTGACGTACTCACCGGCCTGCCACGTTGCGCTGCCCATGGCCGTGAACGTGCCGTGGGCTTGCACATCGGTGAGACCGGTGAAGTAGACCTTCTGAGAGGACAGGTCCACGACGGAAGGTGCGTAGTTGGGGTTCGGGGTGACACCGTCGGCCAGGTATGGGTTGCCCGTGACGGGGTCGGGGTTGCGCATGTACGAGGCGTAGTTGGGGCGACGGATCGACGGTGCATCGGAGGAGCCGAGCGCATCGAACAGCTCGGAGTAGTCACGGCCTTCGGACCGATAGGACCCCTGGAAACGGGCGTCGAAGGTCAGGCGCTGGAACTGCTCCCGGTTCTCCCAGGGGATGACCTGGATGCCGAGGATCAACCACCCTTCGAGCGGCGGATGGTTGACGAGAGAGCCTTCGAGGTCGGTCAGGCCGAAGTCGCTGCTGCTGGTGGGGAACTCGAAGAGCGCACGGAACCCGCCATAGGGTTCGACGTACTTGACGCGTCGAGAGACGATGGTGTGGACCTCGAGGCCGGTGACGCCTCGGCTCACGCCGGGCTTCCGCTCGCCGTTCTGTGTCCCTTCGAGCTGCCAGGTATCGCCGTTGCCATCGGTGAAGGAGGTGTCCCCGGCCCTGCCGTTGCGGTTGACGTCCGAGGGATAGGCGCACTTGACCTGGGGTCCAGGCTGGTTGAGTCCCGCGGTGGAGCTGTTGCATGCGTGCATGGGCTCGCTGACGTTGAAGCGGCCTTCCACGCCGAAGAGCCAGGTGGGTTTGGTCGGGTCGCGCGCTTGGTTCATCAGGTCGGCGTCGATGCCCACCGCGAGGTACTCGATGCCGCTGCGTTTGGGGGAGCTGAAAGGCAGTGAGAAAAGCTGCTCGCCGGCTGCGCTGGTCAGTACTACAGACTGCACCTTGTCGCTGCCGTCGAGCCCCTTGAGCTCACGCGAGTTGCTCAAGACGATGGGCATCCTCAAGTAGAGCGCGATGTCGTGGTACAGGCCGACGTCGACACGTGTGTTCAGGCGGGACGTCGACTCGCTGTACGCTGCCACGTTCAACGTGTCGGCGGTGTAGCCGCCAGTGGACAGGCCAGGCTGGTCGATCCACGTCTCGCGTTGGATGTTCGCGCTCTTCCATGAGTGCTGGTAGCCGAGCGTGATGGTCAGGTCGAACGGGTCAGCGTCGTCGAAAGCGTCGACGACGGTGGTAACCTCACCGGGTTCTTCGAGAACTCTTGGCTCGCTCGCTTTCTTGGGTTCTTCGGCGCGAGCCGGCGAACCGATGAGAAGCAGGGCGAATGCGCCGAGGAAGCCGCAGCTCGTTCGCGCAAGGAGGGGCGTTTTCATGGCCTTCGCGCACATGTCCGTGGGGCGGACGCTACCGGGCTGAGGGAGGGGGTGTCAATGCGTATGGCGTGCGCCTCGCGATCCTGGCACAAACAACCTGGATTCTTGCGGTGGAGGTCATGCAACGGGGCGGTGCGGGGGCGTGTCGACCAACGGCATGGTAGGGCGAGCCTCGTCGCTGGAATCGTCTTGCTCGTCGTCGTACTGGACGGACGGGAAGATCTCGGCGGTGATGTCGTAGCTTTCGATCGCCTCGCGTGCGGAACGCAGGTCGGAGGATGTCTGGTCGAGACGATCGGCGAGTACCCCAAGGAACTGCCAGAGGAGCTTGACGGACATCTCGTGCTCGGTCCGGAGGATGTCGAAGAAGTCCGACCGACGGATCGCGATGATCTCCGACGGTCCGTTGCTGGTGACGGTAGCCGATCGGGGCACGGCGCGGATGAGGGCCATCTCGCCGAAGTGCTGCCCCTTGCCCAAGGTTGTGAGAAGCGCGTCACCCTTGGTGACACGCACCTCGCCGGAGAGCACGATGAACAGCTCGTCGCCGCGGTCCCCCTCCTTGATGACCACATCACCTGGAGCGTAGGGGCGCACCTCGGCCACCTGGAGCACGCGGAGGATCTCGCGCTCGGAGAGCCGCGCGAACAGCGGCATGCCGGTGAGCACCTCGCGCTTGAGGGCGAGACGCCTGGCCCGTTCGCCGTCCACCGCGGTTCCCTCTCCGACGCGGACCAGGACGACGGTAATGTTGTCCTTGCCGCCCTGCTCGTTGGCGAAGTCGATGAGGCGCCGCACGGCGACGTCGCCGTCGATTTCGTTCAGGCGCGTGCTCAGGTCCGCCTCGGTCGTGAGGTAGCCGTGCAATCCATCGGAGGCGAGTACGATCTGGTCGCCGGGCAGCAGTTCGAACGAGAGGGTGTCGACCTCGACCTGTTCGTAGACGCCGAGGGCGCGCGTGATGGCATGTTTCTGGGCGACCTTCTCGATCTGGTCGCGGGACAACTTGCCGCGCTTGATGAGCTCATTGATGACGGTATGGTCTTCGGTGATCTGACGGCACTCGCCGCCCCGGTACAGGTAGATGCGCGAATCGCCGACGTGGGCGATGAAGCCGCGGTTGCCCTGCACGAGCATCAGCGAGAGCGTGGTGCCCATGCCGCGCTTGGAGGCGTCGAGGCGAGCTTCGTTGTAGATGCGGACGCACGCCTGCTGAACGGCGTACTCCAAGAGGTTGAGCACCTCCTTGATGGTGACCCGGGCCGCGCCCTGGGCGCCCGCCGCGAAGTCGTCCAGCAGGGACCGTTCGCGCTTGATCTCCTCGTGGATCGTCCGCACCGCAAGCGCGCTTGCAATCTCTCCCGCGGCGTGACCGCCCATGCCGTCGGCCACGATGAACAAGCCGAGCTTGCGGTCGACCAGGTAGTTGTCCTCGTTGTGGTCCCGCTTCCTGCCCACGTCCGTCAGGGCGTGAAACCGGACCATGTCTTGCAGACCCATCGGCGCTACCGTCCTGTGAAGTGGCGAGCATACCGAAACAGGGCGTCGCACGCGAGCACGGGTTGACTAGGCGCGAGGTTCGACGGGTCCAGAGGCAGCGCCATTGCCGGCAGGGGCAGAGGCGCCGCGCGCCGCGACGGGCGCATCCGACGGGTGTTGCAGAGCGGGGAGAGGGTGTGCTCGGAGGTCGCGGATCTCGGTGCGAAGCGCATCGAGCAAAGCGCGCGTCTCGGCGATGGTGGCTGGAAGGCCGGCGAGATCGGCGCGCAGCGCCTGGATCTGCTCGTCGAACCTGGCCGGCCATGGATCCGAACGGGCGGCGGTTGCATGCTGGGCTCGGAAGTCGCGCAGTTCCTTGAGGATGGTTTCGATGTTGACCTCGTTCTTGAGGTTCACCTTGAAGTCGGTCTCCGCCTCTTTCCGGTCCTTCGCGGCCTGACGGTTCTGGCTCATCACAATCAGCGGCCCCTGAAGCGTGACGACGATCGCGAGCACGAGGTTGAAGAACTGGTAGGGGTACGCATCGGCCGGGGTGGCGAAGATCAGGCCCGGCACATTGACCACGACCCAAAGCACGATGACGCCAGCGATCACGAGGATGAACGACCAGCTTCCGTTGAGCTCTGCGACCTTGTCTGCAAGCCGGTCGGCCCAGCTCAAGCCCTTCTCGAACTCCTCGATCACGTTGCGCGCGGCGCGTTCGCTCAACATCGCATTGGTCTGGCGCAGGCGCTCCGACATCGTGCGGAGGATCGCCATGGCGGCACGAGGGCGTTTCTCGAGGTACGCAGTAAGCACATCGCGACCGAGCTCGAGCAGAACGGTAGGGGTCTGCGCCAAGGCGCTGGCACTGCGGGGTTTGTCATCGAACAAGGCGACTTCGCCGAAGTACGCGCCGACTGACAGGTCGGCGAGCGAGACGCGCGTGGCAGGGTCTCCGGGCAGATGAATATTCACGAGGCCCTCGGCCACGATGTACATCGCGCTGCCTGGGTCCCCGGCTTCGAACAACAGCTCGCCGGCGTGCAGACGACGCTCCGTCAGCCCGGATGCGAGTTCCTCGATGTCCTGGTCACCCAGGCTCTCGAACATCGGGATGCTGCGGAGCAGTTCGACACGGTTCACGGCGGGCAAGTGTCGCCCGAGATGGTCGCCGGTGCAACGAGGTCCGCATGGGCGGACGTTCGCGGGGGCGACGAGAGGGCTCTCGTGTCGCGTCCCGTTGTGCTAGACGAGCGCCGTGGCCGACCAGGAAACGACCTACGCCGATCAAGTCTTCGAAGCTCTGGAGCTGGCAGCCCACGTCGCCGAGGGCCGCGTCGTTCCCGCAGGTGGATGTGTCGTCCCAGCCGCGCAGTTCCGCGAGGTGGCGTCACGGTCACCCGCCCAGGTCAAGGGGCTCGTGGAGCGGGTACTCATGGGGCCTGAGCCGGAGGCTGGGTTGGACGTCCTGCTGGGCACGGGTGCACTGGTCGGGATCTTGCCGGAAGTGCATGCGCTGGTGGGGTTCGGAGACGGCGAGTGGCGGCACAAGGACGTGTGGAAGCACACCAAGCAGGTGGTGCGTCAGGCGGTGCCGCGGGTGGAGGTTCGGTGGGCGGCGCTGCTGCACGACATCGGCAAGATCAAGACGCGAACGATTTCGTCGGACGGCGAGGTACACTTCTTTGGGCACGCGGAGGTGGGGGCTCGGATGTTCGACAAGATGGAGCGTCGGCTGGGCCTGTTCCGCGCAGAGCCTGCGCTGCAGGCCACGGTGCGCTTCCTGATCCTGCACCATCTTCGCGCCAACCAGTACGAAGCGTCGTGGACGGACAGTGCGGTGCGACGGTTCGCGCGGGAGATGGGCGCAGAGCTCGAGAACCTGCTGTGCCTTGCGCAAGCCGACATCACCACCAAACGGCCGGAAAAAAAGCGTCGAGGTCTGCGCCAGATCGAAGAACTGGCGCTGCGCATTCGCGAACTCGCCGCGCTCGATGCCGTCGAACCGCCGTTGCCGTCGGGCGTTGGCAATCTGATCATGGATGCGTTCGGGATCCCGCCGTCGCGGTTGATCGGCGATATCAAACGAGCGCTGGAGGCGGCCGTGGAGTCGGGCGAGATCCCGGGTCACGAGCGGGGAGAGTTCTACGTGGAGTTCCTGCGAGCGAACCGGTCGCGGTTCGGGCTGCCGGAGGGTGGGTGAACGAGGGCTGGCGGCGCAAGGGCGGCTGTGCCAAGCAATGGTGAGCCAGGAAGAAGGAGGAATGAGCGGTGTCGGAACGCATGGTCAAGTGCAGAAAGCTGGGCAAGGAGCTGCCGGGGCTCAAGAAGCCGCCGTACAAGAACGAGCTCGGCAGGCGGATCTACGAAGAGGTTTCGGAAGAAGCGTGGCGTACCTGGTTGCAGGAGTCGGTGCGGATCATCAATACGTACCGCGTCGACCTCGGAACGCCGGAAGGACAGAAGTTCATGCTGGAGCAGACAGCGCGCTATTTCGGGTACGAGGAGGGTGAGCTTGCGGCGACGGCGTGGACGCCGCCGAAACAGTGATGTCGGAACGGCCCGACCTGGCGACCGACCGCCGTCGTCGATGCAGACAGGCCACTGTGATAGCGTAGCCGGAAATGCCGGTACCCTTCACGGATCTCGGTCGGGATCACGCGCCGTTGCGTGCTGAGCTAGTTGCCGTATTCGAACGTGTCCTCGACGGGGGGGCCTTTGTTCTCGGCCCGGAGGTCGACGAATTCGAGCGACAGTTTGCGCAATGGCTCGGCGTATCCGATGTGGTCACGGTGCACTCGGGCACCACTGCGCTCATCGCAGCCTTCGCTGCACTGGGTGTGGGCCATGGTGACGAAGTGGTCACGGTCGCCAACACGTTTGCCGCGACGGTCGGCGCGGTCGTGGCAGTCGGCGCAACGCCCGTGGTCATCGATGTGGACCCCGCCACCCTCTTGCTCGACACCACCCAACTCGATCGAGCGATGAACGCTCGTACCAAGGTGGTGGTCCCCGTCCATCTTTATGGGCAGGTCGCGAACATGGAGGAGATCTGCGACATCGCCAACCGCCACGGCGCCGTCGTCGTGGAGGACGCCGCGCAGGCGCACGGGGCGACGTGGCACGGGAGGAAAGCGGGCGCGTTCGGCCGTGCAGCATGCTTCAGCTTCTACCCGGGGAAGAACCTGGGCGCCTTGGGGGAAGCTGGGGCGGTGGCCACGTCAGACAAGGCCTTGGCGCAGCGATTGCGCAGATACCGCAACCATGGGGGCATCGCGAAGTACGAGCACCTCGAGCCTGGAATCAATGGTCGACTGTCGTCGCTGCAGGCAGGCCTGCTGTCGGTCAAGCTGCGCTATCTCGACGAGTGGAACGCCTGTCGGCGGCGGTGCGCCGCGCGCTACTTGGCGGGCCTGACCGATCTTCCCCTGACCCTGCCGTCCGTGGTCGCGCCGGAGGCTCATGCCTTCCACTTGTTCGTCATCCGGACGCCCTTGCGCGACCAACTCGCCTCGCACCTTCGCCAACGGGGAATCGCGACGGGCATCCACTATCCGACGGCGGTTCACGAGCTGCCTGCGTTTGCGAGTCGCGTCGTGCAGGCTTGCCCGACGCCGGTTGCGGAGCAGGCCGCCCGCGAGGTCTTGAGCCTACCGATGTTCGGAACGATGACGGACGTCGAAGTAGACGAGGTCATCGCCGGTGTGCGCTCTTTTTTTGGTGACAGGTGATCGATGGATTTCGATCCTGTGCGGGTTGGGGTGGTAGGCTTCGGGTACTGGGGCCCCAAGCTTCTGCGGAATCTGATCAACTCGGAGACGACAGCGGCGGTCGGAATCTGCGAGGTCGACGAACAACGGCGAACCAGTGCCGCGCGCCTGCATCCCTCGCTGGTGGTCGTGGAAGACTTCGACGACCTGCTCGCGATTCCTGGCCTGGAGGCGGTGGCCATCGCCACACCGGTTCACACGCACTACCCCCTGGCAAGCAAGGCGGTGCGCGCGGGCAAACACGTGCTGGTGACCAAACCGTTCACGGAGACGACCCGTGAGGCAGCGGACCTGATCGCGCTTGCGCATGAACGGTCTGTCAGCATCTTCGTCGATCATACGTTCCTGTTCACCGCCGCCGTGCGCAAACTCAGGGAGCTGGTGTGCGCGGGCGAACTCGGCACGTTGCTGTACTATGACTCGACGAGGATCAACCTTGGTCTGTTCCAGAGCGACGTGAACGTCATCTGGGATCTCGCGCCCCACGACTTCTCCATCCTGGATTTCGTCATTCCACGCCGCCCCTTGCGGATTGCTGCGGTGGCCGCATGCCACGCGGGCAACGGTCTCGCCGACGTCGCCTACGTCACGATCGACTATGGTGATGCTTTTCTTGCGCACTGCCACCTCAACTGGCTGGCACCGATGAAGGTACGAACGATTCTCGTCGGCGGTTCGCGCCGCATGGTCCGATACGACGACGTCGAGCCGGATGAGAAGATTCGCATCTATGATCGCGGCATCGAGGTGAGCCATGCCAACCGAAGCGCCACCATCACGCCGGACGACCGGGAAGGCCGTTATCAGACGCTCATCTCTTATCGAACCGGCGACATCCACGCGCCCTGGCTGGACCGAACCGAAGCACTGTTCCTCGAGTGCCGGACATTTGGCAGGTCGGTGCGCACGGGCGAGCCGAGCGCGGGCGATCCGCTGATCGGTCTCCGTGTGGTTGCCATGCTCGAGGCGGCGACCCGCTCCTTGCAAGAGCAAGGGGCGTTCGTGGACATCGACTGGAGCGCCGAGGAGGCATTTCGGCCATGAAGCTGGACGGCAGGTGGGGTGCCGGCGCAGCGCTGGTCGGCGCGGCGATCTACAACCTGCCGAACCTGCTCTATCCCCTGTTCGAGGACTCGGGCCTGTTCGCCCTCATCGGCTATTGGATGTCGCATGGCGCCACGCTCTATCGCGATATCCTGGACCAGAAGCCCCCGCTCGGCTACCTCATCTTGCAGTTGGGCGTGTCGTTGTTCGGCACCCACTCCGCGCCGTTGCGCGTGTTCGAGCTGATGTTCGTGCTGCTCACCGCGGGTGCCGTGGGATCGGTCGCGTCGACCTCCGGTATTGCTCGTGCGCGGGAGGCGGCAACCCTGACCACCGGCGCCGCCCTGTCATGCCTGCTGCTGCGGCTCCCGGAACGCGGACAGATGGAGATCTACCAGGCAGCCGCCACCGCGCTGGGACTCGCCCTCTTGCCGCAAGCAACGGCTACGGCGACTCGTCGCGATGATTGGCGTGTCGCAGCATCCGGGGCTGCGCTGGCCGCGGCGACTTGGGTCAAACCGCAGGGGGCGTTGCTGGCGGCTTGCCTCGGGCTGGCCCTGGCCGCGTGGCGGCTGCGTGACAGTCGACGCGCGTCGTTCCGTTTCCTCGCATGCTTCGTGGGCGGTGGCGCGACACTCTCTGCCCTTCTCGTCGCCTGGCTCGCATGGCGTGGCGTGCTCGGCGACTTCTACTTCATGATGTTCCGCCTCAACCCCGAATACCTGGCGCAGCAATCCACGGTGTCGCTGTTCGCCTCGCTCGCATTCTCGGCACCCTACGGACTCCCAACCCCGGTTTGGGTGCTTGTCGCCGTGTCCGTTCCTGCCGCGATCGTCCTGGTCCGACGTCATGCCCCCCAGCTCGCGGTCATCCTCACGCTGTGGATCACCACCGGGTATCTGCAGTTCTATTCCGGGCACTATCTGTTCAACTACCACAAGATCATCTACCTGCCCGCGGTCGCCGGCTGCCTCGGAATCGTCGTCGCCGCCGCTCTCCAACGCGTGGAGCAGCGTGTCCCATGGTTCAAGTCCCCCGCCCGATGGGTCGTCGCCACAGCGCTCACGACCACCCCATGGATCGCGGCATCGTACCGACAAGACTGGGAATCGCTGCTGCGCTATGCGCTCACCGATCGCTCCCTGGTCCAGGAGCAGACCAAACGCGGCGTCGAAGCCCACTACTACGACTGGGCCGCCCAAGTGATCCTCGGGCGGCGGATCGCCGACCAGACCTCTGCCCAGGATACCGTGCAGGTGCTCGGACGGGCGTCGGTCCTGTATCTGGTAGCGAAACGTCGGCCGTCGTCGCGGCTGGTGGTCACGGGCGCGGCGTTCGACGCCCGTCGTGCAAGCCGGCAAACGCTTCGCCAACTGCTGATCAGCGACATGGATCGGACACGGCCGAAGTTCGTGATCATGCGCACGCGCGATGCGTTCCCGTGGTTCGGGCTCCCGCCGACCTCCGATCTCGTGGCTCAAGATCCGGCGTTCGTCGCGTGGCTCACCAGCCGCTACGAGCCGCAGGAGCTGTACGCGGGGGACTTCCTGGTTTTCCGACGCAAGGAGGCTGAGCCCCAGTGATGACGCAGCGCGATGAGGGCGAGTCCGGCGGCCGCCGGCTGTGGGACGATTCGCGGGTGCCGTCCTTGACGGTGGCGTGTCCCGCCTACAACGAGGAGCAGTCGATCGAGCGGGTCGCGGGGGAAGTGCTCGAGTTCGTGCCCCGGCTCACGAGCGACTTCGAGCTATTGATCGTGGACGACGGGAGCACGGACGCCACGGGGGAGATCGCCGACCGTCTTGCGCGCACGGACAATCGAATCCGGGTAATCCACCACCCGTACAACCTGGGATTCATCGGCTTCGCGATGACGAACATCCGAAACGCCGCGAAGGACTGCATGGTGGGCATCAGCGCGGACGGCGAGGTGCCCATCGAGACGTTGGCTCGCCAATTCGAGCTGATCCGGGCGGGCTACGAGGTTGTCATCGCGCACCGGGTGCGCAAGCCGAACTATACGACATACCGGAAGCTGGTTTCGCATTTCTACAACAAGCTGGTGCATGTGGTATTCGACGTGGACCTGCGCGACGCCGGGAGCACGAAGATGTATCGCACGTACGTTCTGAGGGAAACCGTACCCATCAGCCGCAGTCCGTTCTTGAATGCAGAACTGCTGGTGAAGGCATCGCTTCGGGGGCGTCGGATCGGCTTTGTGGAGGTCGAGCAACAGCCGAGGCTTGGGGGCAAGGCGAAGGGTGGCAATTGGAAATGGGTAGCGCATTCCGCGGTGGATCTCGCTCGCGTTGCCTGGGAAATCAAGAGTGGGCGGTGGCGACCGTGACCGCCACCAGGCACCGCACTACTTCCACCTGGCAATACGCTCGTCGAAGCGTTTGAGGTTGCTGGTAACGAAGGTGACGTCGGGGTGGAAGTCGACCTCCGCCCAGTCGACCGGCTGGCACTCGACCCACCCGACGTGGGTGTCCTGCATCAAGCGTTGGAGCGCTGCGAGGTAGAAGACATCGCGGTTGGAAGGGTCCCGAACCATCTGGTCCAGGGTCCATGCAAACCGTGCAGCCCCCGCCGCCGAGAAGCGGATCATGCCAATGGACTCGCCGTTCGTGACCTGCGGTAGCAACCCCTTGCCCACGTCCAGCACACGGTCACCGTCGATCACTACCTTCATATCGTCTTCGTCATAGCTGGGCTTCCGGTCCACGACCATGTGGATCTCAGGGGGCGACGACGCAGCGAGGAGGGCATCGAGCACGGCCGCGTGGAAGATGACGTCACCGTTGAGCAGGACGAACTCGGAATTCATCTCATGGCGCGCCAGCCACGCGGTGATGAGGTTGTTCGAGACGTCGAAGAAGGGGTTGAACTCCGTACGAACCGGCGGGTCACAGTCTTTCAGGTGCGCCTCGATGCACTCCGCGCGGTAGCCCACCATCACGACGATCTCCCGGATGCCGCGGGACCGGGCCCGCGATATCTGCATATCGAGGAGCGTCACCCCGGGCGCCACTTCGACGAGGCTCTTGGGCTTGTCGCGTGTCAGCGGCCAGAGCCGCTCTCCCTTGCCTGCGGACAGGATAATCAGCTTCATGATGCTCCGTCGCGTGACCGCCATCGGGCCCGACCGGGGGCGATCGCTAGCTTGGACCATGCGCGTGGCGGCTTCATTGTCAAATAGCTGTCTTCCCTGGCGAAGAAGGCTTCGTCGGGCTCACCGTCGCGAAGGACAAGGATATCGCTCTCCTGCAACCCCGTTCGCGCGGCGAGCGCGGGCAGATAGCGTACTTGTTCCCGGTCGAGCCCCATCAGCCTTACCGCCACGAAGTCGGTCGCGAGCAAGTCGTCCCCGGCGACTATCACCCGGGCATCACGGGGCGTCGGGCAGAACGGTCCGTCCCCCTCACCGGCAACGATACCGTCGATCACAGACAGAAAGCGAGTCGTGCCGACCCGGCGGTGAACGAACGCCAGATACAGGTCTGCGGCCATGCGCCAGCAGGTGTCGTTGCCGGGCCAGGCCCCGCGCGCGTAGTCTCCGGACGTCAGCCTGGTTTCGTGCAACAAGATCTCGAGCTGCGTTCCCGCAGTCATCGTCTTGAGCCGTTGAAACATCCTCTCCGGCAACCATTCCGTGCAGGCGTGCCGCAGTGCGACGAGCAGTTTGTCCTGGACCGGGAGGGGTGGAAACTCGTCGCCGCCACGACTCGGAAAACCGATTCGCCAGTGCGGCAATCCGTTCTTGTCTGCCACAGTGCCCACGAGCCCCTTGACGTTGAGCGTAGCCCCTACCTTGTGGTGCGTCTTGAGCTTGGGCACTGAAACATACACGTCGGCATCCAGGATGGTGCCGGAGAACGCATACCGATGGCCTCGCGTGTGTGCACGCATGGTGGTGGCGCGGTTCGTGAACACACCGCGAAACAGAGTCGGGCTCATACCGGCGAAAAACGAATCGTCTCCCAGGTCCACGACACGCACACCCAGAGGATCGCCGGGGCCGGGGACCATCATCGACGCGATGCCATAGACACGGAGGTCCGGGCAAACGACCGGCCTCAGGTCGAGGACCCGAGACGACACCCCGAAGTGCTCTCGGTAGACCGCAGGCAAGCTATCGAGGCGGGTGGCTTGCAAGAGCCGGGGGAAGACGCAGTCGATGCTGGGGTTGTCGCCGATGAGGATTTCCCCCGAGCCCCGCAGCGCGATGGCGGCATAGTCCGCCACGGCTCGGACGACCGAGGGATGGGTGATGATGGCGAACAGGTCGTTGCATTGTCGGCAGGCCCGTCGAATCCCGTCGGCCACCAGGTTGGGTTTGATGAACACACGGTCGCCGGGGCGCACGAGTTCCCCCAAAGGATTCCATTGAGGGGATCCGAAATGCGAAGCATCCAGGCCGAGCGCGGCGAGTGCGGATCGCACGGCACGATACGCATGGTTGGGCGCGTCGGACACAGGGCGGTTGCCGTACTCCGGGAATGCCTCGTCCGGGTGGAAGGGGGCCTCCGACGGATAGCCGCCGCCCGCCGATGCTAGCGACACGACGCGCGTGGTCATCCTTCCTCCAAGGCGTCGAGGAACCTCTCGAGGCACCACACGAGCCATCTCTGCTCGCCAGTCAGCGGACCGGTGTCCGGGCGCAATTCGGGACGGTGCGGGCCATTCCAGACGGACATCCAGGTATCCATCGGCCGGATGAAGGGGAGCTTGTCCGGTGCATCGAAGCCGAACAAGCGTCGGAAGAGCGATCGAAGGAGGTACTTGCTCTCGCCGTGGCGGATTCGCGCCAAGTCGAGACCGCCTTCGAGTTCGAGCATTTCGTAGGGCTCGATCATCTCGATGCCCGCCGCGCTCAACGCGTTCTGGAAAGCCTGCGTGATCCCGGGGCCATGAACTTCGCGCAGGAACGCGGGCACGTCCATCGATCCGTCGCCGCGGTCGAAACGCTCGAACACATCCGTCACGTCCGTGGGGCTGACCAGCACCCTGGCAGGATCGACGAAGCAGTAGCGCTGTGCGAATGAACGGACGGTCCAATTCCGGGAAAGCAGCTTGTCGAGACCGCCGAAGTTCGAGTCGGCGCCGTTTCCCACCACGAGGCGGGTGAGGCCGGTATCTCTGGCGGCGCGGGCGGCCAGGAACAGGCCCACTTCCACGGGGTGCAGTGGGGCTTGCTTGTGCCTGGCAACGGGCACCGTCCACCTCTCGTAATCGCTCCACGTCACGCGCACGACTTCGTGACGGAGCCCTAGCTTGCGCGCGATCAGAGAAGCATCCGGCGCTTCGCTCCGGGCGCCGGGGGCGTCGAACTCCACCGTGAAGGCGATGGTGTGCTGGGGCATGAGCGCAGCGAGGATCGCGGAATCCATCCCGGCGCTGAGCAACAGCCCCGTATTCCGTTCCAGACTGCCACACACGGCGCGCAGGGTGGTTTCGATATCGTGGGTGTCAGCCACTCGGAAGCGTCGACGGCTCGCCGCCTCGGGCCATGAGGGCCGTATCTCGCTGGTCCAGGCGAGGCGGGGATCCACCAGCCAACGGAAGGCGAGGAAGGTCGAAAGGGCTCTTGGATCGAACTTCATTCGGCACCATCCGAAGCCGGGTCTTGCGCCGGCCCTGCCAGCAACGCCTCCGGCCGCTCCGGCTCAAACGGGCGCGCCACCCGCACGGCGACTTGCCCGATGCACCGTCCAAACTGCAGAGGGCCATACATCCACAGAAGGTACTCGCTGCGATGCGCAAGGGCCAGAACGAGCGTCGTGAGCAGCAATGCCCCCACGTAGTCCACCCCGAACCATACGTCGATGATGCGGTAGAAGACGTGACGGCGCGGACCACGGTCCTGGAATCCCGCTTTGCGCCTGCGGCGGTCGCTCGGGGGAATTGCGGAGAGCTTGTCCAGCTCCCCTCGAAGCGTCTCGGGATGGTCGACCAGCGCACGCCACTTCGCGTAGAGCATCATGGTCAGGGCCAGCTCACCGAAGCTGGCCATCGTGCCGAGAACGACCGGGGTGATTCGCCCGTCGCGAAGCCACACCCCGAATCCGATGCTCGTGAACAGGACGGCATGCACGAGGCGGTGACCGACCATGTCGAGGTACACGCCCTTGATGGAGTAGACGCGACGCATGCGGGCGATGGCCCCGTCGGCAGCATCGAGGATCAAGCCGAGCTGGAGCAACGCGGCTCCGACGATGGGCATCCAGGGGTGACGTTGGTCGATGTGGGCCACGGCGCCGAGCAACATGAGAGCAAGAAAGGAGACCGTGACCTGGTTTGGTGTGACGGATGTTTTCGACAGCAACCACACCAGCGGCTTCGCACACCGTCGCAGGTACAGGCGTGCAAAGACGCCTTCCTCGCCCGCCGCCTTGCCTCCGACCGTCACGCTTCCCCCCTTCCGCCATCCCGATCGCAGGCGAAGCAGCGCTGAACGTGCCGGGTCATCGTGGGACCTCCCGGCTACGCACGTCCATCAGCAAATCGGGCCACGAAACGCCCTCTACCATCATGGCGATCCACGACCCCACCGCCAGCACGGCGAGCATCAACCCCACCGTGCAGAGCGACGCTGCGACGGCAGAAGCCGTCGAGGCTCCTACCGTGGAAAGGCATGCGACGTAGATCGCCTGATGGACACCCAGACCAGACGGCGCGGATGGGACCGAGAGACCGAGCGCGACGGCGGTGGTCAGGATCAACACGACGGCTGGGGTGGCAGCGATACGGAAGGCCAGCAGCACGAGGTACGTACCCATGAGTTCGGCGGCCCACGCGGCGACCGTGGCAACGATGCACAAGGCCACCGTGCGCAGGGACCGCAACGCCGACAGCCCGAGCCGAAAGCGCTCGATGAAGGCTTGCAGACGCGAGGGTGCGAACCGTTCCAACCGCGTCGTGAAGACCAGACCCACCACGGCGACCGGGAAGAGCACTGTCAGCGCGGCGAGCCACCCGATCCGTTCGAAACGAGGCACGACCATCGACGCTGCGGTGGCCGCGAAGATCCCTCCAAGCAGCACCGCATCGAGCGCCTTGTCGAGAGCCAAGGAGCCGAGCACGGCGCTGAAGCTCTGCGCGTTGGCTCTGGAAGCGACGCGGACACGGACCAGGTCGCCCAGGCGGGCTGGCACGGTACCGTTGAGGAAATAGCCTACGACCGTGGCCGAAGCGAGATGAGCGCCTCGAGCACCGAATGCGGCGGTCCAGCTCAACTGCCAGCGGGCGATCTTGATACCGAGCGCTGCGGTCTTGAATCCGATGGCGAGCGCCAACCACCCGACCGAGGCCGCCCGAACGGCTGCCAGAACCTCGCCTGGGTGCGCCTTCCAGAGCACCAGCGCAAGGACAACCAGGCCGCCCAACAGGCCGAGAGCATGGCGATGGCGGATCGAGCCGCGCGATGCCTGCTTCATGACCACCCCTGGCTGCGCATCCAGGCCGCCAATTGCCGGATGTCGTCGATGGCTGCATCCGGACAGAATGGCCGGATGCTCCTTTCCGACCGGATGCCTGTCCTCGTCCATACGACAGGAATGCCTAGCGCATGGCCGCTGACGACGTCGACCTCGGTGTCGCCTACCATCACGGCACGATCAGCACCTGCCCAACGCGACGCGACTACGCGTGCCGACTTGTCCGTCTCGCCTCCGTGCTCTCGTCCCGCGAGCACGTCTTCGATCGCGGGGGCAAAGCCGAATCGGTCGATCTGCCTGTTCAGTTCGGCCCCCGGCTGCCGTTGGGTCACGAGCACCAGATGGGCCATGCGGCGCAGCTCGCACAGCGTTTCGGCCGCCCACCGCCATGGCACATCGAGTTCCAGCATCGGTGGGTCTTCGATGTGCTGTCGGCGCCACATCGCGAGCGCTGCTGCTCGAGGCGCGGGAACACCGCACCGCACGAAGATCTCAGTTTCCGGTTCACGCGCCCGCTTCAGCCGCCAGTAGTGAGCTGCCGACAACGGCTCGGCCCCTGCCGCGCGGACGAGTTGCCGATGAAGCGCCAAGTAGCGCGGTCGCACGTCCACCAGCGGTCCATCGAGGTCGAGCAGAACCAGCGGTTTCACGGTTCCCAGCCCCGATGGACCACGTTGTCAGCTTCGTCGATGATGACCTCCTGCCACCAGCGCAGCATCCGGACCCCACTGCGCGGAGCGAGCGGCGTGATCGGAAGCCCCAGCGTCTCCTCGAGCAAGTACAGCGGGCCATTGAGGCCCGCATGGATGGACAGGATCGTCGCTGCGCCGAAGCGCGGGTTGATCTCGGTGAAGAGGATCTCATTCGGCAGCCGGAAGCACTGGATGCAGGACGGCCCGGAAAGGCCCAAACGCTCGATGAGCAAGGCGCAAGCCTGCACCAACTCCGGGTCGTCGAAGGTTTCTCCTTTGTACGACTGGCCGGCCTTGACGACGCGACGCCACCGGGGACACGCGGCGAGAAAGCGCCCGGAGGCATCGGCCATCGCGTCGATGGTGGCCTCGGGGCCATCGACGTAGGACTGAATGATGCAGCCGGGTACGCGCGCGACGTAGCGGGACAGCTCTTGTGGGTTGTCGATTCGCACGGCTTCGATGCTTGCGCGGCCGTCCCTCGGCCTGCCGAACAGGGGGTATGCGGCAGGATCGGCCTGAGACGCTTCGGCGTAGTCCCAAACGCGCGGGGAGCCCAGGCCAAGACTGCGCGCGAACTCCGCCGTGGCATGCTTGTCGCGGCAGACACGGATGGCAGAAGGCGGCGCAACGGCAAGGCGGATGCCCGCTTGGCGAAACCGCTGCCGCGCCTCGGACAAGGGTGGCAGTTCCATGTCGAAGACAGGGATCACGAGCACCGCCCCCTCACGTGTCGCCGTCGCGAGCAGCGCGTCGACGAAGCCGGGGTCGGAAGCAGCAGGAATCAGTGCAAAACCGTCCGCAAGGAAACGCCCTGCGCAGTCGCTTGCGCAGTCGGCAAGCACGACTCGGACAGGCTTGCGGGAGCGCCGCAGCCCCTTGAGGACCGACAGCGCCGTTGCGGTTCCTCCTGCGGTGACCAGGACGGTCGGCACATGCATAGCTGAAGCATAATAGTGGATCGGCAGGCCTACACACCAGCGTCCCCAGACCTGCTCACCCCACGAGCATCAGCTCACGCAGCACACGGCGCATCTGCTCCGCCGGCCCGGCTTCGCTGTGCACGATGTACGCACGCCATCCCCGCTCCAGCGCTGCGCGCACGTTCTCCTGCCGGTCATCGAAGAACACGATCCGATCGCTGCTGACGCCCGTGGCCTCTTCGTACAGCTCATAGATCCAAGGGTCGGGCTTCATCACGCCGACCAGATGGCTGGCGTGACGGTAGGTGAAATGCTGCAACGTGGGGAACCGAGCGGTGTCGGAGAAGGCCAGGTCCCAGTGATGCCCGCACGTGTTGGACAGGCAGCCGAGCAGGTGTCCTCGGGCCCGCAAGTCGCGCACCACGTCGCCGACCCCCTCGTACTCGCCTTCCAGCCAGGCCAGCGAGATGCGCTCGGCTTCCTCGGCGGTGAAACGGCCGCCCAGGGCCTCGGCCCAGTGCGCGAAGAACTCGCGGTCGGAAACGGCCCCGATCTGCCAATCGAGCAACAGTTTGGAGGCGCGCTCCGGTTGCACCCGCAGCCTGGGCGCACGCCACGGCACCTTGGCGAGGGTGGCCGCGCGTTCGATGGTGGGCGCCACGCGGATCACGACACCGCCAAGGTCGAACGTAACGAGCGTGCGCAGGTCCGAGGTGCCGTTCATGCCGAGCCCTGTTTCCGTGCCCTAGCCTAGCGTTCATGAGGCGTGATTGACAGCCTCCGACCCCACGACTAGGGAGATCTCGTCCGCGTCGCGGCAGGGTCCGGCCGGACCCTTCATTCTGCGCGGATTTCGAGCCCAAGGAGCGATGTCCCATGGTTGCGACCTACGCACCGCTGTTCCTGATGCTCGCCATTGCGGCGGTGGTGGTGGTCGGCTTTTTTGCCGCCTCCCACTTCCTCGGCCCCAAGGCGCGCACGCCCGAGAAGATGATGCCCTTCGAGTCCGGTAACCCGTCGCCCGGTGCTCGCGACGTGCGCATGTCGGTCAAGTTCTACCTCACGGCCATCTCCTTCGTCGTATTCGACGTCGAAGCCGTTTTCCTCTACGTGTGGGCCGCCCACTTCAAGACGCTCGGGCTCGGCGGCTTGATCGCGATGGGCGGCTTCCTTGCGATGCTCATCATCGGGCTCCTGTACGAGCTGAAGAAGGGAGCCCTGCAATGGGAGAAATGACCAAGCCTTCCACCCAAGTCATCGAGGCCGGGCAGACCGGGTTCGCCACAACCAAGTTCAACGAGCTGCTGTCCTGGGCCCGCAAGTACTCGCTGTTCCAGTACCCGTTCGTCACCGCTTGCTGCGCGATGGAGTTCATGGCCGTCATGAGCCCGCGCTTCGACCTGGCCCGCTTCGGCGCAGAGGCTCCGCGCTTCACCCCCAGACAGAGCGACCTGCTCTGGGTCGTGGGTACCGTGAGCCAGCGCCAGGCCCCCATCCTGAAACGTGTCTACGAGCAGATGTGCGAGCCCAAGTGGGTCATCGCCTTCGGAACCTGCGCTTCCTGCGGCGGCTTCTACGACAACTACGCCACGCTCGCGGGCATCGACAAGGTCGTCCCCGTCGACGTCTACATCCCTGGCTGCCCACCGCGCCCGGAGGGCGTGATGGACGGCTTGTTGCTGCTCCAGGACAAGATCCAGAGGGGTGACCGGACCCCGCGGATCGTCAAGCCCCGTCACGATCCTGCCGCGGCCCTCACGCGGCTGCGCACGTCGAGGGACGGCTAGGACCGGAGGCACACGATGGCGAAGAAGCTTCTCGACATCCTTCAGGAGCGCTTTGGCGCCTCCGTCATCCTCGAAACGCACAGCCATGTGGGCGACGACACCGCGGTCATCGCGCCCGAACACTGGCGCGAGGTCGCCCTGTTCCTGCGGGATGATCCCCGCTGCAAGATGAACATGCTCGTCGACCTGTGCGGCGTCGACCGCTTCGACCAGCTTCCGCGTCTGGAGGTGGTCGTCCATCTGTACTCGATCGAGTTCAACCATCGCCTCCGCATCAAGACCCGCGTCGGCGATGAAGCCTGCAACGACGCCGTGGTGGCGAGCCTGGTGCCGGTTTGGCCCGGCGCGAACTGGTTCGAGCGCGAGACGTTCGACATGTTCGGCATTCGGTTCGACGGCCACCCCGACCTCCGGCGCATTCTGTTGTATCCGGAGTTCGTCGGCCATCCGTTGCGCAAGGACTACCCGGCAACCAAGACCCAGCCCCTGGTGCCGTACCGGGAAGGCGACGACGTGCTCGACAAGCTCGCGCCGTTCCGACAAGACGAAGGGCTCAGCTTCGGCCGCAAGCACCTCGACTACGTCAAGGAGGACGAGTAGATGGAACCCCTCGACCTCGAAGTCGACGACAGCTCCCTCGAGCTTCCCTCCGACCCCATGCAGCTCATGATGGGGCCGTCGCATCCTGCGATGCACGGCACCGTTCGTATCGTGCTCGACCTTTCTGGCGAGACGGTGCTCAAGGCCGACGTCCAGATCGGCTACCTGCATCGAGGGTTCGAGAAGAGCTGCGAGCGAGGCACATGGAACCAGGTTTTTCCCTACGTTGATCGCTGCAACTACTCCTCGCCCATGCTCAACAACGTGGGGTATGCCCTCGCGGTGGAGAAGCTGTGCGGCCTCACCGTGCCGGAGCGTTGCCAGTACTATCGCGTGATCATGGGCGAGCTCGCCCGCATTGCGGATCACCTCGTGTGCAACGCTGCCATGGCCATGGAGCTCGGTGCGTTCACGCCCTTCCTCTGGTGGACCCGCGCGCGAGAGATGATTTACGACATCTTCGAAGAGGAAACCGGCGCGCGCGTCACCCACTCCTTCGCACGCATCGGTGGCATGGCGCAGCCCCCGAACAAGTACTTCAAGGACGCCGTTCGCGCTGCCCTGCCCAAGGTGTTGGCTGCCAACGCCGAGGGGGTGTCGTTGCTGCAGAACAACCGGATCTTCATGGACCGCACCATGGGGGTGTCCCCCATCTCCGCAGCGGACGCCATCGCGCTCAGTTGGACGGGTCCGTGCCTGCGATCCGCTGGGGTGGCCTATGATGTCCGCAAGGCCAGCCCCTACCTCGTCTACGACCGTTTCGACTTCGACGTTCCGGTCGGCACCACCGGCGACAACTACGACCGCTTCATGGTGCGGGTCGAAGAGATCACCCAGAGCGCGCGCATCATCCAGCAAGCGCTGGACCAGATGCCCGACGACGGCCCCGTCAACGTGGACGATCCTCGCTTCGTCTTCCCGGACAAAGACGACGTGTACAACACCATCGAGGCGACGATTCGCCACTTCAAGATCGTGATGGAAGGCGTTCCAGTGCCGAAGGGAGAAGCGTACGGCTATACCGAGGCGGCCAACGGCGAGCTGGGGTTCTACATCGTGTCCGACGGGTCGGGCACACCGTACCGGGTGCGGATTCGCCCTCCGAGCTTCGCGATTGTGGGCGGCCTGTCGAAGCTGATCACGGGCCAGATGATACCGGACATCATTCCCACGTTCGGCTCGCTCAACATGATTGGAGGCGAGTGCGACCATTGAGGCCGCCGGGAAATGCCCATGCCTACGTTCAAGATTGATGGCAAGGAAGTCCCTTACGAGGACGGCGACACAATCCTGATGGCCGCCTACCGCGCGGGCATCGACATCCCCTACTACTGCTGGCACCCCGGTCTGTCCGTCGCAGCCAACTGCCGCATGTGCCTGGTCGAGGTCCTGCCGCCCCCCGGCCGGCCCGCGATGATGCTCGACGTGCTCGAACTCGACAAGGACAAGGGCGAGTACGTGGTGGTGCGCAAGCCCAAGCTCCAACCTGCGTGCCAGGTGCCCGTCACGCCCAACCTCGAGGTGCTCAGCGAAACCAGTCCCCACGTGGCACGTGCCCGCCATGCGGTGCAGGAGTTCCTGCTACTCAACCACCCGGTCGACTGCCCCATCTGCGATCAGGCCGGTGAATGCAAGCTGCAGGACTACTGGCTCGAGCACATGCGGACCTCCAAGCGCATGCGCGACGAGGTCATCCACAAGCCCAAGGGCGTGTCGTTCGGCCCCACCATCGTGTACGACGCGGAGCGTTGCATCGTGTGCACGCGGTGCGTTCGTTTCTGTAGCGAGGTGGTCAAGGATCCGGTGCTCAGCAAGCGCGAGCGCGGCAACCTGGGCGAGATCATCGTCGCGCCAGGCAGGCAGCTCGACCACGCCTACACCCTGATGACCGAGCACGTCTGCCCGGTCGGCGCGCTGACTTCCAAAGACTTCCGCTTCAAGGCGCGTGTCTGGTTCCTGCGCAGTGCCCAGACCATCTGCCAGGGTTGCGCCACGGGTTGCAACGCATGGCTCGACTTCGACCCGCGCTACCAGAGGGTCTACCGGCACCGTCCGCGCGACAACAAGGACGTCAACCAGTACTGGATGTGTGACGAAGGCATGCTCAGCTACGCCGCCGTACACAACAACCGTGTGCCGTCGGCGCGCGTAGACGGCAAGAAGACAACCGTGGAACGCGGCGTGAGCGTGACGGCCGCGTCGATCAAGGACGCGCCCAAGGGCAAGGTCGCCGTGCTGCTGAGCGCACAGCACTCCAACGAAGACAACTTCGCGCTCGTGACCGCTGCCAAGCAGCTCGGGGTCGACAACCTGTACGTCACGGGCAAGGCTCCGGGTGAGGGCGACGATGTCCTGCGCCATCCAGACAAGAACCCGAACACCGCGGGCGTGACGCTCGTCGCGGGGAGCAGTCCCAAGCCTTTCGTCGACCTGCTTTCCGACATCGACTCCGGATCGATCACGCATGTGCTGGCGCTTGGGTCGGCGGTCCCCGTGGAGGAGGCCGCTGCGGTGCAGGCGTTGAAGCGTCTGTCGTTCCTGGCGGTGGTGGGCGTGTGGGATGGGCCGCTCGCGAAGGCCGCGACGGTGCTGATCCCCGCGTGCTCCTGGGCAGAGGGCGAGGGCACGTTCGTCAACGCGAAGGGCATGGCGCAGCGCAGCGCCAAGGCCATCCAGCCGGTCGACGACGCGCGGCCGGCATGGGAAACGATCCTACGCATCGTGGAAGCCACAGGCGAGACGATGCCGTTCAAGAAGCTGAAGGACATTCAGAGCGCGATGCCCGCCCCTGCGGAGAAGGCTCCGGAGAAAAAGGCGGAGGAGCCGTCGCAGGCCGGCGAGGCATCGGCCAGCAACTGAGAGGCTAGCGGCAATGAGCCTTGTCGACCTGATCGCGAGCTTCATCAAGATCGCAGTGCTCATCGGGTTCTGCCTGGGCGTTGGCGGTGCCCTGACGTGGAACGACCGGCGAATGAGCTCCATGATCCAGGACCGTGTCGGCCCCAACCGCGCGCGGTTCCTGCTCCCAGCCTGGGCCGCCCGGGCGATGTTCGCCGCCCCGGCCCTGCTCATCGGCGGAGCTGTCGCTGCCTGGGGTGTTGTCTGGCGCGAGATACCCCCGACGGCGTTCGCCAACGCGCGCGCCAATGAGCGCATCGTCATCACCTTCGAACTCGCGGTCCTGTTCCTCTGGGTCGGCCTCGCGATGCTCACCGCGTGGTCCGTGCGTCGTGGACCAAGCAACGCACTCGAGGAATTCCTGGCCAAGACGGTCAAGGATCCGCGCAAGGTCTTCTACGCCGGCGTCGTCGTCCACGTCGCTGTCTTCGTGCTCCCGATCGTCATGCGCGGCAGCGCGGTGGCCAGGCAGGTCAAGCCACAGCTCTTCTGGCTCGGACCGGTCACGCTCGGCGTGGTCGTCGCGGCCATGGGGCTGGTGGGCGCGGCCAAGGTGCCTGCTGAGGGCTTCAAACTCCGCCTGATCGGCCTGCTGCACACGATGGCCGACGGCTTGAAGATGATCTGGAAAGAAGACTTCGTACCCAAACACGGCGACAAGATCCTGCACGCCGTGGCGCCGATGATCGCGCTGTTCCCGCCCCTGGTCGTGCTCGCGGTCATCCCGTTCGGTGACGTGCTTTGCTTCGCCACCGACCCTACGGGCAAGATCTTGATCTCCAAGGTTCTGCCCATGGTGGCACGCGAAGGCGTATGCGCCGAGGGAGCGATCCCCATGCAGGTCGCGAGCCTCGACGTCGGCATCCTGTTCATTTTCGCGATCGCAGGCACAGGCGTACTGGGCGCCGCAATCGGCGGCTGGGCGAGCGACAACAAGTATTCCCTGCTCGGAGCCCTTCGCGCGGCCGGACAGATGGTCAGCTACGAGATCACCCTCGGCCTCACCCTCGTGGGCCTGTTCATGATCTATGGAACCCTCCGCCCCGAGAACATGGTCTGGTGGCAGGGCCAGAACGCCTGGGGAATCCTCGTTCAACCCGTTGCGTTCTTCCTGTTCTTCATCGCCGCGATCGCCGAAACCAAGCGCATCCCCTTCGACCTGCCCGAAGGCGAAAGTGAGATCGTTGGCTACTTCACCGAGTACTCCAGCATGAAGTTCGGCATGTTCTTCTTTGCCGAATACATCGAGGTCGTGACCTCGTCTGCCATCATGGTCACGCTCTTCTTCGGCGGTTGGAACTTGCCCTTCCTGCACCGAGACGGCATCACCATCGAAATCGGTGACACCACCCTGTTCCACTACGGCATGAGCCACCTGATGGTCGTCATCATCTCGGTGCTCGCCTTTTTCACGAAGGTTCTCGCCTTCGCCTGGGTGCAGGTCGTCATCCGCTGGACGTTGCCTCGTTTCCGTTATGACCAGCTCATGAAGCTGTGCTGGCGGTCCCTGTTGCCGCTGTCCCTGGTGAACATCCTCGTGACCGGCGTCGTGCTGCTCGTCATCCAGAACACGAGCATCACGGTCCGCACCGCGCTGGATGCCGCGGGCGACCTCACCCAGATCGTCGTCGCCGCGGCGATGCTCGCTGGCGCCGTGGCGGCCGTCCGCTGGTTGCTCGCTCCCGTGCACAGGCAGCCGGTGGTGGTGTCGACCTCTGCCGAGATGGTCGCCAGGATGGGGCGCACGATCACCAGACCGATGCAGGCGTGAAGCATCAGTACGAGCACGAGTGAGACAAGACGATGAGTGACGCGGTTCGCAAAGGTAGTGGGATCGTCGGCAAGAAGGTGCCCAGGCCCGATCGCACGATGCTGATCCAGACGTACGTGCCCGAGACCGCCAAGGGCATGGCCGTGCTGATGAAGCACTTCTTCAAGAACACGAAGGAGATGGTGTTCGGCCAGCGCAACGA
>Ga0209018_1000490_pt1 | contig 36237 bp, 34 predicted proteins | sample YNPBryBLVA2012_FD_185814 | JGI IMG/M metagenome (GOLD analysis project Ga0209018, IMG submission 185814) | Anoxygenic and chlorotrophic microbial mat microbial communities from Yellowstone National Park, USA - YNP Bryant BLVA 2012 (SPAdes)... ...
TCTGCAACAGCTGGGGCTCCGCTCATGACTCCTGGCTCCGCGTTCTTGAGTGATGTTCTAGACCTCGCATATGCGACCGCTCGGATTGGAATCAACGTCCCGCACCCTGGGTGCTCGATGCTATATAGCCCAGTCTTGGTGCGGGCCACCGATCCGACCGCCCAGGGCCCATCCGGTCTGGGATCTCCCACCAACAGGGGGCGCCCATCCCGGATCGATCAGGGTCGCCGCGCCCTGGGTCCTGCGACCGGACGGAACCCGATCCCCTGGGCGCCCAGTCCCTGACGCAGGGCACGCGCGTATGCAGGCGCCTGGGGGCTGTCGCCGTGAATGCAGAGGGTATCGACGTGTAGCTTGACCAGGGTCCCATCGCGGGCGATGACCTCGCCGTGCACGATGAGCCGGAGCGCCTGGGACAGCGCCTCGGCTGGATCCTGGATCAGGGACTGGGGATGCCGGCGGGGGGTCAGGGTCCCATCGGGCTCGTAACGACGATCGGCGAAGCCCTCGCATGCGTATCCGAGTCCGGCGGCGGCGGCGGCATGGAGGAGCGCCGAGCCAGGTGGCCCAATCAGGATCAGGGATGGATCGAAGGCGCGCACCGCCGTGGCGATGGCCTGGGCCTGCTCGGGGTCGGCTGCGGCCTGATGGTAAAGGGCCCCGTGGGGCTTGACGTGCGCCAGGTGCCCCCCGGCGGTACGGACAAAGGCCTCCAATGCACCGAGCTGGTAGAGCACCAGATGCTCCAGCTCCTTGGGGGCCAAGCCCATGGTCCGACGCCCGAATCCTTGGCGATCCGGGAGCGAGGGATGGGCCCCCAGGGCCACACCATGCGCCAGGGCGAGTTGGACCGTCTCTGCCATCACATCCGGATCCCCAGCATGACAGCCGCAGGCGATGTTGGCCGAGGTGACCCACTCGAGCACCGCGGCGTCCTGCCCCAGGCGCCAGGGGCCAAACCCCTCGCCGATATCGACATTGAGATCGATGCAGTAGTCGGTGTCGGTCGGCATGACGGCGATGCGTTTTAGGTCTAGGTGGGCGGTAGATACGACTCCAGGGCCAGCTCTAAACGTTGGAGCGCGGCGAGCGAGCGCCGATACAGGGCCTGAGCGCGCGCCACCGTGATCGGCTCGAACCGCACGGTATCGCCGGGTTTCAGATGGGCCAAATAGGGATGATCGACACTCGCCACCGTCCCCAGGACGGGATAACCGCCCACGGTCTGGCGGTCAACCCCCAACAGGATCGGCTGTCCATCGGGCGGTAACTGTAGGGTGCCATGGGTGACACCGGCCGACACCCGTGCGCCGGCCTCAGGGAGGGTCAGTGCCGGCCCCTGGAGACGCAACCCCATGCGATCGGCCGCCGGATCTATGCGATAGACCCCAGACTCCAAGTCAGCGCGCCCCTGGCTTGGCAGCGCCCACCAGTCATGGTCTGGCACCAGACGCAGACGGATGGGGGGCTCAAGCGCCAGGCCATGGATCCAGTTCACGCGCCAGGATGGCGCATAGGGCCGGGCAGGCATCCGCGGTGCCGGCCAGGGGCTCGGCCCCAGGGGCAGATGGTCACCGCGCCGCACTGGTCGACCATCCAAACCGCCGAAGCCAGCACGGACATCTGTAGCACGACTGCCGAGGATCGCATCGACCATAAAACCACCGCCGAGCGCCAGATAGGCGCGGCAACCGCGCCGCGCCTCTCCGAAATTGAGCCTCGCCCCTGCGGGTACCCAGACCGGACACCAGGTCGGCAGCTCCTCCCCATCGAGTGTGGCGGAGAGGTCCGCACCGGTGAGCGCCATCCAGCTCCCCCGCTCAACGACGAGCCTCGGGCCCATCAGGGTGATCTCCAATACCGCCGCCGTGGCCGGATTCCCGACCAGACGATTGGCGACCCAGGCCGCATAGCCATCCATCGCCCCACCTGGGGTGATCCCCAGGTGCTGGAGCCCCGGGCGCCCCTGATCCTGTAGGGTGGTGTAAAGCCCAGGCTGTTCCACGACGATCATGGGTCGCTCTGCCGTTTGAGCTGGTCGAAGGTGTCGGCGTCGATCGCCACGAAGCGGACCTGATCGCCCGGCATCAAGGTACAGGGGGTCGGGCGCCGAGGATCGAATAGGACCCGGGGGGTCTGCCCGATGAGTCGCCAGCCACCCGGGCTGGCCAAGGGATAGACCCCGGTCTGGAGCCCCGCGATCCCTACCGCCCCTGGCGGTACCTGGGGACGGGGTGTCTCCAGCCGGGGTGTGGCCAGGCGCGGATCCAGGCCGCCCAGATAGGCGAAACCGGGCATGAACCCCAGGAAATACACCCAATAGTCAGGCGCGGTGTGATAGGCGATCACCTGGGCCGGGTCGAGTTGGCAATGCTGGGCGACCTGCTCCAGATCCGGCCCATGCACACCGCCATAGCACACCGGGAGGGTGACCAGGCGCGGTTCTGGTTCCAAGGCTAGGGCCTCGTCGCTCGCGGCCAGGGCGGGTCCTAGGGCCTCTTCCAGCGCCTTAAGGGTCCAGTAAGCCGGATCATAATGCAGGGTCAGGCTGGCATAGGCCGGCACCCGATCGCTGATGCCGGGCAGGTCCGCCACCGCCGTGGCCAAGGCCAACACCCGTCGATTCAGCGCCGGATCAATCCGATCGCCGAAGACGATCCGCAGGGCACGATCACCCAGGGGGTACAGGCGAGGTCTCAAGCCGTTGCTGCCTGCTGTGGTCACGGATCAGGGGCCATCCAGGGTCAATGCGGGATCGATGTCCGATTATATTCGGCCGTGTTCGTCGTTGTATGAGTCCAATCCCTTTGGCGCGAGCCCCAGGCGTTCATCCTCGGCGTTGGGGGGCAGTCGATCCGGGTCGGTGCGTGGCGCCTCTTGTCAGGGGCTTTGGCGATGAGGCGTCCGAGGGGTGGAGACGCTAGGCAGGTGGATGCCGTGCTGGGGCACTAGGGCTCAAGCAGCGCCTGCTCAGACCGTCGCCTCCGGCAACCTGACCCACACCAGCAGGCCGCCCAACTCGGCGCGTCCAAAGCCGAGTGTACCCCCATAGGCCTCGACCAGGTCGCGCACGATCGCCAAGCCGAGCCCAGTTCCAGCCGCGCGCTCATCGAGCCGCAGACCGCGCTCCCCAAGCCTTGGCCAGTGTTCCGGGGGCACCCCGGGGCCATCGTCGGCGATCCGGATCTCGACCTGTCGCCTGGTCCCAAGCGGCCTCGACACCTGGATCTCGACCCGTTCGCGCGCCCACTTGGTCGCGTTCTCCAGCAGATTACCGAGCAGTTCGAGCAGATCCTCCGCCATCAGGGCCACGGCGACCTCCTCGGGGGCGAGGATCCGCCAGTCGAGCCCTTCGCCGGCGGGGGTACGCCCCAGGGTGCGCCTCAGGCGTTCGAGGCTTGCGACGACCTCGGCGCGTGCGGCATGCGGCGGATGGCCAGCGCGCACCCGGGCGCGGATCAGCTCGCGTTCGAGGCGCCGACGCATGGTCAGGGCCAGTTGGTCCAGGTCAGCGGCCAGGTCGGGATGACCGGCCTGGCGCAACCGCTCGGCATCGGCGGCGAGCACACCAAGCGGGGTCTTGAGTCCATGGGCGAGGTCGGCGATCCAGGCCCGCGCCCGTTCGACCGAGCGGTCACGCGCCTCCAGCAGGGCATTGATCTCGGCGATCAGCGGGCGGACCTCGGCGGGATCCGTGACGGTGAGCCGGGCGGCACGACCGGTACGGATGGCGCCGATCTCATGGCGCAGCGCCTCCAGGGGGGCAAGCCCGGTCTGGATCTGGATCAGTGTGGCCAGCAGGAGCAGGAGCGCGATCAGACCTAGATAGGGGCGCATATCGGCGGCGAAATTGGCGCGCGCGGCGCGCAGCTCGGCGCGGTCCTGGGCCAGGATCAGGCGCAGCGCGACCGGCTCGGGCCGTGCCTCGACCCGGATGCGCCGCTCGCGTACGAGGAGCGACTGTCCACCCGGGCCGGGCAGGCGATGGGCGTGGATCTGGCCTAGGGCGAGCCCGTCATCGGGGAGGACCAGCACCTCGTCCCACAGCGAACGTGAACGCAGGACCCCGGGCCGACCAGGACGGTCGATCTGCCAGTAGTGACCGCTCAGGGGCTGAGCGAAGCTCGGATCCCGGGGCTCCTGGGTGAGACGGATCGCGCCATCGGGCGCGATCGCCACGGCGGCGGCGAGCTGATTGAGCCGCACCTCCAGTTCAAAGCCGAGATGACGCTCGACATGGCGCTCGAAGAGATTGGCCAGACCTATCCAGGCGATCAATATGGCCAGCGTGATCGAGATCAGGGCGCCGAGCCAGAGCCGTGTCCGCAGCGAGCAGGGTCTCATGCAATGCCGGCCCCAAGGCCCGCGATCATGAAGACGACGAGGCGTCATCCGTCTCAACCAGATAGCCGAATCCGCGCCGGGTCCGGATCAGTTCGGCCCCCAGCTTGCGCCGTACCCGCCCGACCAGGACCTCGATCGCGTTGGACTCGCGCTCGAAGTCCTGGGCATAGAGCTGCTCGGTCAGCTCCTGTTGCGAGACGACGCGTCCGGCCTGCTGCATCAGATAGCTGACCAGGCGGTATTCCTGGGGCGAGAGATGGATGGGGACCCCATCGCGGCTCAGGGTCTGGCGCCGGGTGTCGAGCCTAAAGGGGCCATGGACGAGCACGGGCGCCGGCTGGCCGGCGGCGCGACGGATCAGCGCCCGCACGCGCGCAAGCAGTTCCTCGAACTGGAAAGGCTTGGGCAGATAGTCGTCGGCGCCGGCCTCGATCCCCTCGACGCGCTCGGTCCAGTCGCCGCGCGCGCTCAGGATCAAGACCGGCAGCCGCTGATCGGCGGCGCGCCACTGGCGCAGGACCGAGAGCCCATCGAGTCCCGGTAGCCCGAGATCCAGGATGGCGGCGGCATAGGGTTCAGTGTCGCCCATGAACCAGGCCTCGCGCCCGTCGCGTGCGCGCTCGACCAGGAAACCGGCGGCGGTGAAACCGGCCGTCACTGTCTCGGCGACCTGGTCGTCGTCTTCCACCAACAGTAGCCGCATCAGTCATCGTCCTCCAGTTCCAGGATACGTCCATCCTGGGCATCGACCTCGACTTCCAACCGCCGCCCGTCGGCGGTCAGGATCTTGAGTTCATAGATCCAGACCGGCTGGCCGGCGCGCCTCCCGCGTTCAAGTTCGATCCCGATCACCTCGCCGGGTACCTGGGCGCCGATCTGGCGCAGGATCTCAGCGATCGGTCGAACCTCGCCGCGCAGACGCGCCGCGCGCGCGCGCTCGTGATCCGCCTCCGGGTCGGCCGTCACCTGAAGGCTGACCAGGCCCAGAAGGGCGATGAGGAGGACAGCGCGCGGTGTGGCGGTCGGTGTCATGGTGTGGTGCCTGGGGTCTAGGCTCAATCACTCCAGGGGCCATAGCCCGGGATGTCGATCCAGCGTTCGTCGTACTGGCCCTCGGTGGCCTTGCGATGACAGGCGTTGCACTGGCTGAAACTCTTGACCCCGGGGTTACCCGTCACCAGACGGGCCGGGATCTCTTTGTGCTCACGTCTAAACTGGACGGTTGCCGTGATGCGAGGTAGGTCGCCAGGGGGCGCGTCCCCGTGGCTGAGGCCGCTTGTTGCGTCCCTCTGCCAAGCCCCATCGCCGGCGTTGGCCGCCAGGAAGGCGCTGATCTCAGAACGCACGGCCTCGGACAGACTGGCATCGTCACCATAATGATTGGCCAACGCCTCCGGCGTCATGATCTGCGCCCAGTCTTGTGCCGGGAGCAGGCCCGGCGGGTAGGCCAGGTGGCAGGAGCCGCACTCCTGGGTATAGGTGGCATTGTCGACCGGCCCCAGTGCTCGGTGCGACTTGAACCAGCGGCCTTCTTCGCGTTCATCCTCTTCATCACCGTCATCGTTATCGGCAAGTGCCAGATGGGCCGTGCCCATGGCCAGCGCCCCGGTGAGCAGAAGGGTCAGGACGGATTTCAATGGAAACGGGTTCATGGATCGATTCTCCAGCACATTGGGCTCGATGTCATTGAGTCTTGATGTAGGCGATGAAATCGGCCTTTTCATCGACGCTGCACTCGCGCCCCAGGGTCCAGCGACAGTTGCGGGTCAACCATTTCTCGACCTTGGCCGGATCGCTGAGGCGCTGCGGATTGACTGAGGGCGCCATGGGTTCGATGACCTTGCCGGTGTTGACCTGGCGTCCGGGCTGGGTCAGGTCGCGACCATGACAGGTGGCACAGCTACGCGCTGCAGAGCCATCGGCTTGGGGATATTCCTTGATCCAGGCCGCCGCACCGGCGGCTGGATCGGCGGCCCAGAGCCTGGCCGGCAGGATCAGGGCGCTGGCACTGAGCAGGACTGTGGCGAGGTGTCGTTTCATCGGTCGGTTCTCCGTGGGTGATCGCTCAGCCTGGTGCTGGTCGGGGTTTCCGCCGGCTGGGTCAGGCCGTGCCGACAGCTTACGGAGGGCTGCCTGACAAGAGGCTGACAGCGGTTGCCAGCCTTTGGTCAGGTGTCCGTGGTTAATCTGCCGCTTTAGGGCGCCTCGATACGTCCGAACCGACAAACCAACTTAATTCTCCACGGAGAATCGAACCATGCCGAACGACTATCCGAACGACACCGCCACCCAACCCAATCGTCCCGGACTGGAGACACCCGAGCGGATTCGCGTCTGGGATCCGTTGGTGCGTGTGTTCCACTGGTCGCTGGTGGGCGCCTTCGCCACCGCCTTCATCCTCGAGGATGACCTGCTCGGCGTCCATGTCTGGGCCGGTTATCTGGTGCTCGCCCTCGTCGCTGTGCGTCTGGTGTGGGGTCTGATCGGCACGCGCCATGCCCGCTTCAGCGACTTCGTGCGCGGTCCGCGGGCAGTGCTGGCCTATCTGCGCGCTGTCCTGAGTCGGCGCGCGCCGCGTTATCTGGGGCACAACCCGGCCGGCGGGGCCATGATCCTGCTGCTCCTGATTGCACTCGCTGCGACCGGCATCAGCGGTCTGGCGCTCTATGGTGCTGAGGAGTTCGCCGGTCCGCTGGCCGGGGTGATGCGGGGAGTGCCGGCATTCTGGGGCGAGGTCCTAGAAGAGACCCATGAGGTGCTCGCCAATCTCACGCTCGGCCTGATCCTGATCCATGTGGCCGGGGTGTTGGTCTCGAGCTGGTTACATCGCGAGAACCTGATCGCGGCCATGATCAGCGGCTACAAGCGGCAAGGACTGGAATGAATGCCTCAGGCGACCCGGAGAACAGACGCCATGCCTATCCGCCCTTCCATTCCGCGACCTGTACTGGCGGGGCTGCTGCTCGTCGCGACCGGCGCCGCCTTGGCAGCCACAGAGGACGCGCCCCAGGATGGGCGCCCCTGGCTGCTACGGCTGTTTCCAAACATCGCTCCAGCCACTCAGCCGGCCTATCTTGAGGAGTGTGGTTCCTGCCACCTGGCCTATCCGCCCGGGGTCCTGCCGGCGGCGTCCTGGGACCGGATCCTGGCGCCCGAGTCACTCGCCGATCACTATGGCGATGACACCTCGCTGCCGGATGACCTGGTCGCCGAGTTGCGGACCTATCTGATGACCAATGCCGCCGACCGATCGGCCAGAATCCGCGAGCGGGCCTTTGCCGTACCCGATCCAGCGGGTTCTGACACCGAGCTGCCGCGTATCACCGCGACGCCCTATTTCATCCGCAAGCACCACCGGATCCCGGGGTCATTGGTCACGGACAACCCCGAGGTCGGCAGCTTCAGTCAGTGCAACCATTGTCACATCGGCGCCGAGGCCGGGATCTTCGACGAGCGTCTGGTCGAGATCCCTGGATTCGGACGTTGGAAGGATTGAGTATGTCCATTGAACCATGCGAACCAGCGACGTCCGTCGAAACCGCCAGGCTGTTGCGTTTGGCGACCCACGCCTCGGTGTTCACGGCCGGCCTGCTGATCCTGGTCAAGCTCATTGCCTGGGGGATGACGGGGTCCATCACAGTCCTGGCGTCCTGATGGACTCAGCCATGGATGCCATGACCTCCCTGCTGACGCTGCTCGCCGTGCGCTGGTCACTGAGTCCAGCCGACGCCGAACATCGTTTCGGGCATGGCAAGGCGCAGGCGCTGGCCGCGCTTGGTCAGTCGGCGCTCAGTCCCAGTTTGCCGAGTTCCTCGGGGTTGACGTTGCATTGGCGGCGATCTCAGACTCGGGCTAGCAGCTGCGGACCGGCTCGGGCGCCTCGATCCGCTCGCATACCGGTTTGGTATCGCGGTTCAGGCGGGCTAAACAGTGACGATCAGAGACTCTTTTATGGGGAACCTGAACAGTTACGTCCCGAATAGGGTTGTTCATAGACGGGCGTCAGGCGCGGTGATTCCAGACGCGGGGTACCCTGTGCATCGAAGCTGAGCGCGCCGAGCAGTCCCTCGGCGTCGTGTTCCAGACGCGAGAGCACAAAGGCATTGGCGGTATGGTGCAGGGCAGCATGCCCGAGCCACCAGGCGCCCCCGATCAGCAGCGCCAGACTGAGCGCCAGCCCCAGGCTGAGTCGGCCTTCGAGCGATGTCATCGTTTTAGTAGATAGCCCTGGCCACGCAGGGTCTGGATGTGATCGCGGCCGATCTTCGCGCGCAGGCGCCGGATGTAGACCTCGATTAGATTGTCGCTGCGTTCGGCCTCCAGCTCATAGACATGCTCCAGGAGCTGAGCCTTCGACAGGATACGCCCTGGATTGAGCATCAGATAGCGCAACAAACGAAACTCGATTCCGGTCAGTTCACGCCTCTCGCCGTCGGGGCGAATGACCTGTTGTCTCTCCTCGTCGAGCGACAGACCGCCGACGGCAAGCGCTGGGCGCAGGTTGCCCGCCGCACGCCGCGTCAGGGCGTTGAGACGCGCGATCAGTTCCTCGACATAGAACGGTTTTCCCAGGTAGTCGTCGGCGCCGGCCTTAAGTCCATCGACACGCTCATGCCAGGCATCGCGCGCGGTCAGGATCAGCACCGGCATGGCCAGACCACCGGCGCGCCAGTGTCTTAGCACCTCCAGGCCAGGGCGTTTGGGCAAACCGAGATCGAGAACGACGACGTCATAGGGTTCGGTCTCGCCCAGGCGCTCGCCGATCACACCGTCCTGGGCCTGATCGACCGCGAAGCCGGCGGCGTTCAGGGCCGGAAACAAGGCCGTGATCTGTGCGGGATCGTCTTCGACCAGTAACAAACGCATACGGATGTCTCTCCCACTCAGTTGTCGTGCCCCAATTTGATCAGGGCGCCGCTGACGGCATCGAGTTCGAGTTTGTGGATTCGACCGGATGGTTCGAGGATGCGAATCTCGTAGACATAGCGCCCATGCACTCGATCCAGCTCAGCCTCAAGCCACTGACCCGGCTGAATCCGTGCGGTCCGTCTCATCAGCTCAGACATCGATAGGATACGGCCCTCATCACATAGGCGTTTGACGCTGTCGTGATCCAGGTGATCGCCCAGAACCGAGGCATTGAAGGCCAGCACACTGATGAGGATGCATGACAGATGAGTGATAGGCGTCATGGTGATGACCCGGGTCTCGTTGACCAGATGCTTGACCAAGCGATGCGTAGTCTGATCCGGCAAGCTGAATTTCCGCTGAACATCTTGACACCTAAACGTGAACAAGCTGGGCTACTCCGGCCTGAATGAGTCGACCTGTCAGGTGCGCAGACCTCAGGCGGCTTTCGGGCGTTCAGTCGCTGCATGCTCGATGACCGGACTCACCATACCCGCTGCGCGGGATCTCGGGTTCCATGGCGCTGCGGGCGACCGCTTGCGTTATGTAACGAGCAACAGGTTAGCACGCTGCTAAAAGGGCAGCGGCAAATCCTGGTGGTCTTGTTGTTGCCTTATTGTGATACCACCCTAGGCGACATATGGCCCAGTGCCTCCAATCGCCTTGGTTTCCTGGCCTCCATGCTCGAAATCTCCAACCTGTGTCGCCGGTTCGACGGTCGCTTGGTCCTTCAGTCCATCTCACTGTGTCTAGAACCGGGCGAATATGTCGCCATCGTCGGTGAGTCCGGCGTCGGCAAGTCGACGCTGCTGAATCTGATCGCTGGCCTGGACCGACCTGATCGCGGACGTCTGGTGCTCGACGGCGAGGACTATGCGAGGCTCGACGAGGACGCCCTGACCCGGCTGAGGCGCGACAAACTCGGCTTTGTGTTTCAGGCGTTCCATATCCTGCCCCATCTCACCCTGCGTCAGAATGTCGCCTTGCCGCTCTGGCTCAAGGGTCAGGGCGGTCGGCGCGCGGAGCGTCAGGCCGATTCACTCCTGGAGGCCGTGGGCTTGGGCGATCGCGCCGAGAGCTGGCCACACGAGCTGTCTGGAGGCGAGATGCAGCGCGTCGCCATCGCCCGCGCCCTGGTGCACCGCCCGCGCCTGATCTTGGCCGATGAGCCCACGGGCAACCTGGATCCGGCCAATGCCGCCCGCGTGCTGAAGCTGCTGGGTGAGCGCATTCGGGACTCAGGGGCGATGGGGATCCTGGTCACGCACTCGCCAGAGGCGGCCAAGGGTACCGATCGCGTGTTGCAGCTCACGCCCGAGGGCTTGCACGCATGAGACTGGCACCGGTATTTCTCGGCTCGCTGGGGCGGCGGCGCGCCGCGACCCTCCTGTCTTTCGCCGCCATTGTGCTGGGTGTGGCGCTCGGTATGGCCGTGCACGCCGTCAATCAGGCTGCACTCGCTGAGTTCGGTCGCGGTCTGCGCACCCTGGCCGGCGCCGCCGACCTCCAGGTCTTGGGTCCGCGCACCGGCTTCGACGAGGCGCTCTATGCGCACCTGGCGACACGCCCCGAGGTCGCACAGGCCAGTCCGGTGCTGGAGGTCTGGACCGAGCGTCTCGGCACCACGGATAGGCTCCATATCCTGGGTTTGGATCCGTTCGCGGCCGCCGCCGTCACGCCCGCGCTCCTGGCGCGTCCGGCGAGGTCTGCGGATCGAGCCGAGTCCGAGTCGCGTCGCGCTGTGCTGGCCGAGGACAGCCTCTTTCTCAGTGCCGCCGCTCAGACGGCCCTCGCCGTCAGACCCGGCGAGCGGCTGCGCGTCTATGCCGGTTCCCAGCCATTGGAGCTCCGGGTGGCCGGCGATATGCCGGGAGCTGCCGAAGATCGCCAGCTCGCGGTCATGGATATCGCGGCGGTTCAGAGGCACTTCGCTCAGTTCGGGCGGCTGACGCGCATCGATTTGAAGCTGGTCGAGGGACTCGACGTCCAGACGGCCCGTGCCGCACTGGCACCGCTCCTGCCGGCGGGTGTGTGGCTGGAGGTCCCAGAGACGGCCGAGGGTCAGGCGGCGAATCTCTCGCGCGCCTATCGGGTCAATCTCGGTCTTCTGGCGGTCATGGGCTTGGTGACGGGGGCGTTCTTGGTCTTCTCGGCGCAGGCGCTGTCGGTCGTTCGCCGGCATACCGAACTGGCGTTCCTGCGCGCCATCGGGCTGAGGCGCCGTCAGCTCTTTGTCTGGCTGCTGGCGGAAGGGGCGCTCGTGGGACTCCTGGGGGGCGTGGTCGGTGTAGCGCTCGGGCATGGGGTCGCCTTCGCCCTGCTCGAACTCCTCGGTGGCGATCTGGGTGCCGGATTCTTTGCCGGCCTGTCGCCGACCCTGAGCTTCGATCCCTGGACCAGTGGGTTGTATATCCTGCTCGGCGTGGGGGCCGGTGTGGCCGGGGCCTGGCTACCGGCACGTGAAGCCTCCAGGATCGCGCCGGCCCAGGCACTTAAGTCTGGTGGCGATTCGGCCCTGTCGCCGCGACGCGGACACCCCAGGCTCGGACTCGCCTTGATGATTGCCAGTCTGCCACTCTGCACCCTGCCGCCGTTCCTGGGGCTGCCGATCGGGGGCTATCTGGCTATCTTCGGTCTCCTGGTAGGAAGCCTCCTGTGGCTGCCGCTGCTCGCCTCCGGACTCGGTCGAGTCTTGCCGCTGTGGGGACCTGTCCCGGTACGGCTGGCCGTCGCCCGGTTGCGGGCCGTCCCGGGGATGGGGGCGGTCGCCGCCGCGGGCGTTCTCGCCGGCGTGGCCCTGGTGGTCGCTATGGCGATCATGGTCAACTCACTGCGCGACTCGGTCGAGGTCTGGCTCGACCAGATCCTGTCGGCTGACCTCTATCTGCGCGCCGGGCGCACTCAGAGCGGCGGTGTCCTGGACGAGGCGCTCCAGCGGCGACTTGCGGATGTGCCTGGCGTGGCCCATATCGAGTTCACCCGCCATGACAGCCTGCGATTGGTCCCCGGCCGACCGCCGGTCGCCCTGCTGGCTCGGCCCGTGTCACCCGATGGACACGAACTCCCGCTGGTCGGTTCGGCCCAAGCGGTGGCCGAAGGCGAGACGGCGATCTGGATCTCCGAGGCACTGCATGACCTCCAGGGTTGGCGTCCGGGTGATCGTGTTCGTCTTCCGCTGTCCGGCTCCGAGGTGCCGGTCAGGGTCGCCGGGGTCTGGCGTGACTATGCGCGCCAGACCGGCAGTCTCATGCTGGATCTTACCGATTACCGCCGTCTGACCGGCGATCGCTCAGTACAGGATGCCGCCATCTGGCTGGCGCCGGGCACCGATGCGTTCAGCCTGGCCGAGGCGCTCAAGGCAGCGGCTGGTTCGGGGGCGCTGGAGGTCACGGCCCCGGGCGAGATTCGCGCCATCAGTCTGCGGATCTTCGATCGCACCTTCGCCGTGACCTATGTCCTGGAGGCGGCGGCCGTCGTCATCGGGCTGGCGGGTGTGGCGGCCAGCTTTGCGGCGCTCGCGGCCGCGCGCCGCCGGGAGTTCGGTCTACTGCGCCACCTGGGGCTGACGCGCGGCCAGATCGGGGGTCTACTCGCCCTCGAAGGCAGCCTGGTGGCTGGTGTCGGCATACTCGGCGGGCTGGCGGTTGGCGGCGCCATCGCCTGGATTCTGATCCAGGTCGTGAATCGTCAAAGCTTTCACTGGAGCATGGATCTGAGCATCCCCTGGCGCTCACTCCTGGTATTTGCGGGCACGCTTGCCGTCTTGGCCAGTCTGTCCGCCGTGCTCGCAGGCCGGCAGGCGATGCGCCAGGACGCCGTGCTGGCGGTGCGTGAGGATTGGTGATGCAGCGACGGACCTCTCTGCTGGCCCTGGCCAGCCTACCCCTGACCCCCCTCCTGGCGGCGACTGAGCCGACCGCTAAAAACGTCGGCGCAGAGACTAAACCGGAGGTCAATTTCGACGCCGTGCTCCCCGGTCGCGTCCTTCGCTTCCCGAACGACGAGGGAGGCCACCCGGGATTTCGCACCGAATGGTGGTATGTGACCGGTTGGATCGAGGCGGACGGCGATCCGTTCGGCTTTCAGATCACCTTCTTTCGCGTGCGCACTGGCATCGGCGAGGACAACCCGAGCGCCTTTGCCCCACGCCAGCTGCTGCTGGCGCATGCCGCCATCGCCGATCCGCGATTGGGTCGCTTGCGTCACGCTCAGCGTGCCGCCCGTACAGGCTTCGAGCGCGCCGGATACAGCACGGATCGGGCGCACGTCTGGATCCATGACTGGTCGTTCGAGCAGATGGAGGACCACTATGCTGCCCGCGTGAACGCCGAGGACTTTGACTATGACCTCAGACTCGTCTTCACTGGACCCCCCATGCTCAACGGCGACCAGGGCTTTAGTCGCAAGGCGCCGGACCCGCTGCATTCCAGCTATTACTACAGCCGGCCTCAGTTGCGGGTCGATGGCCAGGTGACGTTGGAGGGTCAGCGTCGGACGGTCAGCGGGCGCGCCTGGATGGATCATGAATGGTCGAGTGCCTACAGCCCCGAAGAGGCCGAGGGTTGGGACTGGGTCGGTCTGAACCTGGACGATGGTGACGCCCTCATGGCCTTTCGGATGCGCCGTCCCGACGGCACGGCGCTCTGGGCGAGCGCTACCCGACGCTTGAGCGATGGTCGAACCCAGTCGCTCGGACCTAAGCAGGTCACCTGGTTCCCGCGGCGGCGCTGGCGGTCGCCACGCACTGGGATCGAATACCCGATCGAATGGGATCTGGGTATCGGTGAGCGTCGCTACCGCCTCCAGCCGCTGATGGACGACCAGGAACTCGACAGCCGTCGCTCGACGGGAACCATTTATTGGGAGGGCGCGGTACGTGGGTTCGAGGACGAACGCGAGATCGGGCGCGGCTATCTGGAAATGACCGGCTATGGAGACCGGATCCGGGTGGGTTGAGCGTTCTTGACTCGAGGTTTCACTGAAAATGTTCCACGTGGAACGTCGTCAGATCGCAAAGCCAGGCGTGTTTCCGGACTCAAGTCGTCTCAGCCGGAATGTTCCACGTGGAACATCGTCAGCGACTCCGTACCACCAAAGATCCCAGGATCGCCATCGTTCGCCACGCGCGTGGCGATGACCTGATTGCCCGTGGAACCAAAGGCGCTCCACAAGCGCTCAGCCATGGTGCGGTCCAGCTCGGCTTCGAGGTCATCGAGCAGCCAGATGACCGGCTCACGCCCATGCGCACGATGGACACGTTCAGCCGCGAGCTGCAGTAGCGCGACCACAATCTTGGCCTGTCCGCGCGAAAAGCCGCGTCTACCCTCCCCCCAGTCGACACAAAAGTCGGCACGTGACGGACCGGCCAGGGTATAGCCGCGCGCCAACTCCTGATCGGCCAGTGATGCTAGGGTCTCGCCGAGCTCCCAGCCATCTGGCCAACCGCGTCGATAGCGCAGATCGGCCCCTTGCAAAAACGGATAGTCATCACACAGCGCCCGAAAGTACGCACGCCATTCGGCATGGAATGCGGCACGTCGGCGATCTATGGATTCGGCCAGTGCGATGAAACTGCGATCCCAGAGCCCCTGTTGGCCGCCACCAGACCGAATGGCCGCATTGCGCTGCATCAAGACGCGCGTGAAATCCCTGTGGATCTGAGCGAAACGGTGTTCCACGTGGAACACATTCCAGTCCAGGAAACGACGTCTCAGACTTGGGTCACCCTCGAGCAGGATCTGCGCGTTTTCGCCGATCAGCTTGACCTGCAAGGGTGAACGCCAATCGGCGTCCCCGGTCTCCATCCATAGCGGCGGATGGATGTCACGTGCAGCCGTGGCGCCTTCCTTGACATAGCGGAGGCGAATCCTGTCATAGCCAGACGCCTGATAGACACCCTCAACACGGGTATATGGCTCGCCTTGAGTAGTAAGCGGCCCGGACTTGGTTCCACGGAAGGTCCGCCCGCGCGCCAGTAGATAGATGGCTTCCAGGACACTGGTCTTGCCGGCACCATTGGCCCCTGTCAGCAGCAGTGTCCGCGTATCGATGGCGAGATCGAGCTGTCGGATGTTGCGTAGCGACTTGATCCGAAGTGAGCGCAGACCAGGGTCAGGGGTCAGGCCCGAATGTTCCACGTGAAACATCGGGCCTGACCCCTGAAACGCTGGACTGGGCGACTCTGCAACGATGTTGAAGTGTTCCATGTCGGAACCTGACTTCAGATCGACTGGATCAGGATATTCGCGTCCGTGCATGTATGCGGATCACAGTCGCATCGGCATGACGACAAAGGTCTCGCTCTCGCTGTCTGCGCCGCGCCAGAGCGAGCTACTGTTGGCATCCTGAAAATAGAGGCTGACCGCTGGCGCATCGATGGCGCCAAGCACGTCCATGAGATAGTCGACATTGAAACCAATCGAGATCGGTTTGCCCGCGTAATCGAGCTCGATCTCTTCCTCGGCCTCTTCCTGCTCGGGATTGTGCGCCAGCAGTTTGAGCCTGCCTGGTTCGAAGTCCAGACGCACGGCGCGATATTTTTCGTTCGAGAAGATCGAGACGCGTGAGAGCGCGCGTCTTAAGGCATCCTTCTCGACGATGACCATACCCCCATCACGGCCTGGAATCACGCGCTCATAGTCAGGGTAGCGACCATCGATGAGTTTGGAGGTCAGGGTCATGGTGCCGACCACCACGCGCAGACTGCGCTCGCTGAGACGGAGTGCGACCGGGGCATCCGATCCGCCCAGCTGACGCTTAAGCTCCATCACGGTCTTGCTGGGCACGATCCCCTGACGCTCAGTGTCCAGCGCCAGATCGAGCGGCGTAACGAACTTGGCCAGCCGGTGTCCATCCGTCGCCACCGCGATCAGGGCGTCTGCCTTTAGTTCCAGCAGCAGACCATTCAGATAGTAACGGACATCCTGTTGCGCCATGGCAAAGGCCGTCTTGTCGAGCACGTGCTTGAGCTGGCCTTCCTGGATCTGAAAGTCGAAACCGTCTGCCGGGAGATCCATGATCGGGAAGTCGGTCGCCGGTAGCTGTCCAAGCGTAAAGCGTCCGCGCCCTGCGGTGATGACACAGCGCTCATCCCTGAGGCGAAACCGGATCTCGGCGCCCTCGCTCAGCTGGCGACAGATGTCGAACAGCTTGCGGGCTGGGGTCGTGGTCTCGCCCTCTTGCAAGATCTCGGCCTCGAAGCTGGTCTTGACCTCGACCTCCAAATCTGTCCCTGTGAGGCTGACGCGCCCGTCGCGGGCCACGACGAGCAAATGACCTAGGATCGGCAGGGTCTGGTGCCGATCAACGACGCCGGTCGCCTTATTGAGCGCAGGCAGGACGGTTTCTCGGTTGACAATGAATTCCATTAGGGGCTCCATGATTCTCGCCGAGATGACTAGCGCTGGCTTGGTAAGCTAGTCATCGACTCAGAGGGATGGGGGTGCATCGGATTTGGTTGGCTGGAGTGTTCTACAACGTCAGCATTCTTAATAGGCTGCGGTAGTCTTCCTCGATCGTCGCATCGCTTTCACGCAGGCTCTTGATCTTGCGGGTGGCATGCAGAACCGTAGTGTGATCGCGGCCTCCGAATGCCTGACCGATCTCGGGCAGACTATGCTTGGTGAGCTCCTTGGCGAGCGCCATGGCCATTTGGCGCGGACGTGCCAGCGAGCGACTACGCTTGGTTGAGAGCAGATCGGAGGTGCGCAACTTGTAGTAGTCGGCGACCGTGCGCTGAATGTTCTCCAGACTGACCTGCCTGTCCTGAGCGATGAGCACATCACGCAGCGCCTGCTTCGCAAACTCCAAGGTAATGGGTTTGCCGGTGAAGTGGGCATTAGCCACCAGACGTCTGAGCGCCCCCTCGAGTTCGCGGATGTTGGAACGGATACACCGCCCGACGAAAAAGGCCACGTCCTCAGGCAGTTCGACGCCGAGCTGACTGGCCTTACAGTGCAAGATGGCCACTCTGGTCTCCAGGTCGGGCGGATCTATGGCCACCGTCAAACCCCAGCCGAAACGCGAGCGCAGACGCTCCTCCAGTCCAGTCACCTCCTTGGGAAAACGGTCACTAGACAGCACGATCTGTTGGCGTGACTCCAGGAGCGCATTAAAGGTATGAAAGAATTCCTCTTGTGAGCGTTCCTTGCCGGCGAAGAACTGTACATCGTCGATCAGGAGCGCGTTGACCGAGCGATAGGTCTTCTTGAACTCCTCGATGCGGTTGTGCTGCAGGGCCTTGATCATCTCGGCGACGAAACGCTCGGAGTGCAGATAGACGACTCGCGCACTTGGATTGGAGGTGAGGATGCCATTGCCGACCGCGTGCATCAGATGCGTCTTGCCCAGCCCGACCCCACCATAGATGAACAGCGGATTGTAGGTTCCGCCCGGGTTACGCGCGATTTGGATCGAAGCCGCGCGTGCCAACTGGTTGGACTTGCCCTCGACGAAGGTCTCAAAATTGAAGTCGGCGTTCAGATTGGCCGTCGCGCGCCGATCGGCCAGATCCGAGCCGATCACACTGGACTTCGAGCGGGCACCCTGTCCTTTCTCTGCACCAAACTCGCCAACCTCGAAATAAAGTTCAGAGACCTCGCCTTGACTGTGGCGCGTACAGAGTTCGCGCAGACGATCGGCATAATGCTTGCGGATCCAGTCGAGCACGAACCGATTCGGCGCTAACAACCTGAGCAATGAGCCATCCACGCGCGCTTGCAGGGGCAGGATCCAGGTGTTGAACTCGGCGGATGTCAACTCGGCCTTCAATTGATTGATGCAGTGCTCCCATAGGGCTAAGTCGTTTCCCGACATGCGTCGTCTCGGTTTGGATACGGCAGCGCGCGCGATGGCGCCACCCGGATGATTGCATAAGGAGTGGATTTGATGATGAAGCCGGTGCGCACAGCAGCCGGACGTGGCCTCCTGGCCTGAACCACCGGCCAAGTCTAGCGCCCTTGCGTCGACTTATCCACAGCCCGAACCGATTGGGCACGTCTTTTGATTGACTTCTGGCAAAAAATTACCTAGGCTTCCACGTCTTTTTTAGCTGGGTCATCAGACCCCTGCGTCCCACCACAGATTTCTCTGGAGTATCGTTAACATGAAGCGCACCTTTCAGCCCAGCCGCCTCAAGCGTGCTCGCACCCATGGTTTCCGTGCCCGTAGCGCCACCCGCAATGGCCGCAAGGTTCTGAGTGCGCGGCGTGCCAAGGGCCGTGCGCACCTCATCCCCTGAGCGCCAACGCGCAAAGCAGCGACCCTGGCCAGGGCTTCGGGCGCGAGCGGCGGCTAACGAGTGCCGGTCAATTCCGTCGTGTCTTCGTCGAGCCGCGTCGCGTAGTCCTCGGTGGTTTTGTTGTGCTCTATCGATCCAATGGACTCGACCGGCCCCGGCTAGGCTTGGCCATCTCCAAGAAATGTGCCCGCCGCGCCATCGACCGCAATAGGCTCAAGCGACTGGCGCGTGAGAGCTTTCGCCGTGCCTATCGGCGTCTTCCAGGGGTTGATATCGTGGTGATGTGTACACCGAGAGCTACTGCCGAGTCGAACCAACGTCTGTTCGATGCCCTAGAACAGGTGTGGATCCATCTCGAGAGTTCATCATGCGTCGAATCTTGATCGGGGCGATTCGGGCCTATCAATACCTGATCAGCCCTCTACTCGGTCCGCGTTGTCGTTTCTACCCCAGCTGTTCCCATTATGCCGTGGAGGCCATCGAGGTCCACGGTTTCTTATACGGGGGCTATCTGGCCCTGCGTCGCCTGTTGCGCTGTCACCCCTGGCATCCAGGCGGCATCGATCCTGTCCCTGAGAAAAGGCAGACCACGATTCATGGATAACCAGCGCTTGTTCCTTTTTCTGGCACTGGCCGCGGTGCTATTTCTGATCTATGAGTCCTGGATGCAGGACTATGGCCGTCCTGCCCAAGTTGCCCAGGAGCAGATCCAGGACGCCGCCGGCGTTACCGTGCCCACCGCCAATGAGATCCCGACCATCTCGACTGCCCCTGGCCTCGTGACAAACACCCTGGCTCCCGAAGAGACGCCGATCCGGGTCGAGACCGATGTGCTGCGTCTCGAGATCTCGCCGCGCGGCGGGACACTCCTGAATGCCTGGTTGCGCGACTATGCGGTCGTCCCCGAGCGCCCGGACGACAAGTTCCAGCTGTTGAAGCAGACGCCGCCGAACATGTTCATCGTCCAGTCGGGACTGCTCGGCGACCGCCTGGAGCTCCTGCCGACCCACGAAGCGCTCTTTAGCAGCGCCCAGACACGATATGATCTCCAGCCTGGGGCCGACCGGCTCGAGGTGGTCCTCGAATGGACCAATGAAGACGCCAGGCTCCGAGTCAAGAAGATCTACACCTTCACCCGCGGCAGCTATCTGATCGAATCGCGCCAGGTGGTCGAGAATCACAGCCCTACCCCCGTGATCGCGCGCGCCTACAACCAGCTCCAACGCACCGCACTGCACGACCCCAACGAGACCCGCTTCATCAGCACCTTTACCGGCGGTGTCTATTACAGCCCGGAGGAGAAATACAAAAAGGTCTCGCTGGAAGACATGGCCAAGGGCAAGCTCGACCGCACCGTGACCGATGGCTGGATCGCCATGATGCAGCACTACTTCCTTGCAGCCTGGATCCCGCCCCAGGGTATACCCCAGACCCTCTATACCAAGGCGCTGTCGGGCCCGAACGAGCCGCGCTATATCATCGGTAAATACTCGACACCGGTCAGCATCGCGCCTGGTACAGTGCATGTGTTCGATGATCGGCTCTTCGTCGGTCCCAAGCTCCTGAATAAGCTGGAGGACGTCGCCCCAGGGCTCGAATTGGCGGTCGACTATGGCTGGCTGACCGTCATCGCCAAGCCGATCTTCTGGATGCTGAGCTGGATCCATGCCGTGGTCGGAAACTGGGGCTGGGCGATCATCGTACTGACCATCCTGATCAAGCTTGCCTTCTACAAGCTCTCGGAGGCCAGCTATCGCTCCATGGCGCACATGCGTCAGATCACGCCTCGGCTTCAGGCGCTCAAGGACCGCTATGGCGACGACAAGCAACGTCTGAATCAGGCGATGATGGAGCTCTATAAGACCGAAAAGATCAATCCACTCGGTGGCTGTCTGCCGGTCCTGATCCAGATCCCGGTGTTCATCGCCCTCTACTGGGTGCTGTTGGAGAGCGTCGAGCTGCGTCAGGCGCCCTTCGTGCTCTGGCTCAACAACCTCTCGGCGCCGGATCCCTATTTCATCCTGCCGCTGATCATGGGTGTCTCCATGTTCGTGCAGCAGAAGCTCAATCCCGCCCCCCCGGACCCGCTCCAGGCCAAGATCATGATGAGCCTGCCGTTCGTGTTCACTGTGTTCTTCGCCTTCTTCCCCTCGGGTCTGGTGCTCTACTGGACGGTCAACAACCTGCTATCGATCGCCCAGCAATGGAAGATCACGCGCGACCTGGAACGGGAGATGGCCAAGCGTCGCCACTGAGCCAGGCGACGTCGCTGCGATGACGACCCCTGACACCATCGCCGCCATCGCCACCCCGCCCGGGATGGGTGGGGTGGGGATTGTGCGGGTCAGCGGTCCACAGGCACCGGCGATCGCCGCGGCCATCCTGGGGCGGATCCCCGAACCGCGACGCGCGGTCCTCGGCGTCTTTCACGAGTCCGATGGGACCTTCATCGACATGGGTCTGGCGCTCTATTTTCAGGCCCCGCACTCCTTCACTGGCGAAGATGTGCTCGAGCTCCAGGGCCATGGCGGACCCGTCGTCATGGATCTGCTGTTGCGCCGCTGTCTGGAGCTGGGCGCGCGCCTGGCGCGTCCAGGCGAATTCAGCGAGCGCGCCTTCTTAAACGGCAAGCTCGATCTCGTCCAGGCCGAGGCGGTCGCCGATCTCATCGAAAGCTCGACCAGCCTCGCCGCGCGGCTGGCCGGGCGCAGTCTGCAAGGGGTTTTTTCGCAGCGGATCGCAGCACTCCTCGAGCGCCTGATCCAACTGAGGCTCCAGGTCGAGGCTGGGCTCGATTTCCCAGACGAAGAGCTCGATCTCGCCGAGGACACCCGGCTCGCCGCCGATCTGCATAGACTCGTAGCGGATGTCGAGCAGCTCCTCACTGATGCCCATCAGGGCCAGATCATCCGTGAGGGCCTGGCGGTGGTGATCGCCGGGGCGCCTAATGTCGGCAAGTCGAGCCTGCTCAATGCACTCTGCGGCACGGAGGCCGCCATCGTCACCGCCATCCCGGGCACGACGCGCGATCTGCTTAAATTCGACATCCAGGTCGATGGGCTGCCGATCCGCATCATCGACACCGCCGGGCTGCGCCACAGCCAGGATCCGGTCGAGCGGGAGGGCGTGCGGCGCGCCCAGGCGGCCCTGAACGACGCCGACCTGGTGCTCTGGGTCCGGTCGGTCGATCAGGAACCAGATGCATCGATCCGTTCGAGTTTCCCTACCGACTGTCCCGTTATCCTGATCCGCAATAAGATCGATCTAGTCGGCGAGCCGGCGCGTCTCGTCGAGCGGGACGGCGAGGTTGAGATCGCGCTCTCGGCGGTGACCGGCGCAGGCCTGGAGCTGCTCAGGGGACAGATCAAGGCACACGCCGGTCTGAGTGCCCATCCCGAGGGTGCCTTCATCGCGCGGCGCCGTCATCTCGAAGCGCTCGAACGCGCGCGCAGTACCTTGCAAGCGGCGGCAGCCAACCTAGAGCTTAGACTCGGTGCCGAGCTGGTTGCCGAGGAACTGCATCTGGCGCAACGCGCGCTCGGCGAGATCACGGGCGAGTTCACCTCAGAGGATCTATTGAATCGGATCTTTTCCAGCTTCTGTATCGGAAAATAATAAGCCTTCCTGCGTCGTCCGAAGTCTTCCACAAAAACCCCGTAAGCCCGCTTAAATGCGGGCTTTTTGTTTCGAGGATGGCTTACCTGTTCTGCAGTCATCCGTTAAAGCCGCGTTCCCATCGCTGTTCCTCTGACTTTCTTCATATTAGGAACGCTGTGCCCAATGAATGACCAGTTGCTCACAAGCCAACGGCTGCCGCCGGCCAATCCCTCGTTCCACGACCGCCTGAAACGGGCCGATACCCTCAGCGCGACGCCCGTGTGCCCTGTCGGAGGTAAGCGCGTGTTCATGGAGGAGTCGAGGGCCAAGGACAACGCGCGGCTGTCGGCCTAGAGTCAGGGCGTGCGTGCCGCCCATAGCCGCAGGCCGATCAGCACCACGAAAAAGGATCCCAATCCGCCGCCGATCCAGAGTCCGGATGTGAGCGGGTCGCGTTCGAAGGAGGCGATTTGATAAAAGAGGGTCGCCGTCAGGAAGGCGATACCCGTGGTCCAGACGCCGACGAAGGTCGCCCAGACAGCACCCGCCTCGCGCACGATGGCGCCGATGGTGGCCACACAGGGGAAATAGAGCAGCACGAACAGCAGATAGGCAAAGGCCCCGGCCTGTCCGTCGAAACGTTCGGCCATGGTACCGAAGGTGTCAGTCTGGACGCCCTGCTCGGCGGCGGCCGTCTCACGGTCGCTCGCCTCACCGATGTCGAGCCCGAGCGGATCGAGCAGGCGTTCGCCGAGCTGTCCGAGATTCTCGCCGATCGAGCCGGCTGCCGCGCCCAGCGCATACCACAGATCGAAGGGTTCTGGTTCCTCGATCGGGTGTGACTCGACCGCCAACCGGCCATAGAGCGAGTCGAGCGTCCCAACGATCACCTCCTTGGCCAGCACGCCGGAAAAGATCCCGAGCACCGCCGGCCAGTTGTCCTCGCGGATCCCCATGGGCGCAAAGAGTGGTGTAGCGCCCCGGCTGATCTCGGCCAGAAGCGAGCGCTCGCTGTCGGTATTGCCCAGACTCCCGTCACTGCCGATGGTCGCCAACAGGTTGATCGCCAGGACCATGAGCACGATCACCCGACCGGCCTCGCGCAGAAACAGCTTGATCCGGTCCCAGGTACGCAGCAGTACGCCCTTGACGGTCGGCAGGTGATAGGGCGGCAGTTCCATCAGCAGACCTGAGCTCTCGCCCTTGAGCAGGGTATGGTTCATCACCAGCCCCGAGAGGATGGCCACCGCGATCCCGGTCAGATAGAGCACGAACACTAGATTCTGACCCGAATGCGGAAAGAAGGCGGCGGCAAATAGCGCATAGACCGGAAGCCGCGCCCCACAGGACATGAAGGGGTTCATCAGGATGGTCAGTTTGCGCTCGCGCTCGCTCTCCAGGGTACGCGTGGCCATCACCGCTGGCACATTGCAGCCGAAACCCACGATCAGGGGCACGAACGCCTTGCCCGGTAGCCCGATGGAGCGCATGAAACGGTCCATGACGAAGGCCGCGCGCGCCATGTAACCCGAGTCTTCCAGGATCGCGAGCACGATGTAGAGACTGGCGATGATGGGGATGAAGGTCCCGACCACCTGGAGACCGCCGCCGATGCCCGTGGCCAACACCAGGGTCAGCCAGTCGGGCGCGCCAAGACGCCCCAGCAGCTCGCCGAGCCCGTCGACGAACAGCGCCTGTCCGACCTGATCGAAGAAGTCGATGAAGGCCCCGCCGATGTTCATGGTAAACATGAACATCAGATAGATCATCAGCAGAAACAGCGGGATGCCGAACACCCGGCTGAGCACCACCTGATCGATGCGGTCCGAGACCGTGCGCTCGACCCGCCGCTCCTCGCGCAGCACGCGCCGGGCGAGTGCATGGGCATGACCGAAGCGGGTGTCAGCGATGTGTAGATCTGTGTCTTCACCGGTGCGCTCGGCGATCCGCCGGCGCAGTGACTCGGCGAGCTTCAGTGTCTCAGGACCGACGGCGTGCTCGGCGATGGGGTCTGACTCCAGGAGCTTGAGCGCCAGCCAGCGCGCGTTGGCGCGTCCAACGTCGGCGCCACCGATCAAGTCAAGCCGGGGCAGTAACTCCAGCACCGCCGCCTCGACGCATTCGCCATGCGTGAGCGCCCTGCCGGACGGCTCGCGTCCCTCGGCCACGGCCAGCAGTCGCGCCTGCAACTCGGTCAGACCCTCTTTGCTGACCGCCACCAGGGGCACCACTGGACAGCCAAGCGCCTCGGCCAGCCCCCCGGTGTCGATCCGGATACCGCGTTTGCGCGCGATGTCCATCATGTTGAGCGCGATCAGGACCGGCACGCCCATCTCTAAGAGCTGTACCGTCAGATAAAGATGACGCTCCAGGTTGCTGGCATCGATCACGTTGACGATGAGATCGGCCTCGTGACTGAGCAGATAGTCGCGCGTGACCCTCTCGTCGAGCGAGCTGGCGTCGAGCGAGTAGATCCCGGGCAGGTCGATCACCCGCACCCGGCGTCCGTCCAGTTCCAGTGAGCCCTCCTTGCGTTCGACCGTCACACCCGGCCAGTTGCCTGTGGTCTGGCGAATGCCGGTCAGGGCGTTGAAAAGGGCCGACTTACCACAGTTTGGATTGCCGGCTAGCGCGATCGTCAGCGGTGGGCGTAGCTTGACGACCTCGGCGGCGGTACGATCGGTTCCGTTCACGCCATCTCGTCTCCAGACTGCCCTTGCATCGCGAACATGGCCTGATCGCTCTCCGGCGTCACCCAGAGTTTTTCGGCGATCCCGGCACCGATGGCGATGCGCAGTTCACCGCTGGCCAGCACCAATCCCCTGCCGCGTCGCTGGAGGATGCGAAGCGGGCTGCCCTGACGTAACCCCAGCGCCAGCAGCCGGCGCCTGAGCTGATGTCCGCCCCGGACCTCGGCGAGTCGCGCCGGGGTGTCGTCCGGAAGATCGGTGAGGCGAAGCGGATCTGAGGTCTGGGACATAGCTCGGTACGGCTCGGAACCATCGGGCACGGCATTGAATTGAATGAGAAGCTGAAGCATAACCTGAACCTGATCTGTTGCGCAGACTTGGCCCATCGTGCGCTGAACCAAATCGGTGAAACCCTTTGCATCCGGAACGCCTTTAGGGTTCAAATCATCGACTCGACCCTTCCCTCGACGCGCCTTCCATGCCCAGCGACCCCCATCCGCCTTTCGGCCTGCGCACCGCGACCCTGCTCGTGATCGCGACCATGATCGGCACCGGGGTCTTTACGACCACGGGCTTTCTGCTGCGCGACCTGGGATCTCAACCGGCAGTGCTGATGGCCTGGCTGCTGGGCGGGCTGGCGGCGGCCTGCGGCTCGCTGGCCTATGCCGAGCTGGTCGCGGCCCTGCCGCACAATGGCGGGGAATATCAGCTGCTTGGACGGATCTATCACCCGGCGCTGGGCTTCATCGCCGGGTTTGTGTCACTGGTGGTGGGCTTTGCCGCGCCGATCGCCGCAAGCGCGATCGCCTTCGGCGAGTATCTGAATCTAGCGCTCGGCTCGGAACGCATCCCGCCGCTCGTCTCCGCGACGGCGCTGGTGATCGGGGCCTCGGCGCTGCACTCGATCCGACTCAGTACCGGCAGCCGCGTTCAGGATCTGTTCACCCTGCTCAAGGCGCTCCTGATCCTGATCTTCATCCTGGGCGGCATCTTTGTCGTCACCCCCGAGCATCTGCTCGGCGACGAGGGACCGCCCGTGCTTGACGCCCTGTTCTCGCCGGCCTTCGCGGTCGGCTTGATCTATATCTCTTATGCCTATGCGGGTTGGAATGCCGCTGCCTATGTGGCAGGCGAGGTACGAGACCCGGGGCGCCGGCTGCCGATCGCGCTGATCCTGGGGACCCTGACAGTCACGTTGCTCTATCTAGGCGTGAATGCAGTCTTCCTCGGTGCCGTACCCACCGAGGAGCTGGCGGCAGCCAACGAGCGTGTCGGCCATGTGGCGGCCAGCCATGTCTTCGGCGCGTCGGGCGGACGTCTGTTGAGCAGTCTGATCGCCCTAGGACTGATCTCGACCGTGGGCGCCCTGGTCATGACCGGGCCACGCATCTATGAAGCCATGGGGCGCGATTATCCGGCGATGCGGCTGCTTGCGCGCCGTGTCAAGGGTGGTGGACCGCTGATTGCGATTTGGTTTCAAACGGGTTTGGCGCAGCTGATGCTGATCACAGCAAGCTTCGAGGCCCTGATCAGCTATGCTGGTTTCACGCTCTCGGTGTTTGCGGCGCTCACGGTCGCGGGCGTCTTCGTCTTGCGAGTGCGCGAGCCGGAACTGATCCGGCCCTATCGCACTTGGGGACATCCGGTCACCTCACTTGCCTTCATCACACTCATGGTCTGGATGGTGCTCCATGCCATCCAGGAGCGCCCGTTGGTGGTCGTTGTTGGCGCCGCGACCGTCGGGGTCGGCTGGTTGGCCTATCGTCTGGCGCGGCGCTCCAACCTCACTTGATCGGGATCGTCATGCCGTCCTGCCCATGGCGCTTGAGCAGGGCACGTACCTGCTCGGCCTGCGCCCGGTCGGCATAGCCGCCGGTCCGTACCCGATAGGCCATCTTGCCATTCTCGAGCGTGGCCGTTTGGATACTGGTCGCCAGACCGAGTTGAGCTAGTCGTTCCCTGAGCCGTTCGGCGTCGGCCTGACGACTGAAGGAGGCCACCTGTACCACATAGGTCCCGGGGCTCGGTGTTGTCGGTGGCGGGAGCTGATCCTCCGACGCCACTGGCGAAATCGGCTCGGATGTGTCCAGGGACCCGATACTGGCTTGTGGCGGTTGTGGCTGGGGTCGCGGGGCTGGTGGTGGCGGCGGCGGTCCCTTACTGATGTCCACCTCGGCCTCTCTCAGGATCTTCTCGTAGGTAAAGGTCGGTTTGGACACAGACTGACCGGCCCGTGCCGCGCTCAGTGTGTCCGCAGGCAATTTGGCCTTGGGTGCGAGGACATTGGAGCTGACCACGCCTAGCGCCATCCCTCCGACCAGCCAGCCGATACAGGAGCGGTTTGGCTTGCGCCGGATGGGTGGGGTGGAGGGCGGGGAAGGTGGTGGGGGTTTGCCGCGATAGTAGTCCTTGGGCATGTCACATCGTCTCCGGTGCCGAGACACCGATCAGTCCTAGTCCATTGCGCAGCACCTGGCGGGTGGCCAGGATCAGCTTGATCCGGGCGTCGCGCAGATCTGGGTCCTCGACCAGGAATGGATGGGCGTTGTAATAAGTGTGCAGATCGTTGGCCAGCTCGCGCAGATAGTGGGTGAGCTGATGCGGTTCGGCCTTGAGCGCGGCCTGCTCGACGACCTCGGGATAGCGGCTCAGGGTGCGCAGCAGGGCCTGTTCTTGGGGCTCGGTGAGGCGCTCCAGGTTGTGCATCCCTGGGCTCGGTTCGATCACCAGTCCGCGCTCGGCGGCCTGACGCAATACGGCACAGAGGCGCGCATGGGCATACTGCACATAATAGACCGGGTTGTCGGAGGACTCGGACTTGGCCAGATCCAGGTCGAAATCCAGGTGTTGCTCGCAACGGCGCATCACATAGAAAAAGCGCGCGGCGTCACGTCCGACCTCCCGGCGCAGCTCGCGCAGGGTGACGAACTCGCCCGAGCGGGTCGACATCTGTACCTTCTCGCCGCCGCGATAGAGGATGGCAAACTGCACCAGCCGCACCTCGAGCCGGTCGGGGTCCTCGCCGAGCGCCTGGAGTGCCGCCTTGACGCGCGGGATGTAGCCGTGATGGTCGGCCCCCCAGATGTCGATGACCCGGTCGAAACCGCGTTCGAGCTTGTCTAGGTGATAGGCGATATCGGAGGCGAAATAGGTCGTCTGTCCGTTCTCGCGCACCACCACCCGGTCCTTTTCGTCGCCGAAGGCGGTCGAGCGAAACCAAAGCGCGCCGTTTTGCTCATAGATGTGCCCGGATTCGCGCAACCGCTCGATGGCGCGATTGACCGCGCCGCGCTCGGCCAGCGAGCGCTCCGAATACCATTCTTGATAGGTCACGCCAAACTGCGCCAGATCCTCGCGGATGTCGTCGAGGATGGTGTTTAAGCCCAGCTCAAAGACATAGCGATAGCGGTTATCGCCCAACAACCGCTTGGCCGCCGCGATCAGTCCGTCGATATGGGCCTCCTTGTCGCCCGGCTGATCCTGCGGTTCGCCCTCGACCGGGGCATCGGCGGGGAGCCCAGCGAAGACCTGCTCGGCCTCGACCCGATAGGCGTCGCCGTGCTCGCGATGGAGGGTGGCGGCGATGTCCCAGACATAGTCGCCGCGGTAGCCATTGCTCGGGAAGCGTAGCTCCTCGCCGCACAGTTCCAGATAGCGCAACCAGACCGAGGTGGCCAGGATGTCCATCTGGCGCCCGGCGTCGTTGACATAGTATTCGCGGTGCACCTCGAAACCGACGGCCTCGAGCAGATCGGCGACCACGGCGCCATAGGCCGCCCCCCGACCGTGGCCGACATGAAGCGGCCCAGTCGGATTGGCCGAGACGAACTCGACCTGGACCCGCCGCCCGGCACCGAGACGACTCCGACCATAGTCGTGACCGGACGCGAGGATGCGCGGCACCAGGGCCAGATAGGCGTCCTCGGCCAGGAAGAAATTGATGAATCCGGGGCCGGCGATCTCGACCCGTGCCACCAGCGGCGAGTCGGGCAGGGCGGCGACGAGCTGGTGTGCAAGGTCGCGCGGTCTGGTGCCGAGTGATGGGGCCAGCAGCAAGGCCAGGTTAGAGGCAAAATCACCGTGCGCGCTGTCCTTGGCGCGCTCGACCTGGATCTCGGGTGGTTCGGCGAGAGGGAGTCGGCCCTCACCGATCAGGGTGTCGAGCGCAGCGGAGAGCAGGGCTTTGATGTCTGACTTCATTGTGGATAAGGGCTCGACCACCGCGCGCCGGGACGGCTCGAGCGGATGCCAGGCGTCGGGCGAGGCGGTCTGCTGGGGTGAATGACATGATCGGGCGGTTGCCCCTCTCTCCCACCCCTCTCTCGCGAGAAGAGAGGGCCCTGGGCGGGGCTGATCCGAGGCGCTAAGCATACCTGAATCGGCGGCACAAGGGATTTACAGCAGATCGCGTGGATCGACATCGAGCGACCAGCGCAGTCCCTTGCGTCTTGGCAGGGTGCGGACCTCGTTCACCCAGCGGGTGAGGAAGCCTTGCAGGCGCGGACGCTCGGCACACTGGATCAGGAGCTGGGCGCGATGGCGTCCAGCGCGTCGCTCCATCGGTGCCGGGATCGGCCCCAGCAGCTGGATCGCGCCCGAGTCAGCGGCGAGCCGTTCGCCCAGTTCGTGCGCCTGGCGCAAAAAGGCCAGGGCATCCTCGGGGTTGGGTGACTCGGCGCGTGCCAGCGCCAGATGACTGTAGGGCGGTAGCTCGGCCTCGGCGCGCTCGCGCAACGCGGCCTCCGCGAAGCCCGAATAGCCCTCGCGCAACAGTGATTGCAACAACGGATGCTCGGGATGACGGGTCTGAAGCACGACCCGCCCTGGACGCTCGGCGCGCCCGGCCCGTCCGGCGACCTGGACGATGAGCTGGGCGATGCGCTCGGCGGCGCGGAAATCACTGGCATAGAGCGCCTGGTCGAGCTCCAGGACGCCGACCAGGGTCACACCCGGAAAGTCATGGCCCTTGGCCAGCATCTGGGTACCGAGCAGGATCTGGATCTCGCCTCTGTGGACCGCGTCCAGCACCCGCCCGAGTTCGCCCCGGCGGCGCGTGCTGTCGCGATCGAGCCGGGCGATGCGCGTCTCGGGGAAGAGCGCGACCAGTTCCTCCTCCAGCCGTTCGGTGCCGCGTCCGAGCATCTGCAACTCCGGACGCCGGCACGCGGGACAGAGATCAGGTTGGGGACAGGACCAGCCGCAATGGTGACACCACAGCCGGCGCTCGCTCAGATGCAGGGTCAGACGCGCGTCGCAGTGCGGACACTCGCCGACCCAGCCGCAGGCATGACAGGTGAGTACGGGCGCATAGCCCCGTCGGTTGAGAAAGAGCAGGATCTGGTTGCCCGCCGCGAGCTCGGCGTGCATGTGCGCGCGCAACACCGGCGAGAGTCCGGCGCGCAGTGGCTGATTACGGATATCGAGGATCGAGATCGTCGGCGCACGCGCACCGCCGGCGCGCTTAGTCAGACGCAGCCAACCGTAGCGTCCGAGCTTGGCATTGCGCAGTGTCTCCAGCGAGGGCGTGGCCGAACCCAGCACCACCGGACAGCCAGCGAGCTGGGCACGGCGTACCGCCAGATCGCGTCCCGAGTAGCGCAGTCCATCCTGTTGCTTGAATGAGTCATCGTGCTCCTCGTCGACCACGATCAGTCCCAGACGCGGGATCGGCGCCAGCACCGCCGAGCGGGTGCCGAGGATCAGATTGGCCTCACCGCGCGCCGCGCGCAGCCAGTTGCGCTCGCGCTCGCTGGCCTTGAGTGCCGAATGCAGCACGGCAATGGGGCCGGGCAGTCGGGTGCGGAAGCGCTCACGCAACTGGGGCGTTAGGCCGATTTCAGGCACGACGACGAGTGCCTGTCGCCCCTGGGCGATGACAGACTCGATCAGCCGGATATAGACCTCGGTCTTGCCGCTGCCGGTCACGCCGTCGAGCAGAAAGGCGCCAAAGGCGCCGAAAGCGGCTTGAACGGCCTCGACGGCGGCCTGCTGTTCGGCATGGAGTTCAGGGCCGGCGAGCGGCGGCGTTTCGGTGACGGGATCGGGCGCACGCGCGAGCTGAACGTCGGTGATCCATCCCTTGGACCTGAGCGTGCGAATGGCGCTCTGGCTGTCGCCGAGTCGCGCCGTTAGCTCGCCGAGCGTCAGTCCTTCAGGTTCGGAACGCAGGGCATCGAGGAGCGCGCGTTGTTTGGGCGCGCGGCTGAGTGTCTCCAGATCGACCGCCCGGCCAGACTCGGTCGCCCGGAGTCCAGGCGCGGTTTCCACCGACAGTGGCTCGGGAGTGCGCAGACGCGCCGGGAGCGCGGCGAACAGCGCCGCGCCGAGCGGTTGCTGATAGTAGGCCGCCGCCCAGGCCAGCAGTCTCAGGTCCAGGACGTCGAACAGCGGCTCGGGATCCAGCACCCGCTCGACCCGCCTGAGCTTGTCGGCTGGATGCGCGCTTTGGTCGACGACCTCGATCAAGATTCCCACCCGAGCGCCGCGTCCAAAGGGTACCAGCAGACGCAGTCCCGGACGCGACCCAGCAGGCGGCGGATCGAGCGGTGGCAGATAGTCGAGGGTGTCGGCCAGTGGCGCCTCTACCGCGACCCGCCATATGGCTGCCCGATCCAGGCCGTCTATCGACGAATCAGTCAGGGCTTGAACAGTCTCTTTAGACACCTGCTCGTTCCTGCGTGTTTATCTAGTTGCTGTGACCTTTTGAAGGTTTTCACCGGCTCGACAGCGGATGTCAATCCTGCTCCGAATGGACGAGAGGGTGAATGCGCTACCGCGAGCGTCATCCGCCTGCGCGCGCCGCAGGCCGCTGGTTGAGCCGGATTGAGTCAGTCTGACCGAGCGGTTGCAGTGGCCTTGGCTATCCTCCCTCGAGGGTTGCGCAGACGCGATGGACAGTGAAGGCAGGGCGGTGAACCGCTTGGCGCCAAGTCTGATATGATCCTTAAGTGTCTTTCCTTTTGTTGTCTTATCACCAGCCGCCACCTGCCGTTTGTCGAGTTTCCCGGGCCCGATAGGTGACAATCATGACCGACCGCTATGCCGTCATCGGCAATCCGATCGCCCACAGCAAGTCGCCCCTGATCCATGCGGCCTTTGCACGCCAGACCGGTCAGGATCTGGAGTATGGGCGGCTGCTCGGTGCGCTCGACGACTTCGCCGGCGACGTAAGTCGCTTCCTGGCTGCGGGTGGGCGGGGTCTGAACGTGACCCTGCCGTTCAAAGAGCAGGCCTTTGCCCTGGCCGAAGAGCGCAGCGAGCGTGCTGAACTTGCCGGTGCGGTCAATACCCTGATCCGGCTCAAGGACGGTCGGCTAAGGGGCGACAACACCGATGGAGTGGGGTTGGTGCGCGATCTGGCTTGCAATCACGGCTTTGACTTCCAGGGAGCGCGGGTCCTGTTGGTCGGTGCCGGTGGGGCGGCGCGCGGTGTGCTCGAGCCGCTGCTTGCAACCGGGCTCGCACACCTGGTCATCGCCAATCGCACCGAGTCCAGGGCGCTGGATCTCGCTCGTCGCGCCAGACTTTTGGGTCCGGTCACCGGCTGCGGGTTCGGCGCGTTGGCGGGCGAGCGTTTCGACCTCATCATCAACGCCACCTCGGCAGGATTGGACGCTGCCGTGCCGGCGATCCCGAACGACTGTCTGGCGCCCGGTGCTTGGGTCTATGACATGCTCTACGGTGATCAACCAACCCCCTTCTGTCGCTGGGGTGCCGAACAGGGCGCGGCCCAGGCGCTCGATGGCCTGGGGATGTTGGTCGAGCAGGCGGCCGAGTCGTTTTTTCTCTGGCGCGGGGTGCGTCCGGACACCGCGCCCGTCATCGCCTCACTCCGTCACCTGGAGTCTCAGCCATGAAGGTCGCGGTATTGGGGATGGGTCTACTTGGCGCCGAGGTCGCGCTACGGCTCAAGCATCAGGGCTATGAGGTCATCGGCTGGAATCGCGGTGCCGAGCGGGCCGAGTCGGCGCGCCGGCGCGGGCTCAATCTAGCCAGCAATGTCTGGGAGGCGATCGAGGCCGCGGATCTGACCCTGCTCCTCTTGAGCGATGCCCAGGCCATCCATACGACCCTGTTCAAACCGGGCGAGACCCAGTCGTTGGCCGGGCGCATCCTGATTCAGATGGGGACCATCGCCCCAGACGAGAGCCAGGAGATCGCCGAGCGGGTGTCTACCGCGGGTGGCGCCTATCTGGAGGCCCCGGTGCTCGGTAGTCTGCCCGAGGCGCGCGATGGGAGGCTCATCCTCATGGCGGGTGGCGACCCGGATCTCTATGCGCGCTGTCTGCCCGTCTTCCGCGCCCTGAGCCGGGATCCGCGCCTGATCGGCCCCGTGGGGCAGGGCGCGGTCCTGAAGCTGGCCATGAATCAGCTGATCGCCGGTCTGACGGCGACCTTTGCCCTGAGCCTCGGATTGGTGCGGCGCGAGGGGATCGCAGTCGAGACCTTCATGGAACTCCTGCGTGCAAGCGCGCTGTATGCCCAGACCTTCGACAAGAAGCTCGCCAGGTATCTGGCGCACGACTACGGAATGGCCAACTTTCCGCTCAAACATCTGCACAAGGATGTCGTGCTGTTCAGGCGCGTGGCCGAAGCCTCTGGATTGGATGTCCGGCTGATCGCGGCCATCGAGTCCGGCTGTCGCGAGGCCGAGGCCAGGGGCTTTGCCGAGGCGGACTATTCGGCGCTCTATGAGTCGCTCGCCCCGCCCCGGGCGGACGGCTGATCCTCGTTCAAAGAGGCGTCCTGGTCCGAGTCGAGCGCCAGCGCCAGTCCGCTCGCGCGCTCCACCCGCCGCCCGAGCGCCCCGCAAAGCACCTCCTCTTGGGTGTCGATCAGGGTGAAGACCGACTTAGCGCGGGTAATCGCGGTATAGAGCAGCTCGCGTGTCAGAACCGGACTGGAGACTGGGGGCAGGATCAGGGCGGTATGGTCGAACTCTGAACCCTGCGACTTGTGCACCGTCATGGCAAACACGGTCTCGACGTTCTGCAAGCGGCTGGGCAGGATCCAGCGAATGGCGTCGCTGCCATCACCGGACGGGAAGGCGACGCGCAGCACGCTGGATGGCTGCGCCCCCTCACCCTGTCCTCTCTCCCACCTTTGGGGGGGAGTGGATTTGACCGGCACGCGCAGGGTGATCCCGATATCGCCGTTCATCAGGCCCAGACGATAGTCGTTGCAGGTCACGAGCACCGGGCGTCCCTCGAACCAAGGTTGGCCGCCTTGGATCTGGATCTGAGTTGATGTCCTTGCGCCGAGGCTGGATGCATCTGGGCCCTGGCTCAATCGATGCTGGATGCGCCGATTCAGTCCCTCGGCCCCCCAGGGTCCTTGGCGCAAGGCGGTGAGCAGCTGGAATCCCGCCTGGGCCCTGAGCACGGCGCGCGCCCAGGCGTCGAAGGCTTCGGGAGGGGCATCGTCCGGTGGGCGCTGTTCGTGCAGCAGTGCGAGATAGCCCGAGCGTCCCCAGTAGGCCGTGAACACCAGTTGGTCGAAGCGGGGGTCGCGTTCGTCGCTCAGACGAATCCGCCGGATCTGTCCGAGACTTGGGTCGGAGCGGCGAGCAAAGAGGGTATCCAAGGCGGTGCAGGGTGCGCTGACCGGTGCGCCGTCCAGCCGCCCGGTGTTGACCAGCTCGGCCAGGGCGCCGATCCCGCCCTCGGCGCGAAAGCGATAGCTGTGACGCAGCATGACGATGGCTTGATCCAGCGGTCGGCCCGCCGGATCGATCAGCGCTTCAGGCAAGCGCGCGCCTGTCACCCGCTCCAACCAGTCGCGCGTCTTGGGGGTGTAATGCGCCGCGCGGGCGCGCCGGCACAGGTCGCCCAGCACGGCACCGGCCTCGACCGAGGCGAGTTGATCCTGGTCGCCGAGTAGGATCAGGCGCGCCTCGGGTCGCAGCGCATCGAGGAGCGCCGCCATCAGCTCGACATCAAGCATCGAGGCCTCATCGACGACCACCAGATCAGCCGGCAGCGGATGCCCGGCGCGATAGCGGAAGCCGCGGCTGTCTGGGAGCGGACCGAGCAGACGATGCAGGGTGACGGCCTGGATCGGGATCGCTGGGCGAATGTCGGGGAGTCGGTCGAAAGGCAGGCGTTCAACCTGTCCGGCAATGGATTCGTTGAGCCGTGCCGCCGCCTTTCCGGTCGGGGCAGCAAGCCGGATACGCAGCGGCGATGCGCCGGCCTCCAGCGCAAGGCTTTGCAGCAAGGCGAGCAGACGCACGACCGTGGTGGTCTTGCCTGTGCCCGGACCGCCGGTGATGATGGCGAAGGCACGGCACGCGGCCAGCGCACAGGCGATGCGTTGCCAGGGGAGTGTGCCGGACTCCTCGGCCTCAAAGAGCACCTCGAGCAAGGCGCGCATCCTGTCCTCAGGCTGGTCGAGCGTCCGGTGAAGACGCGCTGAGAGGCCTGCCTGGATGCGTTGCTCATAGGTCCAGTAGCGGCGTAGATAGAGCAACGGGCGTTCAGGCGTCCCGCCGAGGACCAGGGGCGCCGGCTCGGACTGGGGCGCGGCTATCTTGGCCGCAGTGGTGTCGGATGGCGGGCGCGACGCCCAGGCCTTCTCGATCACGCTGGACTGCGTCAGACGCGCCACCCAGTCGTCCAGCGTCAGGGTCGCGAGCCATGCAGCCAGCTCGGCACCAGGTCCTGGCGACGCGGGCAGATCCGCGTCGCCTGCGGTCAATAGGGTGTGCGGCGATTCGAGCGCGGCCTTCAGGTCTAGACAGATGTGACCCTGACCGGTGCGCGCGCTGGTCAGGGCGATCGCCAACAGGACCCAGGGATCCGTTTCCGGTCCATGCGCCCGGATGAATCGGGTCAGGGCCAGATCGAGCGGGCGTAGGGCGCCAAGCCTATCCCAGTCCTCTAGCTGCAAGGCCCTTTGTCCCTCCCCGTCGTGCGCGATCATGTTGCCTACCAACATACCGATGTCGATTCGCATGGACCCCGAGCTGTTACGTGATGCGCTCGACCCGACGCTGGTTTAAGCCTTGTGGCCTGAGCCATTAGATGTGGATCGCGCCTTACGGCGCTCCTACGGCGTGTTTTAGCCTTTTGGCCCGAGGGTCTTGATCGGTCACCTTATTAAGGTGGCCCATAAATATCTTTGGGAAGAAGGCTCAAAAGGCACCTTGATCAAAGCACGATGGAGGAGCGCCGTAAGGTGCGATTCATGCGCCTCTCCCGCCTCAACCGCCAAAATCGCGGCTAAAGCCGCTCCTACCGGAGGCGTTGGCGGGGGAGGTCTTCAGGAGTGATCCACGTCTTTATTTGCGGCTGGGTTAATAATCCCCTCAGAAACGGTTCTCAATGCGAACGTCCCCCGCGTGCGGGGGGACGACAGCGTGACGGTCGACAAGTTCAGTTACAGATAGTTCGTCCCCCCGCGTGCGGGGGGACGACAGGGGGGCAAGTCTTAATCCCCTCAAAAGCGGGTCTCGATGCGAAC
>Ga0209018_1000491_pt1 | contig 36226 bp, 28 predicted proteins | sample YNPBryBLVA2012_FD_185814 | JGI IMG/M metagenome (GOLD analysis project Ga0209018, IMG submission 185814) | Anoxygenic and chlorotrophic microbial mat microbial communities from Yellowstone National Park, USA - YNP Bryant BLVA 2012 (SPAdes)... ...
TTTATGTTTTTCAAAAGTCAAAATAGTTGATACTGTCTTTGTTCGACAATCTTTAAATAATTATATTTACGAATATACTTTTATTTACAACACAAAAGGCAATTTAATTGAACATTGGATCGTTATATTCAAAGACAATCAATTTGTTAATGGATATAAAAGCGTTATAAGTCGCAACTCAAAAGAAATTAAAACGCAAATTTTAAATTATGCTTTAAACGACAATCAATGGTATTTATATAGTCGTTTAACTTATCTATACGATATCAATGATTTATTGTTAGAAGAACTTACCGAAATCCGAAAAAATAATGAATGGTTGCCAAGTAAAAGGAATTTTTATATTTACAATTCACGAAATTTAAAAGAATCTGAATACTCCCAACAATGGAACAATGATGGCTGGGTTAATATAAGCCGGATTACTTATTCCTACGACGATAAAGACTCCATAACTTATATGTTAAGCGAAATAGTCATCGATAATCAATGGGTTTATGATTGGCGAATTACAAAAAAATATGACGATAACGGAAATTTGACCGAGCACAAATACGAAAAATGGAAAGATTGGAAATTATCTGATTATTGGAAATTTAATTACACATATTATCCAAACAAATTGCTGCAATCGTCAACCTACGAAAAGCTTATTAAAGAAAGTTTTATGCCAATATCAAAATTTGAATTTTTCTATGACAACAAACAACTTCTCACACAGCAAATTGAATATAATTGGAAAGATGTGGAATGGGTTGGCAAGGAAAAAATCAATATTTCTTATGATGATAATTCATTAATTAAGAAGATTCTTCACGAAAAAATATGGAACGGTGATTGGACACAATACAAAAGATTTACTAATAATTACGACCAAGACAAGAGAATAAACTCCATTATCGAAGAATCTTTTGGAACCGAGTGGTATGTAAAAACAAAGGAAATATATGAGTATGATAATCTGGGAAACGAAATCCGATGGAGAAAACAAGAATTGTTCAACGACGAATTAATCGATAAATACCTCATCCAAAAAGATTATGACGAGGACAACCTTTTGACCCAATTTGTTTCTTTCAAGTTCAATTTTGATACGATGAAATGGGACTCCTTGTATAATACACAAAAAATAACAATTAAAGATAGTTCGGGTGAACATACTTATTATGGTTACTACTTAAAAGCAACATATAAAGAAATATCGCCCACCAATATCGATGAAAAAGAAGATATAAATCCAATTATAAATAACGATTTGATCCAAGTAAACAATGAAAAGATAGGAAATGCAAAGATATTCGATTTGCAGGGTCGATTGGTAAAAGTTCTTAATTCCCCTGGAGAAATATATCAAGAAATGGAAATTGAAGGTTTACCGAATGGACTTTATTTTATCCAAATTGGTAGTGAAACCCAAAAATTTATTAAACAATGATTTATTAATTATACAAAACAAGGAGAAAAGATGGTAGGTATAGTTGGATATGGTTCGTATGTACCACGTCATAGGATACGAATCAGCACTATAGCTGAGCAGTGGGGAGATGATGCGAAAGTAATTGAGAATGGATTACTTTTGCAAGAGAAAACCGTTCCTGGACGGGATGAAGATACAATAACCATTGCGGTCGAAGCAGCAAAAAATGCTTTGAAACGAGCAGAAATCGATCCACAAGAAATTGGAGCAGTCTACATTGGTTCCGAATCCCATCCTTATGCTGTTAAGCCTTCGGGCACAGTGTTGATTGATGCATTGGGAATTGGTCCGCACGTTCACGTGGCTGATTTTGAATTTGCTTGCAAAGCAGGTAGCGAGGCAATGTTTGTAGCATATAGTCACGTAAAATCGGGCAATATGAAATATGCAATGGGAATTGGAGCCGATACATCCCAAGGAGCACCTGGAGATGCTTTGGAATACTCTGCATCCGCTGGAGGCTCGGCATTCATTTTTGGAACCGAAAACGTAATTGCCGAAGTTATCGAAACACACTCGTTCACAACCGATACAGCTGATTTTTGGAGACGAGAGTATCAGCATTATCCTCGTCACGGAGGAAGGTTCACAGGCGAACCTGCTTACTTTAAACACGTGTTGAACTCTGCCAAAGAGATTTTGGATAAATCTGGAATTAAACCATCAGAATTTGCCCACGCAGTATTTCATATGCCAAATGGACGATTTCCATTGAAAGCTGGAAAGACTTTGGGATTTACGGATGAACAAATGAAACAAGGTTGGGTGGTGAATATTATGGGTAACACCTACTCGGGTTCGTCTATAACCGGATTTTCGGCTATTTTGGATGTTCTAAAGCCAGGGGAATTGGCTCTGTTGGTCTCCTTTGGTTCGGGTGCAGGCAGTGATGCTTTCATTTTCCGTGCAACCGAAAGGATTACTGAAGTTCAAAACAAAGCTCCGAAAATCCGCGAGCTACTTGATAGCAACAAGATGTATCTATCTTATGGTCAATATGCCGCATATCGCAAAAAAATACTTTTCAACGAATAGGAGGAAAAAATGAGAGAAGTTGCAATTATTGGTGTTGGATTAACCAAATTTGGTGAATTATGGGACCAAAGTTTGCGAGATATGTTCGCCGAAGCTGCTTTAAGAGCGATGGAAGATGCAAAGGTGTACAAAATTGACTCGCTATATGTTGGTTCGATGTCCGGTGGATTATATGCCCACCAAGAACATTTGGGTTCGTTGATGGCTGATTATATTGGACAGGTTGGAGTTCCAGCAGCACGGGTTGAATCTGCTTGTTCATCTGGTGGTCAAGCAGCAAGATTAGCCTATTACGAAGTTGCTTCGGGAGCATCAGATATTGTTTTGGTTGGTGGTGTCGAAAAGATGTGGGATGTGGACGATGGAACTTTTGTGCTTGCAACAGCTGCCGACCAAGAATACGAAGCCTACAATGGTGTTACTTTTCCAGGTCTCTATGCAATGATGGCACAGGTATATATGCAACGATATGGCTTGACTCGCGAGGAACTTGCTGCTGTACCAATCAAGAATCATAAACACTCGGTTCACAATCCTTATGCTCAATATCCTTTCGAAATAGATTTAAAGGCTGTTTTGAAATCTGCACCGGTTGCCGACCCATTGCGTCTTTTGGATTGTTCGCCAATTACCGATGGTGCTGCTGCTATTATTTTAGCCCCATTGGAAATAGCTAAAAATTTCACCGACAAACCAATCAAAATAAAAGGTATTGGTGCCGCAACAGGACCAATTGCTTTGCACGACCATAAAGATTTAACTCGTCTTGATGCAGTAAAATTGTCGGCAGAGCGAGCATATAAAGCTGCTGGTGTTGGTCCAAACGATATTCAATTTGCCGAAGTTCACGATTGTTTTTCGATTGCCGAAATTATAGTTGCCGAAGAATTAGGCTTTTTTGATTATGGGACTGCTGGTAAGGCTATTGCCGAAGGTCAAGCAACCTATGGTGGCAAGGTTGTTATCAATCCAAGTGGCGGATTGAAAGCTAAGGGGCATCCTGTTGGGGCTACTGGTGTTGCACAATTAGTCGAGGCTACTTTGCAATTACAAGGTCGCGCAGGAAAGCGTCAAATCGAAGGTGCTGTGTTGGGTATGACCCAAAATATGGGTGGTAGTGGTGGTAGTAGTGTTGTTCACATTTTGGAGGCAATATAATGGCTAATTCTCAAAGATATACTCGCGAAATTCCCCATCGATTTCGCTTAGAAGCTCAAAAGTTCGAAGATGGGTTTGTTTCGTTACCTAATAGATACATTTCGCCAAATGGAAATAAAAATTCCGAAAAAATTAAACTCTCGGGCAAAGGTAAAATTTTATCTTATACAGTTATTCACACTCCTTCGGATGAATTTAAACTCATTAAACCTTATGCTGTTGCAATTATCGAAACTATAGAAGGTGCCCGCCTAACTGCAATGATTACCGATACTCCATTGGACAAGATAACAATTGGAGCAGATGTTGAATTGGTATTCCGAAAAATTAAAGAGGAAGGAGCATCGGGTATTATTAACTATGGATACAAAGCAATAGTTGTTTAATTGAGATATGTTTTCCGGATAAAACAAAAAGGGATTGTAATAAACAACTACAATCCCTTTTTTTAAATTTTGATAAAAACTTTATTGTTTCTTTTTTGTTGAAGCAACCAATGCATCTACAAACCTTTTATAAACAATTGCATTTTGTCCTTGAAGTGTTGCGCGGTCCATAAATGTAATAGTGTTTTGAGCAATATTCAATGGAATGCGTATATCCACTGTGTCGTTCACTTTCTTTTGTTGAGTGTTAAATTCCTTGATTAATTTTTCGAAAGATTGTTGAACTTGCAGGAAAGCATCAACTTCGCTTCCTTTGATTTCCACAGTTTTAAGTGTTTGATTGACAAAAACAATATCTCCCACGATAACTTTTGGAGTTAAGATGGGAACTTCTTGTTGTTGATTTTGCTGATTTTGCTGATTTTGCTGTTGAGCAAAACCAATGAATGGTAAAAAGAAAATTACTAAATAAAGCAATTGCTTTTTCATATTATACTCCTATAATGGTTTATAAATTTAATTTCAAAGTAAAACGATGCAAATATAGTGAATTAGAATAAATTGAAGCACCGTAATCAATATTGATATAATCAGTCTTAATGCCAATTCCAGCATTAAATCCAGATAGTCCCTTGTCCAATTCATTGTTCAAAGCATTTCGAACGAAGTTGCTATAACCAATTCTTAAATCAACATATTTGCCAATATTAAATTCTCCAGATACAGCGATATTTTTAAAGCGATCAAAAAAAGATTTGGTGTTTTCGGCTAAATTGATGAATGATAAATTAAACAATAGTGGCATACCTTTGAGTTTGTGATTAAAACCTATTCTTAAATCGTTGGGTATGCTTTCGATTACGCCATCAAAAGTCGTTAATTGTGTTCCTAAATTGAGCAAGGATATTGCTACATTTGTTCTTTCATCGGCAAGTTTATAGAGCAAACCAGCATCCATAGCAACTGCTGTGGAATGGTATTTTTCGATATTTGAATAAATAAACTTTATTCCTAAACCATAATAAAGATTTGTATCCAAAATGTTGGAATAAATTGCACCAATAGCCAAATCATTAGCCGAAAATGTTCCGTTGAAAACTCCGTTTTTGTTAACATAATTAAAAGAGCCATAATTTGTATAGAAAGCAGAGATAGAAAATTTCCCATCTTCCCAATTGATGGGCAATAAATACTGAATTGCACCAGAATTTATGTCCAAAGCGTGTTTCAAAAAAGTTACAGAAAGATTTCGATTGTTGACCGTATAAAGAGTTGCAGGATTGAATGTAGCTATATCAAGATCGTTTTCGATACAAATCACACTACTAGCTAATGCCGAAGAGCGTGCGTTCGAAAAATCGCGCAAAAAGTTGAATGTATTGGCAAACGAGGCACTTATTGTTCCAATTGAGATTAAAATATATAAGATGATTCTGTTCATTTACTTAATAACGAATTTTTCAACAAATTAATTTTGTCAAGAAAAAATTTTGGTGGTCGGCAAGCTTTTTTTGTATCTGATTTCATAAATAAATGAACTGTTGAACCTTCAGCAATTAATTCGTTTTCCCTAAAAAGTTTATATTCAAAGACGATTTTAGGTCCGATTTTATTCAAATCCAATGCTGCTTCGATGTTGATTAAATCGTCGTAGAATGCAGCTTTGTGGTAATATGCGTGAGCTTCGAGCAGTGGAAGTTGGTAGCCAGCTTTTTCTAATTCTGAATAAATTAAATCGAAATGGCGCATTAGCTCGGTTCTTCCAATTTCGAAATATTTGAGATAATTGCCATTATATGCGAAGCCCATTTTATCGGTATCGGCATAACGGATGCGAGAAGGATAGCGGTGACGAATATACAGAGGTTGGCTATTATTCATTGTTTTTGGCAGGATTAATTTGATTTAAAAGATTTATTATTCTTTCGAATTCTTCTTTGTTGAAAAAGTTGATTTCGATTGTTCCGGAATTTTCGTCCTTTGGTTTAATACTAACTTTGGTGGCAAATTTTTGCCGTAAATCATCTTCAAATGAGTTCAAAAATAATTTTACGTTAGCAATTCTTTCTGTTTTTTCTTTATTTTCCAAATTAACAATTGCATTATCAACAACAGCGATTTTTCCTTGTTGATAATCCTTGACGATTTTTTCAACCTGACGAACATTAAGGTTATTCTTAATAATTTCTTGTTCGACAACCAAAATTGCGTTGCGATCGTTCAATCCCAAAAGAGTACGAGCGTGCCCAACACTAATCAAACCATCTCGCAAATCATCTTGAACTTTTTCGGGTAATTTAAGCAAACGAATGAAATTAGTAATAGTGCTGCGGTCCTTGCCAATTCGCTCGGCAACTTGTTCTTGGGTGTAACCACATTCTTCGATTAATCTTTGGTATCCATTTGCAGTTTCGATTGGATTTAAATCGACCCTTTGGATGTTTTCGATCAAAGCCATTTCCAGCATTTTAACATCTTCTTCCACTTTGATAATATAAGCTGGTATTTGCTTCAAACCTGCTAATTTACATGCTCGGTATCTTCTTTCGCCCGAAATAAGTTCGTAGTTGCTATTAACTTTACGGCAAGTTATTGGTTGGATTAATCCATATTTTTTGATTGACTCACTCAATTCTTCTAAAGATTGTGGGTCGAATTCTTTTCGAGGTTGATATGGATTGAGTATGATTTTGGAAATGTCGATCATATCGAAAATTTCAGAAGAGATTTTCTGATTGCTTTCAATTTTGTCGTTGGCTGGGAGCAATGCTCCTAAACCTTTTCCTAATCCGAATTTTGGTTTGTTAGCTGCCATATCAACTCTTTAATTATTTTTGTGTCTTTTTAAAATTTCATTTGCAAGTGCTAAATAGTTTTGAGCACCAGTCGAGGTAATATCGTATTCGATTACAGGCATATTAAAACTTGGTGCTTCGGCCAATCGGACGTTTCGGGATATAATTGTTTTGAAAACTTTATTTTGGAAATGCTTACGAACATCTTCTATCACCGAATTAGAGATTCTTAGACGCGAATCGTGCATTGTCATCAACACACCTTCGATATCCAAGTTGGGATTAAAACTGTGTTTGACCAGAGAAATTGTGTTGAGCAACTGTCCCAATCCTTCCAATGCATAATATTCGCATTGCACGGGAATGATAACTGAGTGGGCTGCCGTCAATCCGTTTACGGTTAATAAACCCAAAGAAGGTGGTGAGTCGATGATTATAAAATCGTATTCATCAACTATTTTGTCCAAAACAAATTTTAATCTTTTTTCGCGATTTTCTTGATTGACAAGCTCAATTTCGGCACCAACTAAATTTATCGAAGCAGGCAATACCCATAGGTTTGGAAAATTGGATTTAAGAATAACATCATAGACGTTTTCTTGATCTAACAGCAGTTCGTATATAGTCTTTTCCAATTCTCTTACATTTATTCCCAAACCTGATGAGGAATTTGATTGAGGGTCGATGTCAACAAGCAATACTTTTTTTTCTAATACTCCAAGCGATGCCGAGAGATTTATTGCTGTGGTTGTTTTGCCCACGCCTCCTTTTTGGTTTGCTATTGTTATGATTTTTCCCATCTAAAAGCCGTATTTTAAGAAAAAGTAGAAAAATGCTGTTGTTATTATCGAGTGATTTATTTTTCCTTCAAGTAACATTTGTTTAACTTCATTAACAGGTGTTGGAATGACATTGATCTCTTCGTTTTCGTCAAAGTTTTGTAAGTGACGCTTTTCCACATCGAACCAAGCAAAAGTATAGCATTTGTTGTTGAGAAAAGCAGGATTGGGTAACGATATTCCAAGCAACTCTAATTCCTTGTCCGAAGAATATCCAGTTTCTTCGATGCATTCTCGACGAGCAGCTTCGATTGGTTGTTCGCCATTTTCGATTAATCCACCAGGAATTTCCAATGTGATGGAATTTGTACCTTGACGAAATTGTTCAATCAAAAGGATTTCGCCTTGTTTGGTAACGGGAATTATATTTGCCCAATTCGCTGAATTTAATACAACAAAATTACTTGTTTTGCCCAAAACTGAATGCTTGCGTGTTACCAATTCTGCTTTGAAAATTTTTAAGTCGATTAATTCTTTTTTTGTAATCGTTTCCCAAATGGGTATCATATTGATTTTATTTAAACTTCAAAATTAACTAATCTTTACAAAATATCAATTTTGGAAAATAAATAAAAAAGTTATGTCTTTTTGTAATAATTTGTAATTTAAATTGTTTTAAGAATATCATATTTAAACTGATTATTATGAAAAAATTAATATACATTCTATTTTTATTGACTTTAATCTTTCCATCTTATTCGCAACATTGGGAAAAAATCACAACAATTCCAGCACCCTACAATAGTGGCTATTATTTGGATATTTTTTTTCTTCCTTCTAATCCAAATTATGGTTGGGCTTGTGGATTTGATGGTTATGTGATTAGAACAACAAATTATGGCCAAACTTGGCAAGGGACAGTTGTGCCCGATCCAGCATATCATTTGGAATCCATACATTTTGTTACTACCCAAATTGGATTTGTGTCGGGAGTGGAAGGCATATGGAAATCGACTGATGGGGGAGCAAGTTTTTTTGATATTACTCCAAAAGACAGTGCATTACGTGGATTTTGGGGTACTTATTTCTTGGACGAGAATATTGGTGTTGTTGTTGGTGGCGGTTGTGACGATATGCAGCGTTTCTACAAAACAACTAATGGGGGTGTTTCCTGGACTTTATTTAAAACTAATGTGCCAAACACTGGACTAACCGATTTAATTCTTTATCCCAGTGGAATTGGCTATGCTGTTAGCAGTGGATACATTTGGCGTTCAACTGATTTTGGCTCGACTTGGTCAATTTTTAAGGGCACGGGTGCAACCGTTTGGCAGGAAGAAATTTCGATAATGGGAAATTCGATTGTGCTGCCCTATGCTGGAGTAACCTGCAGTGGTGGAGGCAATACTGGTGGGATGACTTTTTCGACGGATTTTGGAAATACTTGGAAAACATTCCAAAGTGGTTATTCAATGTTTGGTGCTTGTTTGGTGTCCGAAACTTCTGCTTGGGCTTGTGGTTATGGGCGTTCGGTTTACTATACTTCTAATTCAGGACAAACTTGGGTTCTCCGCAATTGTGGTATAACTGGTGGGGATATGGACGACATAACCTTTTTAAGCGAAACCGAAGGTTGGGTTTGTGGTCACGGAATTTATAAATTAAAACCAACTACATTCAATATTACAAAAAATCAAATTGACTTTGGTGAATTATGTGCACCTGATTATCGTGTTGATTCCTTGAAAGTTATCAATAGCTCTTTCTTTTTAGCTGATATGTCGGTTCAAATAAGCAATAATATAGATGGAGCTTTCACTTTGGTATCGCCCAAGTCTAATTCGCAAATTTATTCTTGCGATTCCGGAAGTATAGTTATTAAGTTTTCGCCAAATGCCAAAAAAACCTATAAGGCAAAATTATTGATAAACCTTGTTTCGGCTGATGGAAAAACTGTTGAGTTCATCGAAGTTGATTTAGTTGGTGTTGGAAATAAATCCACAATTCGACCCGAGAAAGGTGTAATTGTTATTGATAGTTTATCGGTTGGTGTTCAATACAATCATCCATTAAAGTGGTTTGCCGACGAAATGTTGGAACAAATCAAATCTTCGAGCGAAATTTTAAACGACAAAGACCAAATTAATTTTGATACAAAATTACCTTTAACTATCAACACTAATGGAACTACATCATATTTTAGCATAAAATTGCAAGATACTGGATGGGTTCAACAGAATTTTCGGTTTAATTTTTTGCCCTGCAACAATGATACTTTGATTTCGGTTCGGGCTTATGGCTATTCGCCAATAATTAATTCCATAGATAGCATTCACTTTATATCAACTTGTCGCGGGAAAGTAATCCGAAAAATACCAGTTTGGAACACCGGCAATTCCAATTTAATTATTACTTCCCAGTCGATTGTTGGAAACCAATCATTGGCAAAAATAATAGGATGGACAAGCGGCAAAACAATTCCTGTAGTTATTCCACCAAAAGAACGAGATTCTGCGATTGTCGAAATTGAAGTGGTTTCGCCCACAATCGAAAGTTATTATCTAAAATTAAACAATAACGATCGAACTACAATTCGTGGCAATAAAGACCCGATTAATATTCTTTTGGTTGCCAAAATGAATTCCGAAGATGTAAAAACAAAAGACACCATTATCAACTTTGGAAACATTTGCTTGAATACTACCAAAGATACCTTAATAAAATTAGAAAACAAGGGCAATATTGCAGCTTATCTTAAAATTAAAGATAGTGTTTCGATGCCATTTAGTTTGATATTTCCTTGGAACCCAAAAATTGAGAAAAATGACTATCTTAATTTTTCAATAAAATTTACACCGCAAAAGATTGGTCCATACTCCGATACATTAATTATAACAACAGGCGAATGTGGTTTGATAAGGATAATTATTTTGGGTAATGGCGTTTTTTCGGACTTTGCTTTAAATCCAAATTTTATAAAAGATATTATTAAAAGGGATGATTCAAAGACCTACCCGATAGATATCACAAACATTGGAAATACAGATATAGCTATTTCGAAATTGTCATTAAATCCACCAAGTAACGAATTAGAGGCAATTTTACTTGAATCATTGCCATTGTATTTGCAATTGGGTCAAGCCAAGCAAATGAATATCCAGGTTAAATCCAAGAGCAGTATCAATTATTCTGGAGAAATATGTTTCGAGGCAGATAGTTATTGTCCAACAAAAAAATGTGTTCCAATCGAAATTTCCAGTCTTTTTCGTTTCTTGGTTTTTGGTAATAAAATTGAACCCAAAACATTGCTTTGCGAAGGATTATCTCGTGATACAGTTTTGATAATCAATCGTGGAACGTTGATTGATACTATTTCGTCCATTAATTTGGATGGAGATTCTGAATTTCGCATCATTTCTCCAACTAAATTTCCGCTATATGTTGACATTGGGGATACCCTAAATATTATTGTTGAATTCCAAACAGGTAAGGAAGGTGTATATTCCACAATGTTAAATATTCAATCAATTGGACCAGAGGGACAATTACTAACTATGACCTTGAGTGCTAATTTTAAGAAAACAACAATATCAATTTCCCAAGATAATTTGGACTTTGGAATTTCCGAAAGTTGCGACGAAGTTATAACAAAACAAGTTATAGTAACAAATACAGGATTACAAACAAACGAAATTACAATTCTTCCATTAAATTTGCCAAGTTATTTACAGATTAAACCATCACGAAGAACTATTGAAGGTAATTCCCAAATTATTTTGGAAATACAAGTAACACCAAAATTAATAGCGAACGAAGGAGTCTATACTTTTGATTTAATTTTGCAATCTTCGATATGCCCACAACAAATACCAATCCAAATTATAGGCGAATTGCATAACCCTAAATTGTTGTATTCAACCAAATTTTTGGATTTTCAAAGCGTTGAAGTCGAAGAATACAAGGTAATGAGAATAAACATAGAAAACCAAAGCAAAATCCCCCGAAAATTAAGCTTGAGTTCTTTGCCACAAAACGACCAATTCCAAATTTTAACTCAATTACCTATCGAAGTTTTTCCCAACGAAACCAAATATATTGATGTTAAGTTCCAATCATATTCTTCTGGAACTTTTATTGATAAAATCGAATTACTGGAATCGTCTTCTTGTACCGAAAATGTTACAATTGAGTTAAAATCTATTGCTCCAAACGAATTTTACACATCAAAAGTATGGATTGGAGAATATTTAGCAAATGTGGACGAGGATATAACAATTGATGTTAATTTAACTCAAAATCTCAGAAAACTTTACGCAAAATCTCTTGAAATTCAAATTTCCTTTGATGAGTATTTGTTTTATCCAAGAAATGTTCAATGGCTCGTTGGCAACAAAATTTACGAAAATAAAACATACGAATATAGTTTTGGCAAATTGAACTTGGTTTTTGATGAAAAACAAGCCCAACAAATATTGAATAATCAAGATGTAATACTAAAAATTAGTGGTAAAGTTTTGGCATCTGTTCCAACTCAAACACCCTTGAAAATTGATAAGTTCGAAATATCAACTAACAAGGCATATTCAATCCAAAAGCAAGACGGATTGTTGAAACTAAATCCATTTTGCACACCAGAAGTTTCTCATAAAATTTACATAACAGCAGAACCCCAAATCAACATTACCCAAACCGAAGACAATTGGTATATTAAATTTTACAATTTGTACGGCAATGAGACTTTGGAAATTTACAACCTTGTTGGAGTAAAAATCGAAAAAATCTTTTTAACCAAAGATACAAAAGAATTGAATTACGATGTATCGAATTTTCCTTCAGGATTGTATTTTATTAGATTCAACGAAAAAATTGAAAAAATCATAAAATAAAAATGAGTGGGAAAATTGTAGTTGTCAATCCATTTAACAACGAAGTAATCGAAGAAATAGCAAAACCAAGTTTGGAAGAAGCAAAAGAAGCTTTTCGGACGGCTTATGATTTTTGGCAGCAAGAATTCAAGCATTATCCAGCCTACCAACGAGCCGATATTTTATATAAAGTTTCCAATAAAATTTCCGAAAATGTCGATTTATTGGCAATGTCGATTGCTTGCGAGGGGGGCAAACCATTGAAAGATGCTCGTGTGGAAGTTCGTCGAGCAATCAATACAGTGAAGATGTCTGCCGATTATTGCTTGAATTTGAATGGTGAACAAATCACTATGGATCGAGCTGCTGGCACAGAGAATTATATTGCTTTTACCATAAAAGAACCAATTGGAGTAGTGCTTGCGATTTCGGCATTCAATCATCCTTTGAATTTGATTTGTCATCAGGTTGCAACAGCAGTTGCCGCGGGCAACACTGTTGTTCTTAAACCAGCCGAAAAAACACCTTTGACAGCCAAAATCATCGTTGATTATTTCCACGAGGCTGGATTACCCCGAGAGGCTTTACATTATTTGCCATTGACTGGAACCGAAACACAAAATATTTTGGATAATGAGTTTATTCGTTATGTATCGTTCATTGGTAATGCTTCTATTGGTTGGCAAATTCGCAGATTAGTAAAGCCTGGAGTGAAAGTGATGCTGGAGCATGGGGGCACAGCTGCTGCTGTTTTGGATAGTAATGCGAATTTGGAGAATGCCATTCCATCAATAGTCCGAGGTGCTTTTTATCATTCTGGTCAAGTTTGTGTTTCAACTCAAATTTTGTATGTTCATCAATCGATTTATGATAAAGCTAAGCAAAGATTAATCGAAAAAGTGAGTAAATTAGTAACCGGTGATGCTCGGTTGGAAAATACAGATTGCGGACCGCTAATAACTCCTGCAGTTGTCGAAAGAATGAAATTATTGGTGGAAGATGCAATTGCCAAAGGGGCGCAAATATTGATTGGTGGCAACCCATTACCAAATAATTGTTTTGAACCCACATTGATTGAAAATGTCGACAACAAAATGTTGGTGTTTGAGGAAGAGATTTTTGGACCAATACTTTGCATTAATTCTTACGAAAATATTGAAGAAATCATTCAAAAGATAAATAAATCCAAATTTGCCTTTCAAACAGCAATTTACACCAAAGATATAGATTTGGCTTTGTATTATGCACGAAATATTGAGCAAAAAGCAGTGGTGGTGAACGATTCAACAGCATTTCGGGTCGATTGGATGCCTTTTGGAGGGTATAAATATTCGGGCTATGGAACGGGAGGAGTTAAGTATGCAATAGAAGATATGACCGAGAATAAACTAATCATAATTAAAAATCAATTTTCCAAATAATTATATCTTTTTTTCATAATTTTGAAGTTTATATAATTTCAATTTTGTGGGAAAAAAAGTCATTAAACATATCGAACAGATCTCCAAGCCAGATTTAAATATTCCCGTAATCGAAAAATTGGTAAAAGGAGTAGAGGATTTTTTAGTACGCAAAATAAAAATTAATTCTTCGTTTTTGATAGTTGTTGCTGTTAGCGGTGGGATGGATTCGGTTACCTTGCTGGATTTGCTTTATTATTTATCAACCAAATATAATTTTAAGTTGGTAGTCGCCCATTTTAACCACAAAATTCGACCAAATTCCGACGAAGACGAAGAATTTGTCCGACAATTAGCAAAGTCATATGGCTTAGAGTTCTATTATTCATCTGGCAAGGTAAAGGAGTATGCTCGTAAAAATGGGATGAGTATCGAAGTAGCAGCACGCAACCTAAGATATAACTTTTTTGAGAAAACTTCGCGCACAATTAAAGCCGATTTGCTTGCCACTGCACACAATTCCGATGATAATATCGAGACTTTTTTTATAAATTTATTGCGAGGTAGTGGATTAACTGGACTATCGGGAATACCCGAAATTCGACAATTGGTTAAAAATGTACGCATCATTCGTCCACTTTTATCTTTCTCGAAAGTTGATATAAAAAACTACGCTGATGAAAGAAAATTAAAATGGAAAGAAGACATAACAAACACTTGGTTGGAATATACCCGTAATAAAGTTAGGTTGGAACTAATACCCTTTTTACGTGAAAAGTTCAACCCTGCAATAACAGACAACATTATGCGAGTTACTTCTTTTTTGCAAGGTGCCGATGAGTTTATTTCGCAAAACATAATCGATTTCTACAACATCGTAGCCGAAAATGCCGAAAACCAAAAAGTTATCGTCAAAATACCTTTGCTTAATTCCTACAATAAATATATCCAAGGTGAAATAATTTCTTATTTAATCAAAAAAAATTACGAATTGGAACATTTAAATTTTAATCAAATCGAAAGTATTTTGGATTTAAAGAGTAAAGAAACAGGCGCAATCTGCGAAGTTAACAAAATGATAACTTGCTACAAAGATCGAAATACATTGATATTCACAAAAAATCAAATACCCATCAAAATTGAAGAAAAAATTGATAAATTAGGAAAAATAACAATAGGTAACATAACATTAACTTTAACCGAAGTTCCAAAAAAGCGAATTAAATTCTCTCCCGAAAAAAATGAAGAATACTTTGACTATGATAAGTTACCTTATATTCTCACATTACGAAATTGGCGGGAAGGCGACTCGTTCCAACCTTTAGGAATGAGTGGGACCAAAAAAGTTAGCGATTTTTTGATCGATAATAAAGTGTCGTTATTCGATAAAAATTTTGTATTGGTTCTAACAACCAATACCGATATAGTATGGGTGGTAAATTATCAAATTAATGACAAATACAAAGTTACGGAATCCACCAAAAGAGTTATTAAAGCAACTATAACTTACAATAAAAATTGATATGAAAAGAATAAAAATTAAAGAATATGAATTCGAATTACTAATTCCCGAGGAAAAAATTCAGGAAAGAGTAAAGCAATTAGCACGTCAAATCGATCAAGATTATGCCCAAAGAAAGCCAATTCTTATGCTCACTTTGAAAGGTGCCATAATTTTTGCAGCTGATTTGATGCGAGAAATTACAATCCCAACCCAAATCGAAACAATCATAGCAAAAAGTTATGGTTATAAAATGACCACCGAAGGAAATGTGGAATTAATCGAAAATCCAATTGATTTGGTTGGCAAGGACATAATAATCATCGAAGACATTGTTGATACTGGTTACACAATGAGCTCACTACTAACACGATTAAAGGAATTCAAGCCCAATTCAATCGAAATTTGCACGTTGCTTTTTAAACCTAAAAATTTAGTTGTTCCGCTTAAAATAAAATACATTGGATTCGAAATAGAACCATTATTTGTTGTTGGCTATGGATTGGATTATGCGGAATTGGGTAGAAATTACAAAGATATTTATATAAAAGTTGATAAAAATTAAAACACTTTTTAAACGTCCTTAAAAAAATAAAAAATACGAATTGGAGGAATTTAATGGGTGATAACCCTAAAAATAAATTTAATCGAGATAACTTTGATTTTAAGAAAAATGATAGTTCGGGCAATGCACCAAATATGATGAAAAGCCTTCTAATATGGCTATTATTTGGATCTTTCATTTTTATTATATATATAATTTTTCAAGAAAATCAAACTCGTGATGCAATTATATCCTATTCCGAATACGAATCATTTTTGAACCAAGGAATGATAAAAAGTGCAAAGGTGGTTAAAAATCAATACGGTGATATTGATTTTTATGGAAAACTGAAAGAAACTGTAACTATAAATAATAACGGGAAACCACGAGAAATTGATCGATTTGCTGTCAAGTTGGGTTTTATCGACAATGCAACCGAAGCAAAATGGAAAGAGCAAGGAATATCTTGGACCTACGAAGTTGATAACACATCGTTTTGGGGACCAATTTTTAGCATATTACCTTTTGTATTGTTGATTATGCTTTGGTTTTATTTTATGCGACGATTCCAGATGGGAGGTAATGGTAGTGGCAATCGGAACATCTTCAATTTTGGCAAATCACGAGCCAAAATGTTGGATAAGAACGAATCCAAGGTAACATTTGCCGATGTGGCTGGTGCAGACGAAGCAAAAGAAGAATTGCAGGAAATAATTGAATTTTTGAAAGATCCATATAAATTTCAAAAATTAGGTGGAAAAATTCCCAAAGGAGTTTTATTATTGGGGCCACCGGGGACTGGTAAAACACTATTGGCAAGAGCAGTAGCTGGCGAAGCAGGAGTACCTTTCTTTTCGATTAGTGGAGCCGATTTTGTAGAAATGTTTGTTGGAGTAGGAGCAAGTCGCGTTCGCGACCTGTTCGAGCAAGCCAAAAAGAATTCACCTTGCATTGTATTTATCGATGAAATAGATGCTGTAGGGCGTCACCGAGGTGCTGGATTGGGGGGAGGACACGACGAGAGGGAACAAACACTAAATCAATTGTTAGTCGAGATGGATGGATTTGAACAAAATAGTAGCTTGATAGTGATGGCTGCAACCAATCGTCCAGATGTTTTAGATCCAGCTTTGCTGCGTCCTGGCAGGTTCGATAGACAAGTTGTGGTAGACAAGCCCGATATTAAAGGTAGAGAAGAAATATTCAAGGTTCATACTCGTAAATTGCCATTAGCCGAGGATGTTAATCTACAGATTTTAGCCAAAGGCACACCTGGTTTGTCGGGTGCGGATATTGCTAATATCTGTAACGAAGCAGCATTACTTGCAGCACGCCGAAATAGCACAAATATCACAATGTATGATTTTGAATTAGCAAAAGATAAAGTTTTGATGGGTGTCGAACGACGGAGCTTAGTAATTTCGGATAGCGAGAAGGAATTAACAGCCTATCACGAAATGGGTCACGCCTTGGTTGGCAAGTTCTTGCCAGGAGCGGATCCAGTTCACAAAGTTACCATTATACCACGCGGGCGAGCATTAGGAATAACAGCCTATTTACCAAACGAAGAAAAACACTCGTATAAGAGAGATTATATCGAAACTCAAATTATGGTGCTATTGGGTGGCCGTTCAGCCGAAAAAATTATATTCAATACACTCACCACTGGTGCATCCAACGATTTGCAAAGGGCAACTAAATTGGCTCGAAAAATGGTAACCGAATGGGGAATGAATGAATTGATTGGACCAGTTAATTTTTCGAATGAACAAAACGAAGTGTTTTTGGGACGTGATTTTGGACACGTAAAGGAATATAGTGAAGAAACAGCCAAACTTATCGATGACGAAGTTCGCAAAATTTTACTTACTGCAAGCGAAAAAGTAGAAAAACTACTCCGAGACAACATCGAAATACTCCATCGTGGTGCTAAAGTGCTTTTGGAACGCGAAACAATTGATGCCGAAGAATTAGATATGATTGTCGCCGGAAAAGAATTGCCACCAATAAGCAATTTAAAAATCAAAGCACTCCGAAGTATGAAATTCAACGGGAATCCAATAGAATTCGATGAGCAAAAAAATTTGAATACTGAAAATAATTAATAAAAATACAAAGGTGAGGTTATGACTAACATTGAATTATCTATCGAAAAAATCAACGAAGTTGTCCAAAGACAAAATGGTTTATGTGCTATCAGTGGAAAGAAATTCGATCAAATTAATGATGAAGTTAAAGTATTTGCACTCTCGCCCGATACCGAGCAATTAGATAATTTGGTTGCTGTATGGGTTAATGCAGATTTGTCAAATTTAAAAAAAGGAAACGAATTTATTCAACCAATTAGGAAATATTTGTTTCCTTATGCTAATTTTTCAAATTATAATGATGAAGAAAAAATTAAAGATTTAACCGAAGAATACGAGAAATTGATTTCCATAGAATATTCTGAAGATAATCTTAAACCTGTCATTACCCATTTAAGACAAATTATTAAATTAGCAAAAGAATTAGGAATTGACGAAAGTAAATGGAATAAAATTACCGAAATCAATCAAAAACTAAAGAAATTCGAGGAAGCAAATGCAAAAATTAGAGCCGAAATCAATGAGGCATCCCAAAAATTTATCGAAAAATACAAAGCAAAAATAGACGAATTATTAAAAACCGAAAATAAATGGCAAGAATTGCGAAATGCTCGCCAAAAATTAGTCAATTTGCAAAAGGAAATTAGCACCAATGTTTCTAAAGTTTCTAAAAATGCAGTTGAAGATATCAAGAAATTAATTGCTGACGCAATTTCTTCGATTACCCAACGACAAATTCAAGAAAGAGAAAATTACGAAATGGAATGTAGCGACAACTATTTACAGCTAAAAACAATGTTCGAAAGCATTATTGCTACAATTCCCACTTCCAAAGATTTTGCAAAAACTCGTCAAGAATTAATTGATGCTCAAAAATTAATTTCTACCAAAACTTTAAAAAGAAATCACCAGGAAGAATTATATCAAATTATCCGAAATGGATTTGAGCAACTTACCCATATTCAAGAAGCAGACAAAGCCAATTTTTTGAACGAAGCAAACGAGAACTATGCTAAATTGCTTCCATTGGTCGAAAATGCAATCAACATTGCCCTATCCACCGATACATTCAAAGAAGCAAGGGAAGCACTTATTGCTGCCCAAACATCAATCAAAGGAATGACATTGACCAAAGAGCAACGCGATGAATTATATGGCAAAATTCGTGAAGTTTTCGAAAAAATAAATGTTCAGCAAGAAGAAGAAAGAACGCAGTTCTTTAAAGAATCCGAAGAAAATTTCCAAAAATTAATGAGTAAAATCCAAGCCGAAAAGGAAAAATTGTTCAATAATCCACATTTCAAAACAATTCGCGAGAACCTTCTCACAATTCAAAGTGAAATTAAAGTTTGGAAATTAAGAACTGACAACAGAAACAAACTTTACGAAACTTTAAAAGAAGTGTTTAAACTTTTGGATGAAAAGCGAAATGAATTTTTCGAATCCCAAAAGAAACAAAAAAAGAGCAAATACGAAGTTCTTCTTAAAAATTTAAAAGAAAAATACGAAAAATTGCTCCAAGCTATCCAATTAGACCGTGAAGAATTAGCAACATTAGAACAAGAAATCCAAAATATAGACGAATCCCAAAAAGATGAATACAACGGCAAAATTGAGATTCTAAAATCCAAAATCGAAGAAAAAGAAAAACGAATTTCAGAAACCAAACAACGCATCGAAGAGATCGAACAGCAATAGCCATTTTAATTAATGCTTTAATACAATTAGTAAAACTGAATTTAGTATGCAGAACTTTAGAAATTTTGGAATAATTGCACATATCGACCACGGCAAATCTACTTTGGCTGATCGTTTGCTCGAAAAAACTGGAACGGTTACTCAAAGAGAAATGATTTATAATCAAATTCTCGATGATAACCCATTGGAACAGGAGCGAGGAATTACAATCAAATTACACGCTATTCAAATGCAATATACAGCCAAGGATGGTAATCAGTATACACTAAACTTAATCGATACTCCTGGTCACGTGGATTTTACCTACGAAGTGTCGCGATCATTAGCAGCGTGCGAAGGTGCACTTTTGGTTGTTGATGCAACTCAAGGTATCGAGGCACAAACCATAAGCAACCTTTATTTAGCTTTAGAGCATAATTTGGAAATTATTCCCATAATAAATAAAATTGATTTACCCAGTGCACAAACCAATATTGACAAAGTTAAGCAAGAAATTATTGATTTAATTGGCGTTACCGAAGACGAGATGTTGTTGGTATCGGCCAAAGCAGGAATTGGCATCGACGAAGTGCTCGAAGCGATAGTTCAACGTATCCCTCCACCCAAAGGAGATCCCGATGCACCCCTTAGGGCATTGATTTTTGATTCAATTTATGATGAATACCGTGGGGTTATTGTCAACATTCGAGTAATGGATGGATGCGTTCGAGAAGGAGATAAAATTCTATTTATGGCGACTGGACAAACTTACGAGGTTGAAGAAGTTGGAATTTTGAAATTAAAGCGAACAAGAACCAAGGAATTATCTGCTGGAAATGTGGGTTATATAATACCGAACATCCGCACTTTGAGCGACACCAAAGTTGGGGATACGATAACGCACCAAAAAAATCCTTGTTCCGAAGCAATAGCAGGGTTTAAAGAAGTCAAACCAATGGTATTCAGTGGTTTTTATCCATCCAGTGCTGATGATTTCGAATCACTACGCGAGGCATTAGCCAAATTATCACTGAACGACTCTGCTATATTTTATGAACCTGAAACATCGTCTGCCCTTGGTTTTGGCTTTCGGTGTGGATTTCTTGGGTTGCTCCACTTAGAAATTGTCCAGGAACGATTGGAACGAGAATTTAATCAAAATTTAGTAACTACAGTTCCAAATGTTAGGTACAAAGTAATACAAACTAATGGAACGGAAATATTCATCGATAGTCCCGCACAATTACCCGAACCAGTTAAAATCAAAGAAATCCACGAACCATATATCAGGGCACAAATAATTATGCCCGACGAATACATAGGTACTATTATGAAATTATGCTTGGATAGGCGAGGAACATTGGTCAACACGAATTATCTATCGGCAAAGCGTGTGGACTTAACTTGGGATTTGCCTTTAGCCGAAGTTGTGTATGATTTCTACGACAAGTTAAAATCCTACACACGAGGTTATGCTTCGATGGATTACGAGTTTTTGGACTACAAAGTTGGCGATTTGATAAAATTGGATATTTTGATTAATGGCGAGCCAGTTGATGCACTATCTACAATTGTTCACCGTTCCAAAGCATATGATTGGGGAAAAAAATTAACGACGAAACTTAAAGATCTAATTCCTCGACAATTGTTTGAGGTTGCTATACAAGCTGCAATTGGTAATAAAGTAATTGCCCGAACAACAGTTAAACCACTTCGCAAAAACGTTACTGCAAAATGCTACGGAGGTGATATTACCCGTAAACGCAAACTTTTGGAAAAACAAAAAGAAGGTAAAAAAAGAATGAAACAAGTGGGGAGTGTCGAAATTCCACAAGAAGCGTTCCTCGCTGTTTTAAGTATTGATGAAGATTAAAAACTAATTTAATAATAAAATGAAATTTGATTTAAAAAAAATATTCAACCGAAAAAAAGTTGAAAAAAAGAAGCCCGAAACTACCAGTGAAAAAATAATTTCGTGGATTAAAACAATAGTATGGGCTATAATTGTCGTAATGATAATTAATGGGCTTGCTTTGGCTTCTTTTGTTGTGCCTACTGGATCGATGGAAAATACAGTGATGACTGGGGATTTCCTGTTTGTTAACAAATTTATTTATGGACCAACAACACCCCAAGTTGTGCCGTTTTTCAATATACCTTTGCCATTTTACAAGTTTCCCGCACCCAAAGATCCCGAAAAAGGCGACGTAATTGTATTTATATTCCCTGGTTATCGCGACGAAGTTGAATCTTCCGAATTCCAATATTACCTTAAACGTTGTGTGGCAACTGCTGGCGATACCATACAAATAGTAAATAACATTGTCTATATAAATGGGAAAAGACAACCTTTTCCGCCAAATGCAATTGTCGATACAAGCAACTTCGTAGATCCCACTGATAAATTCCGTACTTTTCCCGTTGGTTTGAATTTCACTCGAAACAACTATGGACCTTTACGTATACCCAAAAAGGGAGATATAGTTCAATTAAATCAAGATAATTACCGACAATGGGCAACTTTTATTGCGCGTGAAGGACATAACATCGAGAATAATGGAAGCGTGATTTTGGTGGATGGTAAACCAACCAACCAATATATCGTTGAACGCAATTATTGCTTTGGTATGGGCGACAACCGAGACCACAGTTTGGATAGCCGTTATTGGGGATTTATTCCATATGACAACGTAGTTGGCACACCAATGATTGTATATTGGTCTTGGGATACCAATTTACCTTTAAGCGACATAATTGGAAAAATTTCTTCTATTCGTTTTTCAAGAATTGCAAAAATTATCCAATAATGCGATTAATTTTAACGATATTAATCGTTTTTACATTTCTTTATTTTCTTGGTTGTTCACATAAAAAAAATGAGCAATTAGTTATCTGCGAAAAAGACACAAGCAGAATAGATGAACCTAATGCAATAATTCAAAATAATCAGAAAATCAACGACACTGCAAACTTAGTGAGAGTCATCGAAATAGATTCGATCAATAAAGTAATAATTAAAGATGATACATCATTGATAGAAAAAAAACAAGTTACTGAGTTCAAGAAAACAATTTTTTCCAAAACTATGGATTTGAATTTCGATAAAAAAGGAGATTTGGCACTAATTTACATTATTGCAACCGAGCAAGATACTATAAGTTATTTAAGTATATACATACATCAAAAAAATGAAATGAAAAATACATTTGATATAAGATTCGACGAGAAAATTGAAAAAATCCAATCCATTTCCACTTATACCGATAGCACAATTATTATCAATGCAATAATGAAAAATTCCAAGAAAAAAATTCTAAAAAAGTTTAAATTTATTAATGAATATAAATACATCCCTTTAAATTAGTCCCACCTAAATTATTAAAATTCAAACATTTAAATATTAATTTTTCGTTTTTTTGTAATTTTGTATTCAACTAAAAAATTGAAAGAAATGAACAAAATTCTTGAAGCGAGATTTATCGGTCCCAATGTGAAGTTGTTTAAAATCGAAGCCCCCAAGATAGCCGAAAAACGTAAAGCTGGACAATTTGTGATGCTCCGTGTACACGAAAAGGGCGAGAGAATTCCATTAACAATTGCCGATTCGGATGCAAGTGAAGGTTGGATCGAAATTATAGCCCAAGGTGTTGGAAAAACAACAAAGTTGTTGAATATGCTCGAAGCAGGAGATTATATTCACGATTTAGTTGGACCATTGGGAAAACCATCACATATTGAATATTTTGGGACAGCAGTGAGTATTGGTGGCGGCGTTGGTACCGCCATTGCCTATCCAATTGCAAAAGCATTGAAAGAAGCAGGCAACTATGTTATTAGTATTATTGGAGGTCGAAGCAAAGAATATGTTATTTTAGAGAATGAAATATCCAAATTTAGCGACGAAGTATATCCAACAACCGATGATGGCAGCTATGGATTTCACGGATTTGTTACCCAAAAGCTTCAAGAATTATTAGATAATGGTAAAAAAATCGACTTTGTTTTGGCGATTGGACCAGTTCCAATGATGGAGGCTGTTGCAAATATCACAAAACCTTATGGTATCAAAACAATTGTTAGCTTAAATTCAATAATGGTTGATGGAACTGGAATGTGTGGCGGATGTCGTGCGATCGTTAATGGCGAGACAGTTTTTGTTTGTGTTGATGGTCCCGAATTTGATGCCCATCAAGTAAATTTCAAAGTTCTAAAAGATCGCAATAATACTTATTTACTCCAAGAAAAAGAAGCACTTCACGATTTTGAATGCCATTTGGACAATGCTTTCTTTACTTTATTAAAAAAGCAAAAAAATGGAGAGAATTAATATGGGACAATATCCACCAGTACCTTTATTACCACCAAAAGAAAGAACCAAAATTCCAAGACATAAAATACCCGAACAAGATCCAATGGTTCGCCGAACCAACTTTAAAGAAGTTAATTTGGGCTATACAATCGAAATGGCACAAGCCGAAGCCCAACGATGCCTGATGTGTGCAAATCCGCCTTGCATTGGTGGTTGTCCAGTTCATATAAAAATTCCGCAATTTATCGAAAAAATTCGAGAAGGCGACATAGCCGAAGCAGCTCGAATTTTAAAAGAAGATAATGCTTTGCCAGCAGTTTGTGGGCGTGTTTGTCCCCAAGAGGAACAATGCGAAATTGTTTGTGTCCTTACCAAAAAGTATCAACCAGTGGCTATTGGCAATTTGGAACGCTTTGCTGCTGATTGGGAAAGGGAAAATATTGGCATCCAAGTGCCTAAAATCGAAAAGAAAACAGGCAAAAAAGTTGCTATAATTGGTGGTGGACCTGCTGGATTGAGTGCTGCTGGCGATTTAATACGAATGGGACACGACGTAACTGTATTCGAAGCTCTTCACGAAATTGGTGGTGTGTTGGTTTATGGAATTCCTGAATTTCGTTTACCAAAGTCAATAGTCAAAGCCGAAGTTGATGCATTGGCAGCTGCTGGAGTTAGGTTCGAAAAGAATTTTGTAGTTGGATTAACAGCAACGCTCGACGAATTAATGCAAGAATACGATGCTGCATTCTTGGGTGTTGGTGCCGGATTACCTTATTTTATGAATATTCCAGGCGAGGAATTAATTGGCGTATATTCTGCTAACGAGTATCTTACAAGAGTTAATTTGATGAGGGCTTACGAATTTGGTCCAAATGATACACCACTTATCAACATAAAAGACAAAACAGTTGCTGTGATTGGTGGTGGCAACACTGCAATGGATGCCGTTCGTACTTCTCTAAGATTAGGTGCAAAGCGTGCTATGATTGTTTATCGTCGAAGCGAGGCCGAAATGCCCGCTAGAATCGAAGAAATCCATCACGCTAAAGAAGAAGGTGTCGAATTTATGTTGTTAGCATCTCCAATTGAATATTTAGGAGATGAGCGAGGTTGGCTCCGTGCAATGAAAGTTCAACATATGCAATTAGGCGAACCAGATGCTTCCGGTCGCCGTAAACCTATTCCGATTCCAGATGCTATCGAGGAGATTCCAATTGATGTTGCTGTGGTTGCTATTGGTAATGGTTCCAATCCTATAATTACAAGAGCTACACCGGATTTAAAAACCAACAAATGGGGGAATATTTTAGTCGATAAAACTACTTTGAAAACCACTAAAAAAGGTGTTTTCGCTGGTGGTGATATCGTTACTGGTGGTGCAACCGTAATTTTGGCTATGGGTGCCGGTCGTACTGCTGCTAAATACATCAACGAATACCTTATGAATCCTGATTTTGTTTGGGAATGGGAATAAAGTTATAGATTAATTTATAAAAGTAAATAAATTTGAGAGTAGGAATTTTCAATAAAAAAAGAGGCTTTCTAATTAAATTTAGATAGCCTCTTTTAATTTAATAATCAAACAAAAATGTTACATTGATTCAATAATTTCCATAATCAATATATTAATGCCATTGATTTTCTTAACGGTTCCTACAATACCAACTTTTGTATTGTGAGCATATTTTGCTAACTTTTTGCTTGCAAAAGTGCCATCTTCGTTATAAACAAAGTAAATTTGGGCTTTTTTGCCAGTCCCTGTCATAAAAACGAAAGGTGTGCCTTTGGCTGCTTCGGCTTCGGCTGCTTCTTTGGTCCAATTTTGGAAACTACCTATTGCTAAATCGTTCATACTAACAACCTTGCCTTCAATGGGCTTCTTGGACTTTTGTGCTTCCAAATTAGTTACAGAAACGAAAATTCCGAAAACTAACATTAATATTAAAATCTTTTTCATTGCTTCTACTCCTTATTTGATACTATTATTGGATTTTTCGATTTCGCGAGTAATAGCATATGGAACACCAGTTTTTGCTTGGTGGGAAATGATTACATTAATATAACGGTTTGGTGAAGATCCTTGCAAAAAGCTTCCGCCAACATATTTGACAAATACTTTTGCATAGTTCCAGTCAGTTTTTCCTGCTTGCTTGTAGCGTAACACAAAAGCAATGTTGCCGTTGTATTTTGTTAAATCAATTACTTTGGAAGCAAAAGTTTTTGCTGATAATGCTTGGCTGTCGAAAATTTCGTCTAATGAATTGATACCAGTGATAACATCTGCAATTTCGGTTGCAGCTGTAGGTGTAGAACCATAATTGTAATCTAATTCTTTGGGAGAACCCAAAAGAATTCCAGATTTGGTGGATAAGCCTATTGTCCAGTTAGCTCCTTCGGGCACTTTCAATGTTTTTGGTAGTTTGTTGGGACCATAGAATTGTAATCCACTACCAAAAGATGAAGCAGTTTCGTAAATACGAATATCAGCGTCATTTTCGTTTAATTCAAATCTGGATGCTGGGGACCATTTAATTGTGGCTGGATCGGATAATTCGTCGTTTGTAAATTTGGCTTGCAACGAAAAAGTATACTCAATTCCTTCTTCTAAACCGGCAACTGTGTAGGTTGTTTGACCTTTGGCAATGGAAATTGGTGCCATTGTGTTGCCGCCAGTAACTTTCAACAGATAACCTGCGAATTTTGTATCACTTTCGGAAGTTGATGCAGTCCATTTTAAGATGACTGAAGTTGCGTTTTTGCTTGTTGCCATCAATTTTGTCGGTGCTGCTGGTTTTGTCGGTGTGTTGTCATCAGGTGTGGTTGTAGTGTCTTCGCAAGCCCAAAACATAAGAGCTGCAAAGAAAATGGTTGTTAGATAAATTGATAATTTCTTCATAGAGTACCTCTCTAATTTTAGTTGAACATAATTTATAAATTGATTTTTACCAACTTAATTCATTTTTGCGATAGAAAAATTTTCCACTTTGTTCCATTGTTCCTTCGGTTGCTAACCAAACGGAAGTGAAAGCTCCTTCGGAAACATCCATTTCGGCATCCTTGCCGCCCATATCGGTGCGAACCCAGCCGGGATGAACCGAGTAAACAGCAATATTGTATTTAGAAAGTGCTGCGGAGAATTGTCGTGTAAGTGCATTCAAAGCAGTTTTTGACAAACTGTAAGCAGGTGAATAATTCTTCATTGATTTTAATTGCCCCAAAATACTTGATAAATTGATTATTTTGCCACCTGGATTAATTATAGGATAGAATGTTTGCATCATCATCAATGGACCGTATACATTTGCTAGCATTGTTTTTTCCAAAATATCTATTGGCAAATCTAAAATACCAGTTTTGTCCAACATTATTCCAGCATTATTAATTAAAATATCTATTTTGCCAACTTCTTGTTCAATTTGTTTTCTTGCATTAAGAATGCTTGCTTTGTCGGTTACGTCAATTTGCACATAGCGAGGAGCGAATCCCATTTTCTGCAATTTTTGGATTGCTTCGGTGCCTTTGTTTGTATCGCGTGAACTAATATAAACATCGTAGTTACGTTCCAATAGTTGTCTTGCAGTTTCGAAGCCAATACCTTTGTTGGATCCTGTGATTAGTACAATTTTTTTATTCATTTGTTTAGGTTTGTTTTACTTAATGACGAATTTGACTTTGATTATTTTTTGGTTTTGATACTAAAAAGATAAGTTTTCTTAAACTAGTAAAATGTGTAAAAAATTATAAAGAAAAAAGGTGTATGATTGCAATTAGCTATAAGGTTTTTTTCCCATTAAATCATTTACTTTTTTGTAATTTTGTAATTCTATTTAATTTAGGAATATGGAAAGCAATACACTGAATAATTACACACCCAACGAAATAGAAAGCAATCTCTATTCTTTATGGCTTAAAAACAAATTGTTTGATACAAACGACGATTCACCAAATCCTGCCTATAGCATATTAATGCCACCCCCAAATGTTACTGGTATTTTGCATTTTGGTCACGTGTTGAATATAACCATCCAAGATGTCTACATTCGTTGGAAAAGGATGCAAGGATACGAATCTTGTTGGTTTCCGGGGACAGACCACGCTGGAATTGCCACACAAACCCGAGTGGAAAAGGAACTTAAGAATCAAGGATTAACCCGCTACGATTTAGGTCGAGAAAAATTCGTGGAAAAAGTTTGGGAATGGCGGAATGAATATGGTTCGATTATTTTCGAACAGATGCGGAAATTGGGTATTTCCCCTGATTGGAATCGAACGTTGTTCACTATGGACGAAAGTGCAAGCAATGCCGTTCGAGATGTGTTTATAAAATTATTTGATGAAGGTTTGATTTATAAAGGAAAAAAAATCATTAATTGGTCGCCTTTGGCACAAACTGCTTTGTCGGACGAGGAAGTGGAATATCGAGAAATTCGAGAACATTTGTATACTTTGAAATATAAATTGTTGGATTCGGAAGATTATTTGTTGGTGGCAACAGTACGTCCCGAAACCATATTTGGTGATGTAGCGGTTGCTGTTAATCCAAATGATGAAAGATATCGTCATTTGATTGGCAAAAAAGCAATAGTTCCATTGGTTGGTCGCCAAGTTCCAATAATTGCAGATGATTATGCCGACCCAACATTTGGAACTGGGTGTGTAAAAATTACTCCAGCCCACGACCCAAACGACTTTGTTGTTGGCCAACGACATAACTTGCCACAACCCAATACAATAAACCCCGATGGAACATTGAACGAACTTACTGGCGAATTCAACGGTTTGGATAGATTTGTTGCACGCAAGCAAATCGTCAAAAAACTTGAAGAATTAGGATTAATCGAAAAAATCGAGGATTATGTTCATAATGTTGGATATTCTCAAAGAGGTGGTGAGCCCGTTGAACCCTATTTGAGTGACCAATGGTTTGTTGATATGAAGCCACTTGCCCAAGAAGCTCTCAAAGTTGTTCTCAATGGAGAGATCAAATTTTATCCCAATCATTGGGTGAAAACTTATGAGCACTGGATGACAAACATTCGGGATTGGTGTATCTCCCGTCAATTATGGTGGGGACATCGAATACCAGTTTATTATTCCGAGGATGGACGCTATACAGCAGCCCGTTCGGAAAGCGAAGCCCGAATTAAATTGGGATTACCTGAGGATGCAACTTTAACTCAGGATCCTGATGTATTGGACACTTGGTTTTCGTCGTGGTTGTGGCCATTGACAACTATGCGTTGGTCTATGGACGAAGGTTTTAATAAAACTATGCAAAAGTTTTTGCCAACCGATTTATTGGTAACTGCTCCAGATATTATATTCTTTTGGGTTGCAAGAATGATTATGGCTACATTAAAGTTTGCTGGCAAAATACCATTTCGCGATGTTTATTTCACTTCCACGATTCGTGACGGTAAAGGTCGCAAGCTTTCCAAATCACTTGGCAATTCGCCTGATCCCTTGAACATTATCGAAAAGTATGGAGCTGATGCTGTTCGATTTACAACCTTGTATCTTTCGCCTTTGGGACAAGATATAAGGATGGATGTTGATGTGGTATCGCAAGACATTCCATCAATGGAAATTGGACGAAACTTCGCAAATAAGATATGGAATGCTGCACGCTTTTTGCAACTCAAATTCAATTCATTGGAAAATCAGCAAATTAATCTAAATATTGATATTGATAAATTAACTTCTGCTGACAAATGGATTTTATCTCGGTTGAACAATGTTATTCAAAAAGTTAACGATTCGCTAACTAATTATAGATTAAACGATTTTGCAAAAGTGTTGTATGATTTTGTTTGGAAAGATTTTTGCGATTGGTATGTCGAAATTGTGAAAATTCGCTTTAATCAAATAAGTAATGAAAATGATAAAAATCATTTGTTAAATTTTGCATATTATGTTTTCGAAAAAATTCTCAAGATTCTACATCCACTAATGCCATTTATTACTGAAGAATTATGGCATAAATTATTCAACAAAGATACAGACGAAAGTATAAGTAAAAGTGATTTTCCATCTTTCAATCCTGAATTTACCTTCGAAAATATTGAATCAAATTTTCAATTGATGCAAATGGTTGTCGAAGAAATACGAAGCTTAAGGGCAAGTATGACTATTCCACCAAGTGTTCGCTTGCCGATAATCGTTAGATTGCACGACGACGAACTGACCAAAATTTTCCAAGAAAACCAACCAGCATTGGAAGATTTGGCTAAATCGAGTAATTTCCTAATAAACTCCAATGATATTTCACCAAAATCTGTAACAAGTGTTGTACGTAATATCGAAATTTACATTGAATTAGACCAAAATTTTGACCTAAATCAAGAGATATCGAGATTGAAGAAAGAAGAGACCCGGTTGATGAGTAATATCAACACAACTAACAAAAAGTTATCGAATTCTAAGTTTGTCGAAAATGCCGATCCCGAAGTTGTTCGTTATGAACGAGAAAAATTAGAAAATATGCAAAATTCTTTGCAAAAAGTTCAAAGAAACTTGCAAAATTTAGAAAAATTAATATAAAGAAGAGAAGTTAAAATGAAAAAGTCATTGAGTAAAATACTAATAAAAGGATTAAAATTTCATTCCCATCACGGAGTGAGACCCGAAGAAAAAGCCATAGGTGGCAATTACGAAGTTGATGTTGAACTCTATTACGATGCAACCGATGCAATAATCAAAGACGAATTGGCTTATGCATTGAATTACGAGGAAATATTGTTCGACATAACGGAATTTATGCAAAGTGAGCCATTCAATTTAATCGAGACTTTGACATTCGAAATATTGAATCATTTAATGGACAAATATCCATTGGTCGAAAAAGTTACTGTTCGTGTTCGAAAATATAACATACCCTTCAAAGGATTGATGGATTATATCGAAACTGAGCAATCGTTCGAAAGAATAACCAAAAACTAAAGTTGAAGATGTTCGAGCAAATTCAAACAAAATCTACCCTACATAAGGTTGTTTTGTCGATTGGCTCGAATATTAACAACCCAAAGCAAAACATTATAAATGCACTACACGAAATTGAAAGATCCAATTTGTTAAAAGTCTCTAAGGTTTCTTCGTTTTACTTAACCGAACCAAATGGATATAAAACTTCAAATTGGTTTTGGAACGTATCGGCAACGGTTTGGACAGATTTGGATCCATTCTTGTTGCTGTTTTTCCTAAAATCAATTGAATATCATTTTGGAAGGCAAAAACAAGATACTTTGGCCGACCGTGATATTGATATTGATATATTACTTTATGATATGAAATTAATAAATTCCAAATACTTACAGTTGCCCCATCCAAAATTGCATGTACGAAAATTTGTACTTATTCCAACAATCGAAATAGAACCTAATTTGATACATCCATATCTCAACAAAACACTCGAAACCTTGCTCGATGAATGTAAGGATACCCTAAAAGTTATCAAACAATGAATTTGCGAGACAAAAAAGCAGAGATTTTGCAAAAAATCGATATCGTCCAACTGATTGGCGAAAACATTCGGATTTTCCGTCGTGGTTCAAATTATGTGGGATTGTGTCCGTTCCACGACGAAAAAACTCCTTCGTTCACTGTTTCGCCCGATAAGCAATTCTATAAATGTTTTGGATGTGGCAAAAGTGGTGATGCGATTACTTTTATTATGGAATATAATGGGTTGTCGTTTATCGAAGCAATGAAATTGTTGGCCAACAAGGCGGGAGTTATTTTTGAATTCGATAAAAAAGAGACAGAAACAACCAACAAACAATCAAAATTGTTGAATGCGATGGAGATAGCTACCAAATTTTTCGAGGAAAATTTGTTCACAACTGATGGAGAAAATTGTCTTCAATACTTTAAATCAAGGGGTTTTGATGATGATATTATTAAAACTTTCAGGTTAGGCTATTCCCCAAATTCATTTAATAAATTATTAAATCACTTACGAAAAAAAGGTATTAGCAACCAACTTGCTTTGGAATGTGGATTGATTGTCCAAAACGAGAATGGAAAGGAATTCGACCGTTTTCGGAATCGAGCGATGTTTCCGATATTGGATATTTTTGGACGCCCAATTGCCTTTGGTGCCCGATTATTGGAAGATGATAAGAATCAAGCAAAATACATCAATAGTCCCCAAACCCCACTTTACGATAAAAGTAGGGTTTTATACGGTTTGTTTCAAGCAAAGAATGCAATTATGCAAAACGATTTAGCAATCATTACCGAAGGCTATGCCGATGTGATAACTATGCATAAATTTGGTTTTAAGAACACTGTTTCGTCCAGTGGAACAGCATTAACCGAACAACAATTGAATTTATTATCACGTTATACCAAGCGAATATTGTTGTTGTTTGACGGAGACGAAGCAGGATTGAAAGCTGCCGAACGAGCATTGAAATTAGCTTTGGAAAATAATTTCGAAGTGAATGTGTTGACACTCCCAGACGGCAACGACCCCGATAGTTTTTTGAATTCATTTGGAAATATAGAATTAATCAAGCTTATAGATCAAGATAATAGTTTTATTAACTTTTTGATTGAATTACATTTAAAAAATCGAAAATTGTCTTCGTCGGCCAAAAGTATTGCAATTAATAGGATTTTGGATTTTATTGCAGTTGTTCCGGATGAATTGCACCGTAATTTTATTCTTCAAGAATTTGCTTCCAAAGCAGGATTGGACAACATCCAAATCAAACTTTTACAAAAAAAACTCGATGAATTGGTTGGGAAAAAGGTTGTAGAGCAAATAATTGATTACGACAGAAAGTCCAAAGAAACAAAACCAGAAGACCAAAAATTCGAAGAAGATTGCCAGAATTACATCAAACAGCTTACAAATGCTGAATATGCCTTTTTCCGATTTATTTTAACCAACAGCGATACATTTGACTTAATATTTAAGAACAAAAAAATCGAAAACTTCTTTTTATCAGGTATAGCTAAAAGATTATACGCAAATTTAATTTTGTATAAAAACCATCATCAACTATTTATTGAATTGGATGAACCAAATTTTAATCCTTATTTAAAAAACATCATCAGAACAATATCATTGCAAAATCCAAAAAGTTCCGAAAATTGGCACAAATACACAAAAAACCAGCTGAAGACCAATATTAATTATCAATTTAAAGTTTTAACATTGAATTTAGAGAAAGAATATATTGAAACAAAATTAAACCAAATAATCCAAGACATAAAAAATGTTGCCAACGAAGCCGAAAAACTGACATTTATGGAAAGATTTAAAACCTTATCTGAACGAAAAGAAGAGCTAACTAAATTACTATCTGAGATATAATATGATCATATGATTTAATTTGAAAACTTAAATTCAAAGAGGTGTTTAGATTGGCAGCATTCCACTTGTCGTGAAAATCATTTGGGGAATGTAGGAAAATGCATCTACTTGGTCGTCGTAGCGTGATTTTGGGAAATTGAGCAATTCCTTTTCGAATTCTGCTAAATAATCGGCATCTTTTTGGAAATAAACCATACCATTTTCCATTTGTGCAGCTATCGTCAATGCACGCGAAACTTTATCCTTGTCCGGTCGCAAAGATTTGATTGGCAAACCCTCTTTTATTGCTTGTTGAATTAATGATTTTTGATATTGAACATTTTCAACTACAATCAGCTTAGGTCGATATTTCTGAAAAATAGATTTAATCAAGGGTAAATGGTTGATTGTTTCGAAGCGTTGGCGGACTATATCGAGAATAAAAATCTTGTTGTCGTGGGATTTACCAAAAATTATTATTACAGTGTAATCCGCAGTTTCGTGGGTTGATATAGCCAGATCGCAAGTTGCCATTATTGTTAAATCCTTTTTCGATGTTCTTTTTAGGCAATGTTCTTCGTCGAAATATTCCAAATAGTCGGGAAAATTAGCGAAATACTTGAAATTCGTTCGTTTAAAAATAGTAGAACCTGATGGTAGCGGTTCTTGTTGATAAAGTGCCGAAAACCAATATTCTCCAATTCTTTTACGAATTTTTTGTAATTCATTTGCTGGGAATCGTTCAATCCACAATGGTTCACCAATTTTGCGATTTAGAGGGTCGTTTTGCATTGCGAGTGCTGGAAGCATTATGTGGTCCCAAGATTTTAATTCATCTTCGCTGTATTGCGATAGAATTCGTCCAGTTAGGTCGTCGTCGTGCCAACGAGTCATAACAATTATGGTGTTTCCGCCTGGTTCCAATCTTGTTAGAGCAGTGGCATTGAACCAGTCCCAGGTTTTATCTCGATAAGTAAGAGAATTAGCTTGTTCGTCGTTTTTTACGGGGTCGTCGATTATAAGCAAATCAGCACCTAAACCAGTTAAAGCTCCTCCAATACCGGAGGCAAACAATCCACCTTCTGATTGATCAATATCAAAGCTGTTTGATTTTTTATGTTTTTTGCTTAACGAAATATTCATCAAATTGGAATTATTTTCGATCAAGTCTCGGATTTTGCGGCTCCAACCAGCCGAAATTGATTTTTGATAAGAAACCAATATCACTCTTTTATGAGGGAATTGATTTAAGAACCAAAGGGGAAAATACTTGGAAATAAATTCACTTTTGCCGTGTCGAGGCGGCATATTTACAATTAAGTTGCGGTTTGGGCAACCAATTGCTCCCAAAATTTTGTATTCTAAGAATTGTAGGTGAGGTACCATAAGCCACTTACCTTTGCTCAATTCAATTGCAAGGTCGGATGGTTTTTGAATTTTTCTTACCAAATTTAATATTAATTGATACTAACTATTTCAAAATTAAATGGGTATATAATTTATGGAAAGTGCCTTAGTGAATAATAGTTTCTTTTTTTGATTGTTTATATTAGCAATTATTTTTTATTAAAAATTAAGTTTTATTGAAAGAATTTGTTAATTTATAACTTTTGTAATAACAAAATTGTCTAACAAAAAACTAAAAGGAGTTTTTATGAACAAATTAAAATACTTTTTTGTAATGGTGATATTGTTTTCTATCACTATAAATTTAAAAGCAGCAACCAAGAGAGTTATGCTTGAGCAATTCACTGGTGCGTGGTGTGGATACTGTGTCGATGGGACTGTTATAATGGATGAAATATTGGCTCAATACCCTGGCAAGGTTATTGGAGTTAAGTTCCATAATGGTGACAAAATGGCAATACCCGAAACTGATATTGTAGGATCTGCTTTGGGATTGACTGGTTATCCAACTGGTAATGTTGATAGAGCACCAGTAAATATAGGTGGACAGGTGCAAATTATGATAGGTCGAAATTATTGGAAACAAGTTGTTGACCAAATAGTAAACACAACGGCAGTTGTTGATGTAAAATTAGAATGGGCCTACGACGAATCAACTGGGGATATAATCGCAAGTATTTCAGCCGATTTCGAACAAGCTGTCCCCAACGAAGTTCGTTTTAACGTTTATGTTATCGAGGACGAAGTAACTGGTAGTGGAACTGGTTGGGATCAGGCAAATTATTATAATAATACTCCGAACCATCCATATTATGGCAAAGGTAATCCCGTGAAAAATTATAAGCATATGGCTGTTGTGCGAGCTACAATGGGAGGTCCTTGGGGTGCCGAGAATTCAATCCCACAACCAGTATCCGCTGGTACAAAAGCAAAATATTCTTTTATAATCAAAAAAGATGCTTCTTGGAACATTAACAAAATTCGTTTGGTTGGATTAGTTGCTAATTACACACCAAATTCTCGCCAAATATTAAATTCGGTTGAAGGCACAAAAATCAATTCGAACACTTCAATAACCCAGGTTGGAAATCTGTTGGATGCAATTCCCACTGGAACTACAGCAGAAGTAAAGTTTACTCTAAAAAATAACAGCTCTTCGTCGAAGAATTATAATTTTAGTTTGTCTAAACCTTCATCAACAACTTGGAAAGTTGCTTTCGAACCTAATGAAAATTCTGTAACAATACCTTCGGGTGGAACTTACGAAGTAAAATTAAAGGTGCCAGTTGAATCCTATGGTGTTGGTTCAGCAACTTTATTAATTGAAGAAGAAGGTGGAATGACTTATAGTAAATCAATTAAAGTTTATTCCTCGGATGTAGAATTTATGTCCATCAACGCCGACCCAAATCTCGATGAATTTGTTCCGTCAGTTATAAAGAGCATACCAGCCTACAAAAACACAATCATAATTCCATTCAGTGATTATAGTTCACTATCTGGCAAAT
>Ga0209018_1000492_pt1 | contig 36224 bp, 33 predicted proteins | sample YNPBryBLVA2012_FD_185814 | JGI IMG/M metagenome (GOLD analysis project Ga0209018, IMG submission 185814) | Anoxygenic and chlorotrophic microbial mat microbial communities from Yellowstone National Park, USA - YNP Bryant BLVA 2012 (SPAdes)... ...
GGCGTCGCTGCGGTCATAAAACAGGCGGAAGAGCAGCAGATGTTGTGGCGATGCGCCCAGGAAGGCGTAGGTGATCGCGCCCAATCGCCAGTGAACCCGGTAGTTTTCCAGGCGGGCCTGGCGCTCCTGGCTCAGGCGACCGTCTACGTAGTGGCGGTAGTTGTTCACCTCCTGCTGAATGTCATCGCGGCTGCCGATCTTGACGACTTTGGGGGTGAGCATGGTGTTGGTGTGCGGGCGGCGCTCCCTGGCCCACAGCACCACCGCGCGCCGCACCGGGACCTGCACCTCTAGTGGCTCGTTGAGCGAGCGGGTTTCCAGCGATGGCAGCGTGCCGAGATGCAGGGCAATAGCCTCCGGGAAGAGCTGGCCCAGCAGGTCGTAAAGCTGGTCCGGCGTGATCTGGCCGGCCTGCTCCTTGAGCGCCTCGGCCACCTGGAGGTGAAAGTCGTCCTCCGGCCAGTAGACCTTGAGCTTGCAGTTGCAGCCAAGCCGCCCCTGGCTTTCGACCGCATTCAACAGGTCGGCGATGGGGCGGTCCTGGCGGATGTAGGTCATGTTGCGCCGCCCGCTCTCGTAGGCCAGGCTGTCATCTGCCTCCGGCGCGTAAATGACGGCGCGGGCCGGGAGCAGGTGGGCGGCCAGTTCCAGGCCGGAAAGATCGGCGGGATCGGCGGGGTTCACCAGGCGCGGCACGACGACGACCACGTGGCACAGGTGATCGCGCGCCTTCTCCTGCGCGTCTTCCAGCAGTGCCACACCCTCCCCCTCGGCGTAATACACGTCGTAAGAACGCTGCCGGAGATTTTCCACGAGGGCCTGGCGGCGAATGGGATTGGCGTCTACGACCAGCACCCGCAGAATGCAGTTGTACGTTACTGTTGAAGCAGGCTCAACATCCTGATACGGCATGTCCCCCCCCTAGTGGAACCATGCCAGCTTCCACTATCATTATAACACGGCCCTAACAGCCGCAATCCTACACAGGTCCTAGTTTTCTGGCAGGTGCATCAGCCGCTCGACGATCAGGGCGGCGGAGAGCAGGGCGCGGCGGTGGACGGCGTCGCTCAGACGGCTGAGCGTTGCCATGAAGAGGGTTTCATAGAGCAGAGCGTGCAGATATTCGCGCAAGCTGGCGACCCCGGTGGCGATCAAGGCCAGGTGGCGCAGCCCAGTGATCACCTGGAACGCTTTCGAGAGGTCCGGGTCGGCAGCGATCTCCGGCGGCGGGATCAGGACGGTGGAGAGCGTCTGCCCGGCCAGCAGGGAACGTTCCAGCAGCGCCAGCGCGGCCAGGTTGTCCTCCGGGATCGGCGTCAGGCGCAGCTTGATGTCGGCCTCCAGTTCCACGAAGTCGCACAGGGCATGGGCCGGGCCGGTCTGCTCGAAGTCGATCAGCCAGGCCACGCCGCTCTGATCGACGAAGATGTTGTCGGCGTGCAGGTCGCCGTGCCCGATGCAGGTCGTCACCTGGTCGAAGTGTGTCTCCATGCCCGCGTCCATCACCCAGTAGGCGGGGTTGGGCAGGGGCATCATCACGCCGGGGAAAGCCAGCACCGGGGGCAGCGCCCCCAACCGCGCCAGGCGTTCTTCGATTTCCAGCCGTTGAGCGTACAGATCGAACAGGCGCGTGTTATCGATCTGCTGGCGTTCATGCCAGTACCAGCGGCGGCAGGTGTCGGTGAACAGCCGCCGCAGCACGTCGATCACGCCGTCGGGGTCTTCACTGTCCAGGTAGAAGTGGCGGAAGCTGGCGATGTCGTCCGGCGCGACGCCCAGGAATGCGTAGACGATGGCCCCTATATCCCACAGGAGGACGTGTTTTTCCAGGCGAGCCTGACGGTTCTGGGCCAGCCAGCCGTCCACGTACAGGGCGTAGTTCTGCGCCTCGCGTTCGATGCGCCCGCGCGGGCCGATCTTGACCACTTTAGGGATGCGCTGTCCGCCGCCGAGCGCCTGCTGCTCGCTGGCCCACAGCACCAGGGCGCGGCGTACTGCTGCGTCAATCGAGCCGTCGGTCTGCGAAGAGGGCAGGGGGCGCAGGTCCAGCGCCATCGCCTGGGGAAAGGTGCGGCCCATCAGGTCGTACAGATGGTCCAGGGCAATTTCCTGCGGCGGCAGGCGCAGGCTGCGCGCCACGTCGCCGCAAAAATTATCGGACGGCCAGCTGACCGCCAGGGAGCAGCGGCAGCCCCGGCGCCCCTGCGCCTCGATAGCGGCGCACAGGTCGCTGGCGGGGTCGCCGAAGCGGACATATTCCATGCCGTGCCGCCCGGATTGGAAGGCCAGCCGGTCGTCGATGCGCGTGGAACAGATCACCAGTTGCGCCGGTGTCAGCCGCGCCGCCAGATCGTTCAGATAGGCGTCCAGGTTGGCGGGCAGCGGGGGTGCAACGACGACGACTGCCGCCTGGCAACGCAGCCGTGCAACCTTCCGCTGCGCGTCGTCGAACAGCGTCGGGCCGTCGCCTTCGGCCACGAAAACATCTGTAAACTGCTGCCGGACCTTGATAATGAGTCTCTCACGCCGGGATGGGAGAGGGTCGATCACCAGCACACGCAGGCGGCAGTTCAAATCCCCGACGATCATGCAGTTATCCCCCTTACAGTCACATTATAAATAATTAACCGGATTGAAACAATCAACCCGAAGTCCCGGCCCGGCGGCAGGTTGTCCCGGCGGCGCGGGGTGCGGTATGCTAGAAGAGGCGCAGCGCATTGTGCCTTCTACGCCGGACCTGTTCGTTCGTGTTGAGGAACCATGACCACACATCGCGTCGCGCGCAGCCTGCAAGACCGCGTTCTGGGCGGGGTGTGCGGCGGGTTGGGCGCTTATCTGGGCATCGGTCCCTGGTGGATACGCCTGGCCTTCGCCGTGTTGACGATCTTCTCCGGCGGGGTAGCCGCGCTGCTGTATCTGCTGCTGTGGTGGACCATGCCCCTTGACCTGGAACCGGACCTTCCTCGCGCCGGGCGCGACCTGGGGATGCTGCTGCTGGTCGGCGGCCTGACCATGCTTACCGGGCTGGTGGTGTTGGCGCGCGGCCTGGGGCTGCTCAGTGGGCCAGGCGGCGCAGACCTGTTCTGGCCGCTGGTGGTAGTGATCGTCGGCGCAGCGTTGCTGTGGCGGCAGCTTCGCGCCCTGCCATGAGGTCCCCGTTTTTTCCGGCCCGGCTGCTGTTGATCGGCGCGGCGGCGCTGGCGTTGTTGCTCCTGCTGCTGGACGCGCTGCCGGTCCCGCTGGCGCTCGACGCTGCCGAGGGCGAGGCGCGCATCCACCTGGAGTCTGACCGGCGCGGGATCGTCTTTCCCGGCGGGTGTATCACGGTCCGCTGGCAGGCTGAGGGCGTCCGCGAGGTCTACCTGGCCGGAGAAGGCGTCGCCGGAGCGGGCGAGCGGGTGATGTGCTTGGAACGGGGAGAGTCGCCCCGGCTGCGCGTGGAACTGCCGGACGGCAGCAGTCGCACGTACCGCCTGCCCGTCGGCATCCTGATCTTTCGGGCGGAGTTCTGGATTGCGGTCGGTGCGGCGGCGTTGGCGCTGATCCCGGCGGCGCAGCGGGGCGAGATTCCTCGCCTGCAAGCGCGCTGGCGGATGTTGGCGGCGGGCCTGCTGCTGGTCGGCGCGGCGGCGGCGGTGGGACTGGCTTGCCTGATGGCGGCGAGGCCGTCGATCATCGATACGGCGGTCGGGGATGCCCAGGTGACGTTCGCGGTGGATGGCGGCTGGCTGCTCAACCGCTGCCTGGACGTGCGCTGGGAGGTCGAGGGCGTCCGGGCGGTTTACCTAGACCGGGAGGGCGTGCCGGGGACGGGCGGGCAGACGCTGTGCGGCAGGCCGCTGCCCACGCTGCGGGTGGAACTGCCGGACGGCAGCGCGCACGCCTACACGCCCAACGCCGAACCGGCCTGGCTGCTGGTGGCGGCAGTGGGAATGGTCCTGCTGGCGGGCCGGATGTGGTTCCCGGCGCTGCCCGCCGGGTGGTCGCGCCCGGCAAAATGGGCATTGGCTGGGGCGATCATCGTCCTGCCCGCCGCGCTGACCTGTCTGTTGGTGTCCGCCTATCTGGGGAAAAAAACCGCCGACTTTGTCCCCTTCATGGCCGATGAGTTGTACTACTGGCGGCAGATTCTCACCTTCAGCGTCGCCGGTTTCGGCGGCGGCTACTATACTTACGCCGAAGCGCCCGCCCCGGCAGCCTTTTCGCACTTCGGCGCGTGGGGGCCGGTCTTTCCGCTGCTCTACGGCCTTCCCGCGCGGCTGACCGGCTGGGGGCTGGCCTCCGGCACGGTGTACAATGTCGCCGTGATCGCCGTCGCGCTGGCGCTGTTCGTGATCCTCACGCGGCCCGACGGCGCGCGCCTGCTGGCGCTGCTGCTGGCCGTCCTGACGGCGTGGCCGGTGCTGCTTTACCTGCCGACCGTCATGCAGGAAAGCCTGAACCAGGCCGTTGGGATCGTTCTGGCGGGCGGTTTCGCCGTGTGGCTGAAGCGGGACAACCTGCTGCATTGGACCGGGCCGCTGCTGGGCGCGGCCATTTTCCTGGCTGCGCTGCTGCGCAGCACGTGGGCGTTCCTGTTCGTGCCGTTTTTCCTCACCGGCCTTAAGGAGTGGACTCCGCGCGCGGCACTCCTGGCGTTGGTGAAGGCGGGCGCGCTGATCGCGGCCTGTTTCGCCGTCTACGGGTACTGGTCCGCGCCGTACCCCTTGAACTTTCTGGCGAACATCGCGCGGCTGGCGGCCTATGCGCCGGGCGAGGCGCTGGCCGAGTTCGGGCGAAATCTGAGCTTCAACGTGCGCACCCTCTTTACGCCGGAGATGAGCACGCCGTTGGAAGCCCTGCTGCATGTCCAGATTCTTTTCCTGCTGGTGGGATGCGTTGCGCTGGGAGTTGCCGTCTGGCGCCGCCGCCGGAGGAGGGAAGGGGACGCCCTCTGGCCGGAACTGCTGTTCCACGCGGCGAACCTGGGCCTGCCGCTGCTATTTCTCCTGCTGCTGTACACCTTCGGCGACTGGCGCGATTACCGCACGCTGGCCCCGCACCTGCTGGCGAGCCTGTTCGTGCTGATCGCGCGGCGGCGGCTGGCGGCGGCTTATCTGCCGATCCTGGCGAGTCTGTTGCTGCTGCCCGTCTTCCTGGGGGCGTTCTACGAGGGTCGGATGCCGAATTACGTCATCGACCGGCAGCGCATGGTCGATTTTGAAGACACCACGCGGGAGGCATTGATCTTTCAGGATGGCGCGGACGGCTGGTGCAACACGGCGCTGGTGACGTCTGCCGTCGGCTTTCGCCCGGAACTGCTGACCCTGCCGCCGGGCATGGGGCTTTCGTTTGTGTTTCCTGCCGACATGGAGACGTTCTTGCTGCCGCCCCGGTCGCGCTATCTCCTGCTCGACGAGGCCACCTACGCCGCCTGGCAGGACGGCCTGAACGTCGAACTGCTGGCCGAACTGCCTTTCGGCGCTCTTTACCGCAACCGGGATGCCGTCTGTGAGTCCAACTGAACCGCGTTTCTCCCCGATCCTTTCTGGCCTGATCCTGCTCGCAGCGGGCGTGATGGCCGTGCTGATCGTGTTGCCGCTGCTGGCCGGGCCGCTGACGTTGGCGTGGAACCAGGGCGGCGCGCCGATCCTCTTCGCGGCGGAGCGGCGCTGGGTGCTGCTGCCCGGCGACTGCGTCACGGTTCGCTGGCAGACGGAAGGCGTACAGGCGGTTTATCTAAACGATCAGGGCGTGGCCGGGGTCGGTGAGCAGCGACTCTGCCTGGAACGCGGCGACGTGCCCCGGCTGCGTGTGGCGCTGGCGAACGGGCAGGCGCGCACCTACCGGCTGCCGGTCGGGATCGCCGTCTTTGCCGCCGAACTGTGGATCGCCCTGGGGGCGGCGGCGCTGGCGGCGGTGCTGCTTGTTCGAGCGGGGTATGTTCCCGGCTTGCAGGCGCGCTGGCGGACGTTGGCGGCGGGCTTGCTGCTGATCGGCGCGGCGGGAATCGTGGGCGTGTTCACCCTGCTGGAACGCGCGCCGGACGCCATCGATGTGAGCGTGGGCGACAGCCGGATCGCGTTTGCGGCGGCGGACCTGCCGGGCGGGTGCGTGCAGGTGCGCTGGGCGGCGGAGAACGTGCGGGCGCTCTATCTGAACGGCGAAGGTGTCCCCGGCGAGGGCGAGCGCGAGCTGTGCCCCGCGCCGGGCGACCGGCGGTTCGGGGAAACGCTGCGCGTGGACTTGCCAGACGGCGGCAGCCGGGAATACATCCTCAACCGCCGCCTGGACCGTTGGGCGCTGCCGATCCTGGCGGCAGGGATGATCCTGCTGGCGGGCCACCTGTTGTCAATCCCACTGCTCCTAGCACTGGAAGGCAGGCTGACTCGCGGGGGAGCGCGGGTTCTCGCCGCCCTGCGCCGGTTGAGCCTGGCCGGATATGGGGATACTGCGGCGCAGGCAGGCGATCTGGGCGGCAGCCGGGCCGACCTGGCTGCGCTGATTCTGCTGATCGTCGCCGTTGCGGTCGTGTTCGGGCCGGTGATCGGGGCGCAGGCGGTCGTGCACGACTACCTCCAGCACGTCGATTTCGCCCGGCAGATTTACCTTACCGGGACGTTAAATCCGGTGCTCAGCAGCGGCGCATCCTTTGCATCGGGAGACGTGCGCTTTTTGTATCAGGCGCTCGTTATTGCGGCCTACGCGCTGATCCCGCGTATCGACTTCATGTCGGCGGGGCTGCTGGTCGCTGTGATCGCCATCGCCGTGTTGGGCGTGCTGCTGTACGCAGGCGTCAGCGCGGCCTTTGTGCGGATCGATCCGGGCCGCCGCCTGACGCTCCCGGCGGCGCTGGCGTCGGCGCTGATCGCGTTCGGCCTGCTGCTGGTCGCGCCGGTGAACCTGCTCTCGGCGGCGCAGAACGCCCTCTACTTCACGTACATCCCCATCACCGTCTACCAGAGTCCGACGGTGATCGTGCTCAAGCCGCTGGCGCTGCTGCTGTTCTGGTACGCGGTCCGGGCGCTGAGCCGCCGTCCGGGGGCGGGTGGACTTCTGGGCTGATCGCCGGAGGGGTGGCCGTGCTTTCGCTGCTGGCAAAGCCCAACCACGTGATCGCACTGCTGCCTGCGCTGGCGGTCCTGGCGCTCTATCGGCTGTGGCGGCGTGAGGCGGTGGACTGGCGGCTGCTGCTGGGGATCGCGCTGCCAGCGGTGGCGGTGCTCGGCGTGCAATATGCTGCCACCTATGGTCGGGCCGACCAGGGATCGATCCTGTTCGCGCCGTTCGTGGTGCGGGATTTCCAGGCTCCGCGCGCGACGCTGCTGCCGGGCTTTGTGCTCTCGATTCTGTTCCCGCTGGCGGTCGGCGGCCTGTACTTCCGCGCGGCGCGCCGGAACACGGCGCTCGTGCTGGCGTGGCTGGCGTTCCTGGTCGGGGCTTTCTATACTTATTTCCTGGCAGAAGGCGGTTACATGCTGACCCACTGGAACTTCGGCTGGAGCGGGCAGGTGACGCTGTGTGTGCTGTTTGTTGCGTCGGCCCAATCTCTGATCGGGCAGCTTCCGCCTGCCGCCGGGAAGATCGCGGCCCTGCCGGGGCGCTGGGCCTTGTGCGCGCTGGCCTTTGGACTGCATCTGATCGGCGGCGCGATCTGGTACACGTTCAACCTGTCGCCGGGAGCGACGCTGTGGTGGATGACGCCGGAACTTTAACGGGGGGAAAGATGCCATGACCGACCGGCCCAAACGCAACGTGATCTGGCCGCTGCTGATCCTGGCCCTGGGGGCGATTGCGCTGCTCCAGGCGCTGGAAGTGTTCCCCTCGGCGGTGGCGGACCTGCTGGGCCGCGCCTGGCCGGTCATCCTGGTGCTGGTGGGCCTGAGCGCCGCGCTGGGCGAGGTGCGCCCGCTGGCCCGCTGGTCATGGCTGATCGCGCTGGCGGCTTCGGCGCTGCTGCTGGGCGGGATCATCGCCCTGGCCTACACCACCCGCGCCGCCTCCGAGCGTGATGACAACAGCGTGACGTTCGAGCAGCGCGTCGAGACGGGTGTCGAGCGGCTGCGCGTGACGGTCGAGACCCTGCAAACGGATGTCGAGATCTCGCCCGCCGTGCAGGACGCGCCGGTGATCGGCGGGGGGTTCATCGGCAGCACGGAAAGCGTCGTGGACGCCGACTACCACATCGAGGGCCAGGCGGCGGTCTTCACCCTGCGTGAGACGCAGCCCAACCCCATCCCCGCCCTGGAGTCTATCGGGCGCGGGCGGCTGAGTCTGGACCTGCCGCTCGGCCTGCCGACCGACCTGGACTTCCGCGCTGCCGACGGCACGGTGAGCCTGAACCTGCTCGGTTTGCGGGTGGTGGGGCTGCGCGTGAATCTCGCCAGTGGCGAACTGCTGCTCAGCCTGCCGGACACGGTGCTGGAGACGCGCGGCGAGGTGGTGGTCGAGCGGGGGAACGTGACCGTGTTTGTGCCGGAGAATGTGGGGCTGCACCTGTTCGCCGTTGGCGCGCAGCCGGAATTTGTCGGGACCGAGTACGTGCTGCGCACCAGCGATAACTCGTGGCTGCCGCTGAACATCGACCGCTTCCCGGTGCAGACCGAACTGAGCATCACCGCGCGCGGCGGCGCGATCCGGGTGGAGTGAAGGGAGACGCCGAGGCGCGCCCCGCTGCTGCTACGCCGCCTGCTGCCCTCACATCAGCCGTTCGCTCTTCTCGGCGGGGGGCGTCCAGTCGTCCTCGAAGTCGAGCGGGTCGGACTCGATCTCGTCCTTGTGATCGTGGTAGAACGCCAGCGCCGCGTACACCTGGCCGAGCGTGAGGCCCAACTGCGCCGCGATCTGTGCGGCGGGCTGCCCCCACGCCTCGTGATGGATGGCGACGTCCGTCACCAGGACGCCCGTCCCGGCAATGAACGGCTGCCCGCTGCGGATGGCGGGGTCGCTGACAATGGTTTCGATAGGGAGCACCTGGCGCATGGTCTGCCTTTAACTGGAATCTTACCTGCCCCCATGATACCACGATTATGACAGAATGCACGGCTTTTTCACATGGTATTCACGCCGGGCGGCCCGCACCCACGTTGTGCTATAATGCAGGCAGAGCAGGAGGAGGGTGAGGCCGTGTTCTTCGAGCAGCAGATCGCGGTCGGCTGGACGACGTGGAAACCGGTCGGACGGGTGTATGTGGCAGCCGGGGAGCGGGGAATACTCGCCGTGACGATGGGGCCGTTCGACGAGTCGGAGGCCGCCACGCGCTTCTGGGGCATGTTCCACCTGCCCACCCTGATCGACCGCCACGCCACCTCCGACGCGATCCGCCAGTTGACGCAGTATTTCCTGGGCGAGCGCTGGACCTTCGACCTGCCGCTGGACCTGCGCGTGGACACCGACTTCCAGCGCGTGGTGCTCACATACATTCAGCGTATCCCCGCTGGGACGACTACCACCTACGGCGCAGTGGCCACCGCGCTGGGCGATCCCGAACGGGCGATTGCGGTGGGGCAGGCACTGGCCGCCAACCCGCTCCCGATCCTGATCCCGTGTCACCGCGTGCTCGGCGCCGACGGCGCACTGGTCGGCTACAGCGGGTGGGGCGGCATCGAGACGAAGGCGGCCCTGCTGCGGCACGAAGGCGCGCTGTTGCTTTAGTTCAAAGTTCTCAGTTAAAAGCGGGACCCCGTGAGCAACTCGACTCCAAACTCAAAACTGAAAACTCAGAACTGGGGTCTGATCGGCCATGCCTGGGCGGTCGCGCGGCTGCAAAAGAGCCTGACGCACGGGCGCGCCCGCCATGCCTACCTGTTCTGCGGACCGGCCAGCGTCGGCAAGACGACCCTGGCGTTGGCGCTGGCCCAAACGCTCAACTGCGAGCAGGATAACCTGGCTGCCCGCCCCTGCGGCGAATGCCGCGCCTGCCGCAAGATCGCCGCGCGCAGCCATCCGGACGTGTTCGTGGTGGAGGCGGAGAGCGTCGGCGGGACGCTCAAGATCGAGCAGGTGCGCGATCTGATGCATATGCTGGCCCTGCGGCCTTACGAGGGCCGCTACCGGATCGGCATCCTGCGCCGCTTCCACGAGGCCAATCCCCAGGCCGCCGACGCGCTGCTCAAGACATTGGAGGAGCCGCCGCCCTACGTGGTGCTGATGCTGACGACGGAAAACCTCAATGCGCTGCCCGCCACCATCCTGAGCCGCTGCCAGCCGATGCACCTGCGCCCGGTCGCGGCGGCGGAGATCGAGGCGGCGCTGATCGAACGGTGGAACGCCAGTTCGGAGCGCGCGGCGCTGCTGGCGCAACTCTCCGGTGGGCGGCCCGGCTGGGCGGTGAACGCCCTGACCGACGAAAATGCCCTGGCCTTTCGCAATGTCGCGCTGGACGACCTGGAAACGCTGCTCCGGCAGGGGCGGGTAGGGCGCTTCCAGCGGGCGGAAACGCTGGCGAAGGACAAAGATACCCTGCTGCAAACGCTGGCGCTGTGGCAGGGCTTCTGGCGGGACGCCCTGCTGATCGCCGCGCACAGCCACGTGCCGCCGGTGAACCGCGACCGTCGCGCCACGCTCAACCGCCTCGCCAGCGACTACGGTGCGGAAGCCGCCGAAACTGCCCTGCGCGCCACCCGCGCCGCCCTGGACGATCTGGATCGCAACGTTAACGCGCGCCTGGCCGTCGAGGTGATGCTGCTGGACTATCCGGGCCTGAAGCGGGACGGCTGACCGTCTCGTGCTACAATGAAAGTGAACCGGTCACGATGGGAGGTCGGCGGTGAGCCTTTTAACGGTACGTGAAGAATTGAAGCAGGCAATTGACACGTTGACCGACGAGCAGGCGGCGGCCCTGTTAAGGGTGGTTCGGGTGATGCAACCTGCCGGGGCGGACGTTGAACTTTCCGATAACTGGATTGAGCGCGCCCATGCATTTCGCAGACGCCTGGAGCAGCGGCGCGGCATCTTTCCAGACGTGGTAGCAACTCTCGACCAAATCTGGGAGGAGCGACTTGACGACATCGACGGTGTGCATTGACGCCAGTTTGATGTTGAACATCTATTTGCCTCAGCCGTTGAGCAGCAAGGCTGAGGCATTGTGGCGGGATTAGCCGCGGCAGGGTTATCGCCTGGTTGCGCCATCCCTGTTTCGGTATGAAGTCACAACGGTCCTTCGCCGAAATGTCCACTTCGGTGTTTTAACGCCAGAAGAGGGCCTCGCTGCCTTAACCGACATTCTGGCAGCGGGTGTTGAATATCCGTTCGTGCCGGATGTACACGTCCGGGTTTACCAGATTGCCACGCAGTTCGGTCTCTCGCGCGCAACCGATACGCACTACCTCGTTGTTGCGGAGACTCTCGGCTGCGAGTTCTGGACGGCGGACGGCAAACTGGCGACCTGCCCTGGGTGAAGTTCCTGGGCGACGACTCGCCGTCCTGACCCGCTATTCCGCGATCTCAGGTGCAGCGCCGCCAACATCTCCCACGCCGACTCCGGCGCGGCCGCGTAGACGGCCAGGATAACCGGACAAAGACGGTACATAATCGTGTTTCTCCACACGGGCGCCTGTGTTATACTTATGATACACCGTCCCTGCCGCTTCATCCTCTACGCCTGACCTGCGTTCTGCCGACTTTGGCACGCTGCTTTCCAACAAGGATATTGTATATGACCGACGAACTGGTTTTGCTGCCTGCGCCGCGCCGCCTGATCCGTCTGGATGGGATGTTCCGCCTTCAGTCGGATTCCTTCCTGTGGCTGGCCGGGAGTCCCGGCGACCTGCTGCGGGCCGGGCAAATCGCCCAGGACGCGCTGGCGGCCCTCGGCCCGTGCCCGCAACTCACAGCTGCCGGGGGCGGCAGCACGGCGGTGCTCCTGGAAATCGACCCGGCGCGCGTTCCCCATGCCGAAGGCTACACCCTGACCATCCTGCCGGAGCGGGTGCGCGTCACGGCGCACGACGCGGCGGGTGCGTTCTACGCCGCCATGACGCTGCGCCAGATCGCGCGGCAGGCGCACGACGGCGCGCTGCCCTGCCTGCGCATCGAGGACTGGCCGGATTTCCCCTACCGGGGCGTGATGTTGGACATCAGCCGCGACCGCGTGCCCATGATGGAAACGCTCTATGCTCTGGTAGACCTGCTGGCCGAGTGGAAGGTCAACCAGTTCCAGCTTTACACCGAGCACACCTTTGCCTACCGGAATCACCGTCAGGTCTGGGAGCACGCCTCGCCCATGACCGGCGAGGAAATCCTGGCGCTGGACGCCTACTGCCGCGAGCGGTTCATCGAACTCGTGCCGAACCAGAACTCGTTCGGCCACATGGCGCGCTGGCTTAAGTTCCCGCGCTATGCGCCGCTGGCCGAAGCACCGGACGGCTTCGAGTTTCCCTGGGGCGGGCGGCACGCGGGGCCGTTCAGCCTGTGCCCCACCGACCCCGGCTCGATCCGGCTGGTGGCGGAACTGTTTGAAGAACTGCTGCCGCACTTTTCCAGCCGCCAGTTTAACGTCGGCTGCGACGAGACGTTTGAACTCGGCCAGCCGGGCACGCGCAGCAAGGCCGCCTGTGACGAAAAAGGCACGGGCCGCGTTTATCTGGACTTCCTGCTGCAAATCGCCGATCAGGTCAAGCGGCACGGGCGCACGATGCAGTTCTGGGGCGACATCATCATGCACCACCCGGCCCTGATCCCCGATCTGCCGGAAGGGGCTATCGCGTTGGAGTGGGGCTACGAGGCCAACCATCCCTTCGATGCCAACGGAGAAAGGTTCGCGCAGTCGGGCATCCCGTTCTACGTGTGCCCCGGCACGTCAAGCTGGAACACGGTGGCGGGCCGGACCGAAAACGCGGTCGGCAACCTGTGGAACGCGGCAGAAAACGGCCTCAAGCACGGCGCCATCGGCTATCTGAACACCGACTGGGGCGATAACGGTCACTGGCAGCCGCTCCCGGTGTCGTACCTGGGCTATGCCTACGGCGCGGCGGTCAGTTGGGCGGCGCAGGCGAACCGGGACCTCGACCTGCCGCGCGCCTTGGACTTGCACGCCTTCCACGATTCCACCGGCGTGATGGGCAGGCTGGCCTATGACCTGGGCAATGCCTACCGCGAGACGGGCCACACCCTGCACAACAGTTCCGCGCTGTTCCAACTGCTGCTGTGGCCGGAAAAGCCCCTATCTGATGCGTGGCTGACCGGCCTGACGGTCGAAGGGCTGCAACGCGCGCGGGCATACATCGACCGGGTGATGTCGGCGCTGCCGCTGGCCGTCCTGTCTGGCCCGGATGCCGATCTGGTCGTGGACGAGTTCAAGCTGGTGGGGGAGCTGCTGCGCCATGCCTGTGACCTGGGTATTGCCCGCCTGGAAGCGCCGGACGGTGCAACGGCGGCTATCCCGGCGGAGACGCTGGCCGGGCTGGCGAACGCGCGCGAGGTGCTGCTGGAGGAATTCCGGCGGCTGTGGCTGGCGCGCAGTCGTCCCGGCGGCCTGGACGACAGCGCCGCCCGGCTGGAAAAGCTGCTGACCATCGCGCGCGGCGGGTAAAGGGCTAACCGCCAGGATGCCAGGGACGCCAAAAGATGATCGCGGCGGCGGGAGGCGAGTCCCGCCGCCGTCCCTTGAGGGCCGGGGGGATATCGGTAAGGGTACGCTTTTTCTTTGTGCTTTGTTGGTCGTGCCGTTGCCATCGGTGCGGCCCTGCTGGCACCGGTCTTGCTGCTCATGAACCTGCCCAACACGAGCAATGCCGCTGTTCGAGCCGACGGCCTTTCCTTGTAGACAGGCGGTCTGTTCGTGTCTCTATCGCAAATGCCCATCCCCCGCTACAATATCCCTCGTAATCCGAACAAACGCACTAAGCAAGAAGCGATGGGCAGTTGGCGATTAGCTTCGAGCTAAAAACTGACGGCTTACCCAATGTGCGCGTTTCAACAACGGCCATGTCTGACCCGGTCGCCAGGGGTTCAAACCCCTGCGTGTATCTCAACTTCGGGGCGCGCCCGGCATTGAAATGCCGGGCTACGGTCGCAAAGTCCGCTCAAGCGGACTGAAGACCGTCTGCCGGGCCAGGCTGCCCCAGTCCACTTCAGTGGACTTTACGTCTGTAGCCGGGGAATTCATTCCCCGGCGTTGAAAATCTGCACCTTGGGTTTACTTGCTGCTAGAAAGGCCGCCCGCATGGCTGACCGCACGCCTTCCCCGATCCTGGATAAGCTCAACGACGCGCAGCGCCAGGCCGTCACCGCCGGGAATGGCCCACACCTGATCCTGGCCGGGCCGGGCAGCGGCAAGACGCGCGTCCTGACCCACCGCGCCGCCTATCTGATCCAGGAAATGGGCGTGCATCCTTACCGCATCATGGCCGTGACCTTCACCAACAAGGCCGCCCGCGAGATGCGCGACCGCATCGAGCAACTCCTCAGCGAGCAGAAGACCACTGCCCCCGGCGGCCTGACCATCGGCACGTTCCACGCCATCTGCGCGCGCTTTTTGCGCATCGAAGCGGCCCACACGCCCTACAGCCAGGACTACGCCATCTTCGACACGGGCGATCAACTGGATGTAGTCAAGCAGGCGTGCAACGAACTGAACATCGATCCCAAGCGATTCAGCCCGCGCAGCCTGCTCAGCGCCATCTCCCGCGCCAAGAACGAACTGCTCACGCCCGAAGCCTTTGCAGACCGGGCCGGGGATTACTTCAGCCGCCAGGCGGCGAAGGTCTACGCGCGCTATCAGGAACTGCTCCTGGCGAGCAACGCGATGGACTTCGATGATCTGCTGATGCAGGCGGTGATCCTGTTCACCGGCAAGCCGGAGGTGCTGGAAAAGTACCAGAACCGGCTGGCGCACATCCTGGTGGACGAGTTCCAGGATACGAACTACGCGCAGTACGCGCTGGTGCGGCTGCTGGCCGCGCCCAAGAACAACATCTTTGCAGTGGGCGACCCCGACCAGAGCATCTATGCCTTTCGCGGTGCAGACTACCGCAATGTGCTGCGCTTCGAGAAGGATTATCCTGACCTGCGCAAAATCCTGCTGGAACAGAACTACCGCTCGGTACAGAACGTCCTCGACGCGGCGATGGCCGTGATCGACCGCAACCCGCATCGCACGCCCAAGCGCCTGTTCACCGAGCGCGGGCCGGGCGAGCCGTTGACCCTGTATGAGGCTTATAACGAGGACGAAGAGGCGCGCTACGTCGTCCAGACTATCGGCGCGCTGGACGAGGACGGCGAATACGCCCTCAGTGAGTGCGCCGTGATGTACCGCACCAACGCGCAATCTCGCGCACTGGAAGAGGCGTTTGTCCACGCCAACATGCCCTACCGGATCTTCGGCGCGACGCGCTTCTACGACCGGCGCGAGGTCAAGGACGTGCTGGCTTACCTGCGCCTGATCCATAACCCCAACGACAGCATCAGCCTGCGCCGCGTCATCAACACGCCGCCGCGCGGCATCGGCGGCAAAACGGTCGAGGCGCTCGAACTGTGGGCCGGGCAAAGCGGGGTCACGCCCGGCGTGGCGCTGCTCAGCCTGCGCACCGGGGCAGAGGGGCCGTTCAGCCCGCGCGCGCGGGAAGCGCTGCGCCGCTTTGCCGATCTGCTGGCGGCGTGGCGGGCGCTGGTCGAGGCGGGGAAGCCGCCGTTGGACATCATTGAGGCGGTGTTGACCGACACGGCCTTCGAGGGTTATCTGCGCAACAGTGGGCCGGATGGCGACGACCGCTGGGAGAACGTGCTGCAACTGCGCGAGCGCGCCGCCGACTTCGGCGATGGCTCGCTGGCGGACTTCCTGATCGACACGGCGCTGGTGAGCGATGTGGACATCCGCGACTCCGATCAGCCGGGGCCGTCCCTGATGACGTTACATAGCGCAAAGGGTCTGGAATTCCCGGTGGTGTTCATCGTCGGGCTGGAAGACGGCATCCTACCGCACAGTCGCAGCATCGAGGCGGACATGGGCGGCAACGACGAAGCTCTGCCGGAGGAGCGCCGCCTGATGTACGTCGGCCTGACGCGCGCCAAAGACCGCCTCTATCTGACCTATGCCACACAACGCTGGCGTATGGGGGATGCCAATCCGCCCAGTCGCTTTCTCTACGATCTGCCGCCGGACCTGGTGATCGGCTCGGCGCTGCTGGGTGGGCGACGTGGCAACCTGGACGCTTTTGAGCGAGCTTTCGGCGGAGCGGCGGCTTCCGGTTGGGTGCCGCCATCACTGCGCGCTTCGCGCCCGACGGGTACACCGGCGCGTTTTCGGGCGGGGCAGCGGGTGAATCACCCCGTCTTCGGGGAAGGGATCGTCATCGCGGCGAAGCGGTTCGGCGGCCAGGAAGAGGTCGAGGTGCAGTTTGGCGCGGGCCGCAAGCGCATCGACGGCGACTTCCTGACGCCGTTGGACGGGTGATACCGGATCGACGTTTGTCGGGTTATCGGGACACGGCCTTTCGTGTCCCGCCTGGATAATCAGGGCGAGTGAGGGCGACACCGTGCAACAACGACTACCGGGAAGGCGCAACAACGGCGTGCTGTCGGGGCTGATGCTGGCGGCGGCAGGGGTGATCCTGGTGTTCAGCGGCCAGGCGTTCGAGCAATGGATGGGTGGCGGGTTTGCGGCGCTGGGCGTCGGCTGGCTGGTCACGGCGTTTCGCCCGGCGGACCCGGCCAGGGCGCGCCTGATCCGCTACGCGGGGATCGCGCTGTTCGTGCTGGCGCTGGCGCTGTTCGTGCTGGCGTTTGTAGCGCGCACGGGGGCGTAGGTGCTTTGTTACAGGCTGCGCAGTGATTCCTCGCGCGCCCAATCCAGCAGGCGGCGCTCAATCTCGGCCTGTACGCTGTCGTGGTTGTCGGGGATGTTGTAGAGAACGTGTTCGCCCTCCGGGATGTTAATGCGTTCCCCCAGGCCGCAGTCGGTCGGTTCTTCGGCCTGGCCAACCAGGAGGTGAATCGTGCGGTCTTCCCCCTGGCAGGCCCACACGCCGGCATACCACGCTTTGTAGCGGGGATGCGGTGGGTCTGTCGCATAGCCGGGTTTGCGCAGAATCACCGCCGCGCAGGGGGGATAAAGCGGCGGGCCACCGGGAGCAGCGAGGTACTCCTGGCGGATCGCCAGCGGCCCTTCCACATAGCCGCCGGTCAGCCCGGAGTCACGCAAAACGGCCAGCGCGGCCCGACAGCCGAGCGCGTCCAGGGCTTTTTCCATCGCCAGCGTGGCGCGTGTGAATTCGCGGTGATGCCTTCCGGCCTGCGCGGTTTCGCCCGTCTGCGCAGGGGAGGCGCTTTGCGGGCGCGCCTCGATCTCGCGCCGGATAATTTCCAGCCGTTCCATAAAGTCACTGCGCGGCTGCGGCGACCAGGCCGCGCCGGGTTCTGGGGTGCGCTGCGCCTGTCGGTGCTCACTTCTGTTCCACAGCCGCATCCACAGACGGCGTAGAGCGTTCATCACACCCTCCTTAAGGCTTCCTTCTTCCGGCGCGACCCGTCCGGTGTTGCCGACCGGAGAAGGAAAAAGAAGCCGGGGGCATGGATCACTTCCAGCGCGTCAGGATCGTTTCGCGCTGAAAGAGCCGCACGGCCAGAAGCAGCAGGCCGTAATCGATGATGAGCAGCAGAATCGCTATAATCCCGATCACGGTTGTATCGACATAGAGCACCCCGGCCAGCTGGGCGATGAGCAGGGCCATCAACGGGATCACGGCGATCATGCCCAACTGCTCGGCCATGCGGGGGTCGTTCACGCGGCTGCTGATGATCAGTCCCAGCGTGGTCGCCAGGACGGTCAGCAGCGGGGCCAGCACGATCACGGCGAAGACCCATTGCGGCGCCAGCAACACACTACGCGCATCCGGGTCAGACACGGCCAGGTACACCCCGATCACGTAGACGACATAGCCCAGCCACGTTTCCAGGATGCCCGGCGCGGCGGCAGCGACGCTCTTGGCGGCCAGCAGGTGCGCGGTGCTGATCGGCGTGGCGAGCAACGGTTCCAGGCTGCCTTCGCGCTTCTCGCCCACGATGCTGTAGGCGGCAATGGTCATGGGGACGGCGAGCGGGATGATCAGGAACAGAATGTTGAACTGCTGGCCGATGTACGCCTGAAGCGCGGCGGTCGGCTCCAGGCGGTCGAAAGGTGGCCTTTCCAGCACGGCGGGCGGCAGTTCGCGCAGGTCTTCCGGCGTTGTCGGGATGACGCCGCTGCCCATGACAAACAGGATAATCAGCGGCAGGGCCACCATGAACACCGGCAGCAGCGTCACCGAGAGGGCCACCATGCGGTTACGGAAGACATCCGCCCATTCCTTGTCGATCAGGGCGAGAATTTTGTTCATATCTACATCTCCAAGAGAGGGGTTAGCTTTTAGCTGTTGGCTTTTAGCATCGGTTTTGACTGACCGCTAACTGCTGACTGCTAATCGCTAACCGCTTCCCCGTTGCCCACGAGCTGCAAGTACACATCTTCCAGGCTGGCGTCGGACGGCTGGACGTACTGAATCTGCGCGCCGGCGCTCACCAGCGCGTTGACGAGCGCCGGGTTGTCGCGGTCCGGGTGATCCAGGCTCACCAACAGCGCACCGTTCTGCACGCGCACTTCCTTAACCGCCGGCAGCACGGCGGCGGCGATGCGGTGCGCCTCGCTCAGGTTGGCGATCTGTACGCGCACGTGCTGCCCGAACAGGCCGATACGCAGCGCGTCGGGCGTATCGACCGCGATCAGGCGGCTGCGCATCACGGCGATGCGGTCGCACAGGCGCTCGGCCTCGTCGAGGTTATGCGTGGTCAGAAAGATCGTGCGGCCTTCCGTCTTGAGTTCTTCGATGAAGTCGCGCACCATCCGGGCGGCGGCGGGGTCCAACCCGGCGGTTGGCTCGTCCAAAAAGAGCGTCTGCGGCTCGTGGATCAGCGCGCGTGCGATGGCGAGCTTTTGCTTCATGCCTTTGGAAAAGGCCCCCACCGGCTCCTGGCGGCGCTCCCACAGGCCCAGCATCGACAGGTACTTAGCCACCTGCCGGGCCGGGTCGTCCACATCGTACAGACGGGCATAGAGGAGCAGGTTGCGTTCGGCGCTCAGGCGGTTATACATGCCGGGGCTTTCGGTCAGCACGCCGACGGAGGCGCGCACCTGCATCGGCTCGCGCACGATGTCGTAGCCGTTGACCAGGGCCGCGCCGTCGGTCGGGCCGATCAGACAGCTTAACATGCGGACGGTGGTGGTCTTGCCTGCGCCGTTCGGCCCCAAAAAGCCGAACACCTCACCGCGCGCGATCTCCAGCGTCAGGCCGTCCACGGCCGTGTTGTCGCCGAACCGCTTGGTCAGTCGATGGGTTTTGATCATGGAGGGTTTCGCTTTCCGCCAGCCGCGCCAGCCGCGTGGCCCGGCAAAAAGAACTATACACCAGATTTTAAGGATAACAGAAATTTCTTGCGCTGTTCCCCCGAATTTTGCGGGGGCGGCGTGGCCGGGGTGAGGATGACCGCTGAATGGAGGGGGGAGCGTGCATTGTCAACCGCCCGGCTGTCGAGTAAAATAGATGTTCGGAGCAAAGCGCCCTCCGGCACCCTGGCGCTTGTTTTGCGCTCTATGCCGGAAGGCCGGGCCGGAGGTATTTGAGGAAAGGTCCGTGTCGGGATACAGAAGCGGAGTCAGGCCGTTTTATTTGCGCGACTTGCTGCTGTTACAGCGGTTGCAGGGGCGGGGCGTCAGCCTGGATAGCGAAAGCTATCTCGTGCGCGGCCTGCACCCGGCCAGAGACGCCCTGCTGGCGCGCCTATCGCTGTCTGGCCTCGGCACGCCGACACTGATCGTCCGCACCGGGCGGCTGTGTCTGGCAGCCCAGTTCCGCCATGTGCCCGGCGATACCCATGCGCATCTGACCTTTGTCGCGCCGGTCCCGCCGGATGGTCGCGCTGACGCGGGCCTGGAGAGCGGCTGGCTGTATGCGCTGGACGCGCTGGCCCAGGAGGCCGCCCGGCGTGGGGCGCACACGCTGCACGCCGAAGTGGACGAGAACAGCGCCATTTTTGAGTGGCTGCGCCGGGCCGGGTATGCGGCCTACGCCCGGCAGGACCTCTGGCGGCGCGAGCCGGCCCCGCCGCCACCCGTGCATGGTTGTGCGCCGTTGCGTTGGGCCACATCGCACGATGGCTTCGGCATCCGTGCGCTGATGGATCGCACCGTGCCGCGTCTGGTCCAGCAGGCCGACCCGGCCCTGCCGCTGGACGGGCTGGTTTATCTGTGCGACGGGGAAGTGCGCGGTTATCTTTACGTCGGCGAGGGCAGTCGGGGGATTTACCTCAGGCCGTACCTGCTGCCAGACGCTTATGATGAGGCGCGTGCCGTGCTGGATTCGGCGCTGGCGCTGCTACCGCGTGCGGCGCGGGTGCCGGTCTATGGCTGCGTGCGGCGCGATCAGGACTGGCTGCGTGGTCCGCTGGCCGAACAGGGCTTCGTGCCCTGGGCGCGGCAGACCGTGATGGTCAAGCACATGACGGCGCGTGTTCAACACCCGGCCTTTGCGCCGCTGGCCGCGTTGAACGGCCTGATCGTTTCAGGGCCGGGAGGAAAACCGTAAACGCGACGGATGGAGTCAGGGGGAAGTGTTTCCGGTGCGGTCTGATGCACCGGCAGAAAGAGGATGGTGCGTGGAATATCGGATTACCGACGACCTGGAAAAATTGTGTGCTGTGCTGCCGCCGGCCATCCGGCAGCGACTGGACACCCTGGATAATACGGACGAACTGCTGGAGATCATCCTGGACCTGGGGCGCGTCCCGACGGCGCGCTTTACCGACGGTGAGATCATCCTGCTCGATCAAGAAGTCACGCCTGTGATGCTCAACTATGTGGTTGATCGGGTGGGCGACTTCGACGCCGACAATCGCGCCGGCTTGGAACGCACCCTGCACCGCATCAGCGGCATCCGCAACCGGCGGGGCGAGGTGGTCGGCCTGACCTGCCGCGTGGGGCGGGCCGTATATGGCACGATTGAGATCATTCAGGACCTGATCGAATCCGGCCAGAACGTGTTGCTGCTGGGGCCGCCCGGCGTCGGCAAGACCACCATGCTGCGCGAGGCGGCGCGTGTGCTGGCCGAGAACCGTCGCGTGGTGATCGTGGATACCAGCAATGAGATCGGCGGCGACGGCGACGTGCCGCACCCCGCCGTCGGACGGGCGCGGCGGATGCAGGTGGCGCGGCCCGAACTGCAACACGAGGTCATGATCGAGGCGGTGGAGAACCACAATCCCGAAGTGATCGTCATCGACGAGATCGGACGCGAGCTGGAAGCCCTGGCTGCCCGTACTATCGCCGAGCGCGGTGTGCAGCTCATCGGCACGGCGCACGGCAACACGCTGGACAACCTGCTGCTCAACCCGACCCTGAGCGACCTGGTGGGGGGCATCGAATCGGTGACGCTCTCCGACGAGGAAGCCCGTCGGCGCGGCACCCAAAAGACCGTGCTCGAACGGCGCGCGCCACCGACCTTCGACGTGCTGATCGAGATTCAGACACGCCATCGCCTGGCGGTTCACGAAGATGTGGCGGCGGCGGTCGATGCGGTGCTGCGCGGGCGTCCGTTGCCGACCGAACTGCGTGTCCGCAACGAGAACGGCGAGGTGCAGATTCTCCATCAACAGCCGACCTTCGCCTTCGGTCAGCCGGAGCGCGGCGGGCGACGCGGTGGGCGTAACGGCGGCACCGGCGAGCGCGAGCAGCTTTCTCGCCCCGCGCCGGTGTTTGAACCCGGCCCGGCAGCCCGTCATGCGCCGGCGCGCGCCGACAGCGGCGACGATGAGACGGTGAGCGTGCGTGGATTGGCGACGCTGCATGTTTTCGTCTACGGCATCGCGCGCAACCGGCTTCAGCAGGCCGCCAAGCGGCTGGGCCTGCCGCTGATCATCGAAGACGACGTGACCGACGCCCAGGCGCTGGTGACGCTCAAGAACTACTATCGCCGCCGTACCAAACTGATCGTGGACATGGAGCGGCGTGGGATGCCGATCTACGTCCTGCGCGCCAACACCGCTACCCAGATGGAAAACTTCTTGATCGACGTATTCCAGCTGGAGCGGCTTGAAAACGACCCTTTTTCGGAGGGGATGCGTGAAGCACAGGAAGGCATCGCGCGGGTGCGCAATGGCGAGCGGCATGTCGATCTGGAGCCGCAGCCGGCCTACATCCGCCGGATGCAGCACGAACTGGCGCGCCAGTCCAGCCTGGTCAGCCACAGCTACGGCAAGGAGCCGCAGCGCCACGTGCGCATCTTCCGCGAAGAACTGCGCTGAAGCGCATCCCGCCTCAAGGCCAAACCGCCAAGACGCTGAGAGCGCCAAGAGAAAACAAGACTCTGTTGCTTTCCTGGCGTGTTGGGCGACCTGGCGGTTCGTTTTTGGTTAAGGAGGCTAGGTTCCTTGTTTATCACCTTTGAAGGTTCAGAAGGCTCCGGCAAGACAACACAGTATCGCCGCGTGGTCGAGGCGCTGCGCGCGGCAGAGTACGATGTGGTCGCCACGCGCGAACCGGGCGGCACGCCTATCGCCGAGGAGATTCGCGGTGTGCTGCTCTCGCCGCGAGAAGGCTTCCCGATCGATCACCGCGCCGAAGCTCTGCTGTTCAGCGCGGCGCGCGCCCAGCACGTCGCCGAGTTGATCCGCCCGGCGCTGGCAGCGGGCAAGCTGGTGGTGTGCGACCGCTTCTACGACTCGACCCTGGCCTATCAGGGCTTCGGCTACGGCCTGGACTTGGACGCCCTGCGCCAGATCACGGCCTTTGCCACCGCCGGCCTCGTCCCCGACCTGACGGTCTACCTGGACTGCCCGGTGGAAGAAGGGCTGCGTCGCCGCCGGGGGACAGGTGCGGACGAACTCAACCGTCTGGATGCGCTGGCGCTGGAGTTTTATCACCGCGTGGAACAGGGCTTTCAGGCTCTGATGCGCGCGCAGCCGGAGCGATGGGTGGCGGTAGACGCCACCGGCACGCCGGACGAGGTGTTCGCGCGGATCGCCGCCGCGCTGCGGATGCGCGGCCTGCGGCTGGGGGGGTGAGGGGCGGGCGGCGAATCAAAAACGCCCTCACCGGACCCGGCGAGGGCGTTCGATATGCGCGCCTGCGGCTTTACAGCTTGACGACGCGGCTGGCCTGGAGGCCTTTCGGCCCCTGCTCAATGGTGAATTCCACCCGGTCGCCCTCGTCGAGGTTGCGGAACCCTTCGCTCACGACCGCCGAGTAGTGCACAAACACATCCGGGCCATTCTGCTGCTGAATGAAGCCGTAGCCCTTGCTGGTGTTGAACCACTTCACGACGCCTTCGACACGGTCAGCCATCTTCAAACGCTCCTGGTTACTAATGGCTTTGAAACAGAGTGTAGTCCGCCGCGCGTTTGCCGGGTACTTGCGACAAAAAACGCCCGGAACACCGGGCGTTGTACTTGTGCTGCGACACGTTTCTAACTGCCTGCGTTCTACAGAGATTAATTTAACTCTTTACGTCAAATTTGTCAATAGCGAAATTGCCCCTGACGGCAGATTCGTCCCGGCGTCAGGCGGGGATGACCGGATCAGCACGGACGCTCGCTCAACCCTCTCCAGGCAAAACGTTGCCTCTGTCTACGCGCCCGCGCCGGACAGCGGCACGTATTCTCCTTGCCACCAAGTCGGCCAGGGCGTGACCGGCGCACCGGTGTACTGTTCAAGAATGCGCCTGATAATGGGCGCCGCAACCGCCGATCCCTCATGGGATGTTTCCACGATGGCAACGATGGCGATCTGGGGGTCCTGCGCCGGGGAAAAGGCGGCGAACCAGGCGTGCGGCGGGGTATCCGCGCCGCCGGTCTGGGCCGTGCCGGTCTTGCCGCACACGCTCACCGTCGAGTCCGCAAAGACGTACTGCGCCGTGCCCGCCGGGTTGACCGTGACCTGGCACATGGCATCGTAGACGGCCTGGAGCACGTCTCGCCGCACGCCCAGGCTGCGCTCGACGCGCGGCTGCATCACGTAAGACGGTTCTTCCCCGATGATCTGTGTGCGGTCCACCACCTGCGGCACCAGCAGGTCGCCGCCGTTCGCCACCGCCGCCACCAGCCGCGCGATCTGTAGCGGCGTGACCAGCAGTTCACCCTGGCCGATAGACATGTTCACCGCGTCGGAAAAGGTCCACACCAGCCCGAAGGTCTCGCGCTTCCAAACCGGGTCGGGCACCAGGCCCGCGAACTCCGGCAGGCCGACGATACCGGTGGGCACGCCGAAGCCGAGCCGCCGCGCGTAGTTGGGCAGCAGATTCGGGTCTGCCGCGTCCAGGTCGGCACCGGTCTGGTAGAAGTACGGGTCGCAGGACTGGGTGAGCGCCTGCGGCAGTGTGAGGGTGCCGTGCCCGTCGGTTTTCCAGTCGGAGCGGATGATGTCGCCGGCCCAATAGCCGATGCAGGTGTAGCGGTGGTCCAGGGGATAAACACCGCTGTCGGCGGCGGCGATCATGGTGACGATCTTGAAAACCGATCCGGCGGGATAGCCGCCCTGGGTGACGCGGTTCAACTGTGGATTGGCCGGGTCGGTCAGCAGGGCGTCACGCAGCGCCGCGACGCCCGGATCGCGGTTGTCCGGGTTGAGAATGTTCGGGTCGAAGGTGGGATAGCTCGCCATCGCCAGGATCGCGCCGGTGTGCACGTCCATCACCACCACCGCCGCGCCGCGCGAGTAGGGCGCCCAGTTGCCGACGGTGTAAGCGTCGGCCAGGGCCTGCTGGACGATGCCTTGCAGGTCGGCGTCGATGGTCAGGTAGACGCTCTCGCTGCGCACCGGCGCGACTTCCGCCAGGGTGCGGATGACCTGCCCGGTGGCAGAGATGATCTGCAACCGCCCGCCGGGGTGGCCGGTCAGCGTTTCGTCCCATGAAAGCTCGACGCCCGATACGCCGACGAGAGTATCCTCGGTGATGCCGCGCACGGCCAGGCCGGGGATCAGTTCCGGCGTGGGGAAGCCCACATAGCCGACGACGTGCGGGGCCAGGCCGGAGGGATAGCGGCGTGTGGCGCGCTGCCCGAACTCGGCGGCGCAATTGGCGACCAGTTCTTGCTGCATGGCCTCGTAAGTCGCCGGGCTGATCTCGCCCATGTCGGCCCGCCAGGTGGGGGCATAACGGTTGTAGATGCCCTGAAGTTCGTCGGCGGTCAGGTTCAGGGCGCGCATCAGACTGGCGTCGCAGGCGGCGCGGTCGGGGATGTTCTCCTGGACCAGCGAGACCGTGATCAAGACGCCGCTCTGGTTCGCCAGCACCACGCCGTCACGGTCATAGATGTTGGCGCGGGTAGGGAGGACTCGTTCCAGGCGCAGGGTCGCGCCGTCGGCCAGTTCGCTGAAGATGTCGGTGCTGGACCACGCCACGCGCCAGCCCTCGGCGGTGGCGACCAGGTTCAGGGTGCGCCCGGTATCGAAGAAGTCGCCCATCAGGCCGGTGTGGAAGGTTACATCGTAGTTGATCAAGACGGTGTTGCCCTGACGCAGGCTGGCGCGCATGGTGTATTCGACGGTGTCGAGGGTCATTTCGCGCGCGGCACTCTCGTAGGCGGCGGTGAACGTCTCCTGCGGATAGGCTTCGCGGCTGTTGAAGCTGACAAGCTGATACATGGCCGCGTAGTCACGGCGCACCCAGGCTTCCAGGAAGGCCCCGGCGACGCCTTCGGCCTCTTCCAGCGTCATGGCGACGGGAGAAGGGGACGGCGCCGGCTGGGGCAGGTCGGGGTTGGCAACGGCGCGTATCCCGCCCGTACAGCCAGACAGGATCAGCCCCGCCAGCAGGAGCAGCAGACCCGCGCTCGCCGTTTCCACACGCCGCATCTTGTATCCTCATGCCGGGCATAGGGCAGATGCCTATGTTGCCCCTGTGGGAACATCCTATGCCGCATTATATCTACCGGGCGTGGCAGCGGCGAATCGGGCGGGGTGTCGAACAACGGGGCGGCCCGCGAGCCGCCCCTGTGCCACAAGGTCTATACGTGGTCCGCGTCCGCGTTGTGCGGATGGCCGTGCAGTTTTTCCTCTTCGGTGGCGTCGCGCAGCGCCAGCACGCGCACGGTGAAGTGCAGGGTTTCGCCGGCCAGCGGGTGGTTGAAGTCCAGCGTCACGATTTCGTCGTCGTAGTCCACCACGACCGCGTCGAACAGGTTATCGTTCTCGTCGCTCATGGTGAGCATCATGCCTTCTTCGAGTTCCAGGTCATCCGGGAACAGGCTGCGCTCGACCTCTTCCATGTCTTCGGGATCGTACTCGCCGTATCCCTCTTCGGGCTGAATGACGACCTGTTTGCGGTCGCCGATCTTAAGGCCGGTGAGCGCCTTTTCCAGGCCGGGGATGATGTTATCGGCGCCGTGCAGATATTCGAGGGGGTCGTCGGCGGTCGCTTCATCCACGACCTCGCCGTCGTCGAGTGTCAGGGTATATTCCAGGCTGACGACCACACCGTTTTGAATGGTGGTGGGGGGCATTGCTGACTCCTTTGCTCCCATGCATGGGCTACGCCCCGCATCCTGGAGGCGTCCCATCGACAAAACAACGGGGGAGATTATACCCTGCCCGGTCGGAAAAGATAGGGCCAGATCGTTCAGGCCGGCGTGACGGATTCGCCCGTCAGCGCCCGGTACACCTCCACCGTGCGGGCGGCTACCTGCACCTGCGTGAATTTCGCCAGCACACGTGCGCGGCCCCGCTGCCCCAGATCGTGGCGCAGGTCGTCGTCTTGCAACAGGCGGCGCAGCGCATGGGATAGCGCCGTCACGTCCCCTTCCGGGGTGATCAGGCCGCTATCGCCGATCACGTCCGGGATGGCGCCGCTGTCCGAGCCGACCGTCGCCACGCCGCAGGCCATCGCCTCGATCAGCACGCGGCCAAACTGCTCTTGCCAGTTCGGGCGGGTCAGCGATGGCGCAATCAGTACGTCCAACTGGCGGTAAAAGGCCGGCATCTGCGTGCTGGGAAGCTGCCCGGCGAAGGTGACGTGTTCGCTCAGGCCGAGCGCGCCGGCCAGCCGTTCCAGCGCGGCGCGCTGCGGCCCGCCGCCTACGATGTCTAGCCGCCACTGGTGCAGGCCACGTTCCAACAGTTGTGCTCCGGCGCGCAGCAACACCTCCACGCCTTTTTCGGGCACCAGCCGCCCGACGAAGCCGAGCGTGCGTGTCCGCCCGGTGATGGGCTTTTCCAACGGGCGGAACAGGTTGGCGTCCACGCCGAACTGAGGGATCACCGCCAGCGGGCCACCATAGCCCTTGCCACGCCAGACCGCCGCCGCGCCTTCGGTCCCGGCGATCAGATAGTCGGTATGGGCCAGCGCCCATTGCTCGCCCAGCGCAAAGGGCAGCGGGTAAAGGCGGGCGAGATTCTGCCAGCTAAACAGGACCGTCTTTGCCCCGGCGCGGCGGGCCAGGCGGAGCGCCTGCCACGTCGCCAGGTTGTACGGCTCTTCGTCGATGTGGACCACATCGGGCTTGGGGTCGAACCAGCGGGCCAGACCGGGGTAGTAGTGCAGGTGAAACTGCCCGTTCAGCCGGATGGGGTTGACTACCAGGCGATAGCCACTGGTGTACGTGCGTTCCAGGGGCATGTCGCCGCGCTCATCGCGCCAGCTCGGCGGCACCACCACCGTCAGGTCTACGCCCAGCCGCGCGATCTCCTCCAGTTTGCGTTGGTAGATGCCCACCACGCACGCCTTCGACAGCATCAACACCCGCATCGGGGACCTCTCCTCCAGGCGGTAAGCCGCAGGAGAGTATACCGCCTTTGGGCGTCGGTGGTCAGCCGGCAGCGGATCAACAAAAACAGCGCCGGGATCATTCCTCGGCGCTGCCGGTTACAAACCGCCGCCGACCAACTGCTGATTGCCGACGGCTGACTGCTGACGGCTGACGGCTACTCGCCGGCCTTCTTGACGCGGATGGCAAACGGCTTGGCCTCTGGGGCTTTGGGCAGGGTCAGCGTCAGGACGCCGTTCTCGAACACCGCCTCGGCCTTGTTCACGTCCACCGGAACGGTCAGGCGCAGGGCGCGCTCGAAGCGGCCACTGACGCGCTCACGCAGCACCCAGTTGGCCTTTTCTTCCTTGCGCTCTTCCTGATGCTCACCGCGAATGCGCAGGACATTGTCTTCGATGCTGATCTGGATGTCCTCCGGCTTCATGCCGGGCACCGAGGCGCTGACGACGATGTTGTCGTCGGTTTCGTAAGCATCGACCGGCAGGGTAAAGACGCGCTGGCTGTCGCTGAGCGAACCGCCTTCACGCACCAACTGATCGGCCAGGCTACGCCATTCGCGTGCAAACTGTTCCATCTCACGCCAGGGGTTCCACCGAATGAGCGACATTGTTCACCTCCCTGATAAGCTGTCTGTTTTTGGCTTTAAATGCACCGTTCAGAACCGCGTGTATTGCTGTTGACGCTTCCAGGATAGCGGAGGTGTATCAGAGGAACGTTGGCAGAGGATCAGAACTGCATCAGAGCGCTGTAGAAGTTGTGTTAGAAGCATTCAGCTCCCGGCGGTCAGGCCGGATACCGTGTACAGCACCGCCTTGAGGCGCATTTCCAGTTCGCTGAGCATGAGCGCCGTCGCGCCCCAGACCTTGTGGCCTCCCACGACGTAGAACGGCACGCGGTAGGTGTGCCCGAACAGGGGCCAGTCCTCGGCCTGTTTGCGCGAGTCGTCCAGCAGGTCCGGCAGGGAGAGTTCCAGCAGCGCGGCGACTTCTAGCGGATTGGGCGTCCAGATCGGGCGCGCCGCCAGGCAGCCAATCACCGGCGTGACCCGGTAGCGGCTCGGCGGGATGTAGAGGGGCGTCAGGCAGCCGAACACGCTCACGGAGTCGCACAGGCCGACCTCCTCACAGGCTTCGCGCAGGGCAGTGGCGGCATCGTCGGGATCGCCCGGCTCCCACGCGCCGCCGGGAAAGCCCACCTGTCCTGAATGTACACCGGGATCGGGCGTTCGGCGGATCAATAGCAGGGTCAGCGTGCCGGTCGCGGGATCGGGATACAGCGGGATCAGCACCGCTGCCCGGCGGTAATCAGCCGGGTTCAAAGAAGCCGTGCGCGGCGGATGCGGCTGCAATTCCAGGCGCGCCCAGGCGGCCCGCGCGTCGAAGTCCGGCAGCGCCAGCGCCGCTCGCACGTGGTCGAAGGTGATGGTCGGGTCGGTCATAGGCTGTCAGTGAAGCTGTTAGCCGCCAGCCGTCGGCGACAAGCTCGCAGTTCCAGGCTAAAAGCTAACCCAATGTGCAAGTTTCAAAAACAGCGGCGTCCGGTCGGTCGCCGGGGGTTCAAACCCCCGGCTAAGTCTGCAAAGTCCGCTGAAGCGGACTAAAATGCAGGTCGAGACCGGGGATGTCAGTCCACTTCAGTGGACTTCTCATCCGTAGCCGGGGACTTGAGTCTCCGGCGATGAAAACTTGCACATTGGGTAAGTTAATTGCTAACGGCGAACAACTTTCCGGGTTATTCCATCCACAGCGTGTAGGTGTACGCCGGGCGGGTGAATACGCGCGCACCGGAGGCGTATGGCGGTGGCGGTGGGGCGTCCTGGCCTGCCGGGGTGACGCGCAGATGCATCCGTTCCGGCCCCGGACGGTCGGCGCCGCTCCAGGCTTCGGCGGCCTCGATCAGCACCAGGGCGGCGTCGGCGCTGCCGTAGGTGCGGGCGAGCCACTGCTCGCCCGGCGAAACCATGCACGCGCTTGTCGGGCTGAACACGCCCCAGCCGCTGTTCTCCAGGCCATAAGCCATCTGACCGTCTTGCACGCTGTAGCTGACGATCTGGTAGTTCGGCGGCAGGTGCAGCAGCAGGTAGTAGCCGAAGTTGTAGTTCAATTCCATGTTGACTAGGGGTAGGCGCAGTAGATCGGCGCTTTCCGAGAGCAACGTGTGTGCCTGGGCAGGATCGATGGGGTTATCCTCGTCACCGTACAGCGTCAACGCCGAGCCGCTCAGCCGGACCGAACGCGGCGGCCCGGCGGCGGCACCTTTCAAGGGAATGAAGCCCAGCCCGAACAGACGCAGGGCAGCGAACTCCCCGTCGGAATGTAGGCGCAAACTTGCCCCGATTTGCGTCCCGGCGAAGTCCAGGGGCGTCACCAGGATGCCGCCGGGTCTCAACTGCTGTGCCCAGGCGACGGGCAGGTCCCACACACTGGCCGTTGAGATGATGCGGTCGTAAGGCGCGTGAGGGGCGTAACCCGCCGCGCCGTCGTCGCACACCACCTGCACCCAGGGATAGCCCGCCCGCGCCAGATGCGCCGCCGCGCTCTCGGCGATCTCCGCGTCGATTTCGACGGTCGTCACCAGGCCGCGTGCTGCGCCGACGATCTCGGCCAGCAGGGCGGCGTTGTAGCCTGTGCCCGCGCCGATCTCCAGCACCCGCTGTCCGGCTTCCAGTTGCAGCGCGTCCAGCATGATCGCCATGATGGCCGGCTGGCTGGACGAACTGACCGGCAGGCCCTCTTTGTCGCGCTTGGTGACGATGACCTGGTCACGGTAGACTGCTTCCAGATACACGCCGGGCACGAACAGGTGGCGCGGCACGGTGAGCAGGGCGCGCTCGATGTGCGGCGGCAACGGCACTTCCCTGGCGCGCAGTTCTTCCACCAATGCGGCGCGGCGCTCGGCAAAGGAGGGCGGGGTATCCGACATCGGCGGTCAGGCGTACCACGCCCGGCGTTTGCGCAGGCTCATGCCGGCGTCGGTCTCCTCACGGCGGGTGGTGCGGATGCGCCCGCGCGAATCGATGTGAATCTGGCCCGATTCTTGCAGGCGCGCGAACTCCTCCGGTGAGATGGCCGGGGCCGGCTCGCCCCCCAACCGTTCCAGGCGCGAAACCATGCCGTCGTCCGGTGGGGGGAGATCATCCGCGCTGTCTTCCGGCGGGGCGGGCGGCGAGTTCGCAGGCGGGATACTCTGCGCTGCCGACGTGTCGGTTGGGCGCTGTTCCTCGGACATACTTCCTGTTCTCCCTACAAATCCAGCAACTGAGCGTCAGACGCTCTCTCCCGGTTCTTCTTCGGCCTCCAACGCCAGCCCGGACTGGGCCATCAGGTCATTCAGGCTCACGTCGGTGCGCTGCTCTCCGTTCAGCCGGGAACGCTGGCCGCATTCCAGGCAGTTGGGATCGCGCAGGATCGTCACCCACTCCGCGCCGAAGGGCAGGGTGATCCGCCCGGCGAACACCTCCAGCGCGTGGTTCGCCAGCACTACCGTGTTGCCCGGCATGGCGCGGTGATGCGGGAAGCCGCGCAACAGCTCGTTGAGCGCGAGATCGGCCTGGGTTGCCGCCACACGCACCACGTGCAGCCACAGCCCCGGTTCGGCTTTGAGGGTACCGTCCGGTCCTATCATACCATAATCCAGGTCGTCTGACGGCGCGCTTTCGACCAATCCTTCGCGCAGCGCGGCGGCCCAGCAGGCGTAACACGGCCCCTCGCTGGGGCGGATCACCACCACGTCGCCACCTTCGCCGCGCTCATACACGCCTGCGTAGACGGTGGTCAGGCCGCGCGCCAGGGCCGCCCGATTGATCACATACTTGGCCCATTCGCCGTCCACGCCGCACACCAGCAGGTCCAGGCCGTCCAGCGCGTCCAGGTGATTTTCCACCCGCCCGCGAATGGCCTTCACCACCGCGTTGGGGTTACGGTAGCGGATCATGTCTGCCACTGCCTGCGCCTTTGGACGGCCCAGGTCGCGCAGGTCGCAGATGTGCCGCACGATGTTGGAGGCTTCCAGTTCCTCGTCGTCGATCAGCACAAAGCGGCCCACGCCGCTCATCGCCAGGCTTTCCGCCACGAACCCACCGCCTGACCCCAGCCCGATGACGCCGACGGTGCGCTCCCGCAGGTGGGCCAGCGCATCTGCGCCGAGCAACCGTTCAATCCGATCCCAGGAAGTCATGTCCGCTCGCTTCACTCGTCTATCTTGCTTGCCCGGTGGGGGCAACACCGGCGTTGCCCTCACGAATTTGCCTGCATGATACCCTTAAACGCCACGCTTTGCCTGCAACGGCTCTGCCGAGAGGATGATCTTCGAGCGCGGCGCGTAGTAAATGCGGTAGGTCGCGTCCTCGCGGAAGATCGACAGCGTGTCTTTGGGAAGCTCAAAGCGGGTCTCCTGAATGACCAGCTGGTAAACCGCGCCGTAGCGGCCCACCATGCCGCCAACGGCCCGATGGCGGGCCGGCCCTTCCAGCGCCATCACCGCGCCGTCGTCCACATCGGACCGGATGGCGATCCATTTGCGCACGGCCAGCCCGGCAGCCAGCGCAGTCAGCAGGCCCAGGATGACCGTGCCGCCGACGCAGGGGACCAACGCGCCGCCCGGCAGGATGGCGATCAGCCCGATCAGGAAGAACAGCCCGAATCCCCCGGCCATCAAGACGTCCTCTCGCACGAGGCGGGGACTGCCCTGGCGCAGGCCTACGCGCTGGGCGTCGGTCATGCGGCCTGCGTGATTGGCCAGTAGATCGGGATGCGTGAAGCCCAGTACGCCGCCCAACACGGGATCGTAGGCGGGCGGGGGTGTTTCGGCGGTCGAGAGGTGGGGGTGGTCCATGTGGGATCGACTTTCTGTATTGGTGGCTTCAAGCGGTTGAGGATTCATCTTGCTGGACGACTGGCCGGGCGCCCATGAGGTAGTCACGATTTTCCTCAACAATTCGGTGAATCTGGCGCAATTGGCCTGGCGTCAGTCCTTTATACTCCGCAATTTCGACGGTCTCTAACCTGACTTTAGCGCCTCCCGCAGCTTTTTTCACGTGGACATGAGCAGGTGGATGATCGTTCGTAAAGATGATGAACTTGTAGCCTGCCTCTTCGAGTACGGTCGGCATTTATGCCTCCCGCCCTTGCCGCCATTTTTCCTCGACGGCGCGCACGAGTTCCAGCAGCGTCCGGTCCGGCGACCAGGCCCAATCGGGCAGTTCGGCCTTGTCCAGCGGGCGGGATTCGGCCCATAGCCGGTCGAACATGTCCTCGTCCGGTTCCAGCCGGAGCATCGGTGCTACGCGCATATCGGGCCTGCGCGCCGGGTAATCCTTGTACGTCACCAGGATCAACACATGCGTGCCGCCCATCCGTCCCACCAGGAAACAGACCTCCATCGGCGGCAGTTCGTCGGCGTCGTGCTCGGTCACGCTGACGGCCAGACCGTCGCCGATGAGCAGGTCGTGTTCCCGCTGAAACCGTTCGCGGTCGCGCAGATGCCAGCCGAGCGGCGGCACAGCGGGCAGCACCTGATCGCTTTGGCCCTCCGTCTTTGCCTCGATAAAGGCGCGCATCCCCCGCCGCAGATACCAGAAATCCACGCGGATGCGCGTTCCATCTTCGCCGTTTGTATAGAGCGCGTAACCGGTGTTTGCTTCCGGTTCATCCGGCGGGTGCAGGGTGACGATGGGTACGAGCAGGTGCGGCATATCGCTGTCGGCGTCGTGCAGGATGCCGAGCGCGGTGTCCAGGTCGCCCTGGCTGGGCCAGAACATGTCGCCGGGGTGCTTGTGCCAGTCACCCAGGTAGCGCAGGGGCGCGTCCCACTTGGCGGCCAGGGCATTGCCGTAGCTGGCGCGCCGTCGCTCGCGGAAGCGCCGCCAGTTGATCGCCAGCCAGTAGAGGACTTCGTCCTGCCAGTCGTCGCCCTGCGCGACGGCGTATACGTGCCGCTCGATGTGCGCCGGGTCCGGTGGGATGGTGTCCAGGACGTAAATATCCGGCTCGCCGCGCTCCGGCGCGTCGATGACCAGCCCGACCAGCGACTCGGCAGTCTCCTCGTCCAGATAGCGGGCCGCCCCGGCGGCCATCTTGCGCAGCACGCGCTCGGCCACGATCACGCGCGGCGCCGCTTGCCGGGATTCGCGCTGTGGGCTTCTTTTCATGCGGTTTGCCCTTTCACAAAGCCGTCAGCAATCAGCCGTCAGCAGTCAGCGGTCAGCAAACCCAATGAGCAGGTTTTCAACGCCGGGGACTTCAGTCCCCGGCTACGGGCGTAAAGTCCACTGAAGTGGACTGCCGGCCCGGTCTCGCCCGGCATTGTAGTCCGCTGAAGCGGACTTGGCAGATTTGGCCGGGGGGAACCCCTGGCGACCGGGGCAGACATGGCCGTTGTTGAAACGCGCACATTGGGTCTGCTGATGGCTGAACGCTGCCGGCTACTCCCGTAGACGCAGGCGGGAGAGGATGTCGCTTTTGTCGGTGACGCGCTCCTCCTGGCCCGGCCACTTGCCTGTCGCGCGCCAGGTGTAGTAAGCGTAAATCCACTGGATCGCCCACCCCGCCACCGTCGCTGCCGTCGAGCGGGACGGGTTCCAACCGTAAGTCGAGCCGTCCACCGGGTTGAACAGGCACAACTGCCCATCCTCGAACTGATGCTTGGGGCTGTAGATGAAAGGCCGCAGCACATAGGCTTCCGGCGGGCGGACGGGGTATTGTTCCGGGTACATGATCTTCAGCAGGTGGTCTTCTGCCGGCGCGCCGATCAGGTTGATCTGCACCTCGCCCACCCAGTACAGGTTGCCCAGTTTAGGCACGATCAGGCGGAAAGTGTCGCCGAAGGTGGCGCGCATGGCCTCTACTTCTAACTGTAAGCGGGGAGAAACACTTTTGCGGGAACCCCACCAGGTCATGGTCGCTTTGCTCCAAGAGTGCGTTGTTATTTTGTGTTCTAGAATTGGGCGCCCGGCGGCAGAGGATTATTCAAAACTCAACCCTGAGAACTCTGAACTCCCTCAGTGCCGCCGTGCCCGCTGGCGGTTAAGACGCTCCATCTCGCGCGCCGCCGCCTCGATCTCCGGGTCGCTCTCGATCAGGCCGCCTTCCTGGTCTTCCAGCAGATCGTCCAGCGAGAGACGCCTGCGCCGTTCGCGGATTTCCTGAAGCGGGTCGCCTTTGATCTCGCCGTCGCCGGTCAGGGCAGCGCGCAGTTCCCCACCGCCGGGGTCGCGCCAGCGGAACTCGTGCTCGGCCAGCAGCGTACCCGCCCCGTACAGGCGCAGCGTCCAGGCCCCGTCGAGCGATTGCAGGTTGCGCACCGGCAGCCAGTTCTGCGCATAGACGAACGTGTCACCGGGGTTCAGCGTCCATTCGCTCACATCGATGAAGCGCCGCGCGCCGCCGCCGTCCAGCATCTCGAAGCGGATTTTGCCCCTGGTGCGGCGCGGGGCACGGAACACGGCGAACGGGCGCACGTATCCGGCGTCGTCGGGGAGGCGTTCTTCACGGAATATCGCCGGTTCCCTGCCGCTGGAGTCATAAGCCAGCAGGCCCACATCCACGAGCGGGACAGCCAGCGCCGCCGGGTTTTGCCCGGCCCGCTGCATCGCCTCAACTGCGACGGGGTGCATCGTGCGGGGTTCGTGTTGGGGGCGTCGTTTCCGTCGTTCGCGCTCGAACTGGCGGGGGGCTTCTTTCGCTGCCTTGCCGTACATCATGCCCCACGCCAGCAGGGCCAGGAACATCAGGACCAGCAGCGGCATGATGGTCCGGCTCAGCGACGGCAGCAGCATCAGTCCCAGCACCAGCAAGAACAGTGCTGCTGCCGGGTTGCGTATCGCCTGGCTGATCCGTTCCCCGGTCAGTCGTAGCAGTTCGTTGATGAAATCACCCAATCCCGGCCTGTCGTTCATGGCGTTTTCAGGTCAACCCGTCACACCCACATTCCCCAACTACCGATCCTCCTGCCGGCTGCGCAGCAGGTCTTCCAGCGAAATCGGCTCCGAGTCATCTCCCCTATCGTCGCGCAGGCGATCTGCGCGCGTGCCGCCCTGCCCGGCGATCCAGCGTCGGCGTTCTTCCAGCGAGGGGGACATGCTGAAGCTGTGTATCCCTACCGGCAGGTTATCCAGCCAGAAGCGTAGTTCCCACACGCCCGGCCCACCCGTGCGGGGGTTGCCCCGCAGCGGCAGGCGATAGTTGGGGATCAGGGTGTTCTTGCCGTCGCGGAAGTAGAAGCGTTCCTCGCAGACGTACTGCGTCTCGCCGGACGGGTCGAGTATCTCGAAGCGGGCTTTCACCCGCCGCTGCGCCCAGCCCGGCGCGGCCTGGAGCACGGCATAGGGTTGGATGGCCTCATCGTCCAGCGAGACGTTGTGCCCCTGCCACAGCGACAGGCCGTCTTCCTGCCGCGCGCTGCCGATCAGCCCGACATCCAGCAAGGTGTAGCGTTCCCGGTAGTCCGGGAGCTGGCTGGCGCGGTCCTGGGCGGCTTCGGCGGCTTTAGAGGGGCGAAGCGCCGCCTTCCGCTGTTCGTGCGGG
>Ga0209018_1000494_pt1 | contig 36174 bp, 29 predicted proteins | sample YNPBryBLVA2012_FD_185814 | JGI IMG/M metagenome (GOLD analysis project Ga0209018, IMG submission 185814) | Anoxygenic and chlorotrophic microbial mat microbial communities from Yellowstone National Park, USA - YNP Bryant BLVA 2012 (SPAdes)... ...
CTATGGTCATCTTTTCGTCAGCGGACATAGTTCCTCCGGTAACATTATCAGTTGACGGAACTATACCGCTTCGGTAACATTTTACGTGAATGAATACGCCAGGTTGCGTAAGCGCACGGCCCTGCTATAATGCACCCCGTGAGAGGGCGGATCATCTTCAACCCTTCCGCTGGCCCGCGGGACGTGGCCGGGGAACTGCCGCGCGTCCGCCGGGCGCTCCGTCGCTGCGGCTGGAACGTGGACGTGGTCACCACCCACGGTGGCGGCGACGCCATACGCCTGGCACGCGAGGCGGCGCAGGCCGGGTTGGACGGGGTGTGGGCTGCCGGCGGCGATGGCACTGTCGGCGAGGTGGCGAACGGCCTGGTGGGCAGCGCGACCGCGTTGGGAGTTTTGCCGGTGGGCACCGGCAACCTGTGGGCCCGACAACTCCACCTCCCCGTCTACACCCTCACCCACCCCTTCCGCCTGCAGGAAGCGGCCATCGCCCAGGTCAACGGCACAATGCGTCAGGTGGACGTCGGGCAGATCAACGGCCGCTACTTCCTGCTCTGGGCCGGCATCGGCTTCGACGCCTTTGTCGCATCAGAGATGGAGCCGCGCCCCCGGCCGGTCAAGCGGCTGGGGATGCTGCCCTACATCATCGCTGCCTTTACCCTGGCGCGTAACTTCTCGGGTGTGCGCGTCAACACCCTCCTGGACGGCCGCGCCGTGCGCGGACGGACGCTCATGGTGCTGATCAGCAACGTCCAGAACTACGCCCTGTTCCAGGTCTCCGACCGCGCGCGGATGGACGATGGGTTGCTGGACGTGTTGATCTTCAAGGGATTGGGGTACCCCTACCTCCTGCGCCACGCCGCCAAACTGTTCAGCAAACGACACCTGCAGGACCCTCAGATCGTCTACCGGCAGGTGCGACGGATCGTGGTGCAGCCGGAGGTCCCCCTCTCGGTACAGGTAGACGGCGACCCGCTGGGGACGACTCCGGTGACCGTCAGCGTCGTCCCACACGCGCTGCGCATCATGGTGCCTCCCCACGCCCCACCCGGCCTCTTCACTGGCGCGGGCGTCTGAGGAGCGGAACCGAGCGAGGAGATATGCCCTTCTTACTGGTGTTGCTGATGATGGTGCCGGTGGCGCTGCTCTCCCGCTACCTGGGCGGGCCGCCGGTGCTGACCTTCGCCGCCGCCGCGTCGGGCATCATCCCCCTGGCCGGTCTGATGGGCCGGGGGACGGAAGTTCTGGCCGCGCGGGCCGGCCACCGCGTGGGCGGGCTCATCAACGGCACGCTGGGCAACGCCGCCGAACTGATCATCACCTTCTTCGCCATCCGCGCCGGGCTTCTGGAACTGGTCAAAGCCTCGATCACCGGTTCCATTCTGGGCAACCTCCTGCTGGTGATGGGCGCCAGCCTGGTCTTCGGCGGCCTGCGGCACGGGGTGCAACGCTTCAACCGCAGCCAGGCCGGCCTGGACGCGACGATGCTGATCCTGGCCGTCATCGCCCTGGCTATCCCCTCCCTCTTCAGCCACAGCATCGAGGCCGTCAACCACGACGCGGTAGAGTACCTGAGCCTGGGCGTGGCGGGGATGATGCTCCTGGTCTACCTGCTCAGCCTGGCCTATAGCCTGAGCAGGCACAACGACGGTCCGTCACATTCCCCCACCGGCCCTGCCTGGCCGTTGTGGCGCGCCTGGCTGGTCCTGCTCCTCTCCACCGCGCTGGTGGCCTGGCTCAGCGAGGTGCTGGTGGCTGCGGTGGAGCCGGTGGTGGAACATCTGGGGTGGACCGAGTTCTTCATTGGCATCATCCTGGTACCCATCGTGGGCAACGTCGCCGAGCACCTGGTGGCGGTGCAGGCAGCAGTGCGGGATCATATGGACCTGAGCATGGGCGTCTCGGTGGGTTCGAGCCTCCAGGTGGCGCTCTTCGTCGCCCCGGTGCTCGTCTTTCTCAGTCTGGCCATGGGACATCCGCTGACCCTGGTCTTCAACCCGTTCGAACTGGTGGCGCTGATCGCCGCCTGCCTGATCGCCGCCCTGGTTGGGCTGGACGGCGAGTCGAACTGGATGGAAGGGGTACAGTTACTGGCCGTCTACCTGATCCTGGCGCTGGCCTTTTTCTTCCTGCCGACGAGCGCCGGTTGAACTGCCCCGATGGCCATGCAAGAGAACACGACCCCCTGGCTGCCCGAAAGGCTCAGTGAACGACTGCTGGCCTGGTTCGACCAGCATGCCCGGCCGCTCCCGTGGCGGCGCGACCGCACCCCCTACCGCGTCTGGGTGGCGGAGGTGATGCTGCAACAGACGCAGGCGGAGACGGTGATCCCCTACTACGCCCGCTTCCTGGCCCGTTTCCCCACCCTGGAGACGCTGGCAGCGGCGGAGTTGGAGGACGTGTTGAAGGTGTGGGAGGGACTGGGCTACTACGCCCGCGCGCGCAACCTCCACGCCGCCGCGCGTCAGGTGATGGCTGAACTGGGCGGCCGGCTGCCGGGGACGTTCGAGGGGCTGCGCGCCCTGCCGGGCTTCGGTCCCTACACCGCCGGCGCCGTGGCCTCGATCGCCTTCGGGCAGCCGGTGGTGGCGCTGGACGGCAACGCCCGCCGCGTGCTGACCCGCCTCTTCGCCGTCGAGGGCGACCTGCGTCGCGCGCCCGCCACCCCCCGACTGATGGCGCTGGGTCAGGCGCTCCTCCCGCCCGACCGGCCCGGCGCCTTCAACGAGGCGCTGATGGAACTGGGAGCCACCCTCTGCCGCCCCCGCGCCCCGCACTGCGCGGATTGTCCCCTGAGCGGTGACTGCCTGGCCCACCGCGCCGGACGGGAGACCCTGTTCCCTCAGACCACGCCGCGCCGGCCCCAACCCCATTATGACGTCACTGCGGCGGTGCTGACACGTCTGGACGGCTGTGTGCTGCTGACCCGTCGCGCCGCTAACGACTTTCTGGGCGGGCTGTGGGAGTTCCCCGGCGGCAAACGGGAGGCGGGGGAAAGCCTGCCGCAATGCCTGGCGCGGGAGATGAGAGAGGAAGTGGGGGTCGAAGTCGAAGTCGGTGAGCCGTTCCTCCGCCTGAAACACGCCTACACCCACTTCCGCATCACCCTGTACGTCTTTCGTTGCCGCCTGCTGAATGGAGAGCCACGCTGTCTGGACTGCGCCGGGGTGCGGTGGGTGGCGCCAGCAGAGATGGACGCGCTGCCCATGTCGGCCACTGACCGGCGCATCGCCCGGGCTGTGCAGGCGGAATATCAGGAGGGGAGATGGAAATCCCAACAGCGGGAGGCGAAGAGCGGCCTGCCCGCGTCCTTGCCGTGATCCCGGCCTGGAACGAAGCCGACCGCATTGCCGCCATCGTCACCGGGGCACGCCTTCATCTGCCGGTGCTGGTCGTGGATGACGGCTCCAGCGACAACACCGCTGCCGTGGCTGAGGCCGCCGGAGCGACGGTCATCCGCCACGCAGAGAACCGTCGCAAGGGCGCCGCCCTGCAGACCGGCTTCGCCTGGGCGCTCGAACGCGGCTATGACGCTGTGCTCACCCTCGACGCCGACGGTCAGCATGACCCGGCAGAGATTCCCAAGTTCCTGGAGGCGTGGCGCGCCGGGCGAGGGGATCTGATCATCGGCGAGCGGGACTATAGCGTGATGCCCTGGCCGCGCTGGTGGTCCACCCCGCTGGGCGCCCGCCTCTTCTCGCTGGCCCTGGGCACGCGCATCCCTGACAACCAGAGCGGCTACCGACTGCTCACCCGGCGCTTGCTGGAGCAGATGCGGTTGACCTCCACCGGCTTCGAGATGGAGGTGGAGATCATCGCCGAGGCTGTCCGGTTGGGGTTGCCCATCGGCTGGGTGCCGATCCGCACCATCTACGGCATCGGCAAGCCCAGTTACTTCCATCCGGTGAAGGACACCGTCCGCTTCCTGCGGATGGTCTGGCGCACCTGGCGCAGAAGAAGGGCCTGGCAGCGCAAAGGGGTTGGGTCCGGCAGGGATCACAGACCCCCATCGTCAAGGTGAGAAAGCGGCGACTCGTCGCCGCAGGCCGAAGCGAACCGCTAGGGGAGATAGGCGCGCGGGTGTTGCGGCACCCCGCCGTAGCGGATCTCGAAGTGCAGGTGTGGACCGGTGGAGTGGCCGGTCGAGCCGACCGCGCCGATGACCTGACCGCGCTCCACGGCCTGCCCGGCGCTGACGTAGAAGTTGCTCAGATGAGCGTAGTAGGTGGAGAAGCCGTTGTTGTGATCCACCACCACCAGGTAGCCGTAGCCGACGTCGGTCCAGCCGGCGAAGGTGACATAGCCGCTGTCGGCAGCCAGCACCGCCGTGCCCGTCGGCGCGCCGATGTCAATGGCCCGGTGGGCGTACCAGTAGTCCTGGGTGATGTAGCCCAGCACCGGCCACTGGAACAACCCGCTGCCCTGCGCCCCTTCGGGGATGGGGCCGGTGTAACTGGTGACCGTGCGCGGGATGTAGGGCTTCTCGCCGCCGGGGACGATCAGCTGCATCCCCGGATGGATAGCAAAGTCCGGCGGTTGCAGGTTGTTGTAGACACAGTCGGTGATGGCCGACACTTCCACGTCGTACTTGTCGGCGATGGACTCCAGCGTATCCCCTTCGACAACGGTGTGATAGACGCCGTCTATCGGCAGGATCACCACCACCTGGCCGATGCGTAGCAGGTCAGGGGCATCCTCCACCGCCGGGTTGGACCAGGCAATGGTCGTGGGTTGCAGGCCGAACTGGGCAGCGATGCTGCCGACGGTGTCTCCCAGTTGCACGGTGTAGGTGACGATACCCAGCCGTGGGCGGTCGGGGATGAGGGTGTGGGGCTGCGCCTGGCGGCTGATCGGGCCATTGCTGGCCGGCTGAGGGATCTGTCCGTTCCGCGCGATGACCTCGGCCAGAGTCACTTCTGTGGGTTCCGGCGTGCTCTGCTGGGCGAAGATCTCTCGCGCGGTGGGCAGGGGACGGGCGGCCAATGCTGGCCAGCGGGTGGTGCTGAGAAGGAGTACCGCCATCACGGTGAGGATGATCGCCACGTGGGCAGTGAGGCGCGTGAGCACCGGCCGCAACCCCCGCCAGTCTCCCGCAAAACGCCAGACGATCACCGCCAGCCAGGCGAAGAAGCGCGGCAGAGCAACCTCCAGCCACCTGCGGCGGCGCTGAGGCGACTCCCCCTCAACCTCTGCGGGCACCAGATGGTCCGGTCGCTCGACCGTTATGCCTGATGTCGGCTCTATTATCTGCGTCATTGCTCAGCCTGCCCTGTCGCGCGTTTGGGAACCTGCGGCAGGGCGAGCGGCAGTTGCTCCTCTGACAGGAATCTTCCCTGACCAGATTATAGCCACGAATGGCAAAAGGGCAAGCCCGCTCACGGCAGGTAATACTGGGGGTCCTGCGGCACCCCACCGTAGCGCACCTCGAAGTGCAGGTGGGCGCCGGTGGACCAGCCAGTGCTGCCGCAGTAGCCGACGATCTGCCCCTGGTAGACCGACTGGCCGCAGCCCACGGCGATTTCACTGAGGTGAGCGTAGCGGGTGACGAAGCCGTTGCCGTGGGTGACCTCGACCAGGTTGCCGTAGCCGCCGTTCCAGCCAGCGATGGTCACCACGCCGTTATCCGCCGCGTAGATGGGGTCGCCAGTGCGACAACCGTAGTCGAGCCCGATGTGGGTGGGGTTGCGGATGTCATGGAAGTACCAACCGGAGACGCGCGAACTGCCGGTGGGATAGATGAACCAGCCATTCGCGCCGGGGCCGACGGCTTCCACCCCGCTGCACACCCCCCAGCTTCCCGACGCCGCGCCAGGGCTGGCATAGATCGGCGGCGGCTCCAGGTCTATGTACTCGTCTTGCCCTCCCACCACCATCACCAGTTGCCCCGGTTGGAGCGGCTCCCCTCCCCGCAGGGAGTTCCACTCGTTGTAGAGCGCTGCCGGCTCGACGCCGTACTGCGCGGCGATGGACTCCACCGTCTCCCCTTCCATCACCGTGTGGTAGACGCCATCCACCGGCGGAATGTAGAGAGGCAACCCCGGCTGGATCAGCCAGGGAGCGTCCCACAGCGAGCCGCGATTGGACCAGATGATCGTCCAGATGCTCAACCCGAAGGTCTGGGCAATGGTGGAGAGGTTGTCGCCAGGTTGCACCGTGTAGGTGATGACCTCAGCGCGTGGGCGGTTGAGGATGAGCGTGTGGGGCTGAGCAATCCGGGCGATGGGGGCATTGGCGGGCATCACACGAGAGGATAATGTGGCCGTGGGTTGGGGGACAGGCAGGGTAGTGACCGCTGTCCCGGTGGGCGCGGAGAGGGACACGCCAGCGGCAACCGGCGAAGCCAGCCGCACCCCACCAAGGGCGACGACCACAACCGTCAACAGGATGATGCTGACATGGGCCGTGGCGCGAGTCAACAGCGGACGATAGGTGCGCCAGTCCATCCGGCTGCGCCAGATGAACAGGCTGGCCCAAATGAGGAACCGAGAGAGCATGTGAATCAGGTGGGGAGAGAGAGGTGGCTCTGCCAGCGGTTCTTTTTCGGCCTCAGATTCTCCCATCCTGCTGATGATTATAACACGGCTCAGGGGGATGCGCAACTGCCCTTCAGCCCCACATAGGGCCATCGCATCCCGTACGCAGTCAGGAGACCGCGCCCAGCACGGGTCAGACCTCCGATGTCTCGAAAGACATCGGAGGTCTGAGGGGATTTCCGCACTACGGTGTGGTGATGGAGAGCATGACCGAGGTCGTGCCGTCCTGGGTGTTGATCATCACCTGTAACTGACGGCCGGCCTTTTCCCAGCTCTGCATGATCGTCCCACTCAAGTCCTCGTCGCTGGAGAGGGTCCACCCCTGAGCGGCGAGTTCCTGCCGGTAGAAATCGGCCACGGTCGCCACATCGTCAGTGGTACTGAAGGAGATCAACCCCTCCATCGAGAAGAAGTCGGAAGTGGGGCCAGTGTAGGCAGGGATGTCCTCCGGCAGCCCTCCGGCGTTCTCCGGCGCGGTGATGGTGATAGGGGCGTTGACGTCGTAGATGTCGTAGGTCCACTCGACGGTGCCGGTTTGCCCCTCGGCGGTTGGCACATTCCCCGTCCAGCCCATCTGGTAGCGAACGACGAAGGCCGGCAGGCCCGACTCGTCGGCGATCCAGACCTCGCTATGGACGTCGGTGACCTCGCCCTGGGCAATGGCAGCGATCTCGGCGGGCGAGAGTTCGAGCCGGTAGTGCTGCGTGCGCAGGCCGTTGACGGTCTCTCCGCCCACAAACTGGGACTGGCTGCTGGAAGTGATGTCGGAGAAGTTGTCCGTCCCCAGCAGGTCCCCAAAGGTCTCCTCAGGTTCCTGCTGCGACTGCATCCACCCGCTGCCGAAGTTGGTCCACTGGGTATCGCCGATGCGGATCCACTCCATGGTGCCATCGGCGGTCTGGATGATGTAGTGCTGGGCGGAAGGGTCGCGCGTCTCTTCACCCTCCATACGCATCTCTTGCGCCTCGCCGGCATCGGTCTGCCACTGCCACACCAGGCGGAAGCGGTAACTGTTCAGGCCGCTGAGGGCATCAGGACTGATTGCCGGCATTCCCTCTTCACCGCCGGTGGCAACCGGCGCTTCGGTGGCCTGACCGGCTGGCGTGGGTTCTCCTTCCTCGGTCGGCGCGGTCGTTCCACCACCGCCGATGCCGCAGGCCAGTGAGGCCAGCACCACCATCGTCACGGCAAGTAACATCCACTTCTTGCTCATCTTTCTTCTGGATTCTCCTTACGTAGGGTAAATACTATTATACCACGCCGACCAGATTACACCAGCACAGACCTCCGAACAACACCCAACAGGGAGACCATCGAAAACCCTCCCACAGGGTAACTGCTGTCGGAGCCATCTGTTGAACTGCAACAACCGCCAGCCTGAGCAGTTACACGCCACGATGCTTCGCCCCAGCCGGTTGACAATCAGGGTGGACAGCGGTATGCTTTCATTGACCACGCGTAACTGCCCGGCCATCTGGCGCCTGGCGACTGAAGTCGCGGCTACGGATGGCAAAGCCCGCCTGCGCGGGCCGGTCAGGTTGCCGTAGGGTGACCTGGCGCAGGCAGGCGCGGCTTCAGCCGCCGGCCTGAGCGCTACGACCGTGCGCTCGCCAGCGGCGCGGGCCATATACCCCGTGTCCCACAACCGGGGCATGCGGATACCGTGGAGGATGCCTGTGTCCAGACCGTTTCTGATCATCGCTGCGCTGGCCCTGATGATGGGCTGTGGCCTCTGTTCCCTGTGCGCCACGGACACGACGGTGAGCGTGGATCTCCCGGCCGAGGCCACTTCGGTACCAACGTCTGCTTCCCCGCCCATTCCTGAGGTGCCGTGGCAGGAGGGGATGGCCCCTGACTTCACGCTGCCGGGCCTGGACGGCAGGATGGTGACCCTCTCCGCCCTGCACGGGCAGGTAGTCGTGTTGGACTTCTGGGCATCGTGGTGCTGGCCGTGTCAGGAGAGCCTGCCTGCGCTTCAGGCGCTCCACGACCGATACGCCGACCAGGGGGTGGTGGTGTTGGCCATCAACGAGGAGGAAGACCGGGAGACCGTCGAGGCTTTCCTTGGCGGCCGCTACACCTTCACCGTGCTTCTCGATGAGGACGGCAGCGTCGGCACGGCTTACGGGGTATGGGGCATCCCGCACACGGTGGTGGTAGATCGCCAGGGCTGGCCGCACGTGGTTTGGGAAGGGCCGGAGGGGGCTGAGGCGGAGGTGGTGCGGCTGCTGAGCGCGCCGTGAGGCCCATCCGTCGCCGCAACCCGCCCCCGCGTGAACTTGGGCATCCTTTCGCTCTGTGTTATAATCTGTGGTGTGGCTTCTCATACGTGCTGATGGACTACCGCCCACGGACCGCAATCAAGCAGCGTGTGGGCTGTGGTCCGTTGTCCGTGGTCGAGCGTGAAGACGCCTGAGGCTGCGCAGGTGAGATGACACAGCCGGCAGAAGTGCGCATCAAGGGTATCCGCCAGGGGTTGCTGATCGGCCTGGGGGCGGGAGAATGGACGGAACGGCTGGCGTTGCTGGAGAAACGGCTGGCGCAGAGCGCTGGCTTCTTCCAGGGTGGCCGGGCGGTGTTGGACGTGGGCGACCGGCTGCTGACCGCCACAGAGATCGAGCAGGCTCGTGACCTGCTGGCCCTCCACGAGGTGGCGTTGTGGGGGGTGCTCAGTTCCCGTGATGAAACCACCCTGGCGGCGGCGCGGATGGGGCTGGTGGTTCACCTTGATATGGTGGAACCCTCCGAGCAAAAGAGGGAAGTCACTGAGCCAGAGACCGATTTCCCGCCGTTGGTGGTGGAACGGACCCTGCGCTCTGGTCAGAAGGTGCATCACCCCGGCCATGTGGTCGTCATCGGCGATGTTCATGCCGGGGCGGAGGTGGTGGCGGGCGGACATATCATCGTGTGGGGCAAGGTGCGCGGCGTGGTTCATGCCGGGGCTATGGGAGACAGCGGGGCAACGGTCTGCGCGTTGGACCTGAGTCCCACCCAGTTGCGCATCGCGGGCTACATCGCCCGTTCCCCGGAGGAGAAACGTCGCCGCCCGGTGCCGGAGACAGCGCGCGTGCGTAACGGGCGGATCGAAGCGATACCCTGGCGGGACAAGTGAGGGGAGCGATGCCGGCAAGAGCGGTCACCATTACTTCGGGCAAGGGGGGCGTGGGTAAGACAACCGTCACCGCCAACCTGGGGACGGCCCTGGCCGCACAGGGGCAGCGGGTGGTCATCATTGACGCCGACATCGGCCTGCGCAACCTGGACGTGATGATGGGTCTGGAGAACCGCATCGTCTATGACCTGGTAGATGTCGTCGAGGGGCGTTGTCGCCTGCGCCAGGCGCTGGTGCGCGACAAGCGGCTGCCGGAACTCTACCTGCTGCCTGCGGCACAGACGCGCGACAAGACCGCCGTCAATCCAGAGCAGATGGTGCAGGTCTGTGACGAACTGCGGGAAGGCGCCGACTTCCTGCTGATTGACTCGCCGGCAGGCATCGAGCAGGGCTTCCGCGTCGCCGTCGCGCCGGCGGACGAGGTGCTCATCGTCACCAATCCGGAGGTGGCGGCGGTGCGGGATGCCGACCGCGTGATCGGCTTGCTGGAAGCAGAGGAGAAAGGCCCGCTGCACCTGATCCTCAACCGGGTCAAGCCGGAGATGGTGCGCCGGGGGGACATGCTGGAGACGAACGCCGTGCTCGAGTTGCTGGCAATACAACTGATCGGCGTTGTCCCAGAGGACGAAGCGGTGCTGGCGGCGGCGAACACGGGTCGCCCCGTCGCCCTGAGCGACAACAGCATGGCCGGGCGGGCTTTCCATAACATCGCCCACCGCCTGCGGGGCGAGGAGGTGCCCTTCCTTCCCCTGCGCGAGCCAGGCCTGCTGGGACGTCTCCGACGGTTGGTGCGTCCTGAGGGGGAGTGAGCCATGAAAATCCAGGACCTCTTTCACGGTCGTCGTCAGCCGAGCAGTGGGGAGATCGCCCGTGAGCGGCTACGCCTGGTGCTGGCCTACGACCGGGCGCAGATCTCTCCCGGTTTGCTGGACACCCTCAAAGACGAGATCATCGCCGTCATCTCCCGCCACGTGGCGATAGACCCCGAGGGGGTCGAGGTGACCTTCACCGAGGGGCCGCGCCTCAGCCGCCTGACGGCCAACATCCCGCTGCGCACCCAACGGGGGCAGCGCCCGAGGTAGGATGCCGACCTTTACATCCTCTTGGCGCCGGTTCGACTTCGTCCTCCTGGCCCTTTTGCTGGTGCTGACCTTCTTCGGCGTGGTCATGATCCGCAGCGCCAATCTGGGCACGGAGGACCTGGCCGACCTGTGGCGGCGGCAGGCGACCTTCGCCATCATCGGCCTGGGGTTGCTCTTCCTGGTCGCCGCCATCCCCTACGAGTGGCTGCGTCACTTCTGGTGGATCGGCTACATCGTGGGCATCGGCCTGTTGGTGCTGGTGCTCTTCATCGGCGAGAGCGAGATCGGCGAGGTGCGCCGCTGGTTCTACATCGGCACCTTCCGCCTGCAACCCTCCTTCCCGGCGCTGATCCTGGTCATCATCAGCCTGGCAGCGGTGCTCGACCCCCCACCACGGGAGCGCCGGATCGCGGATATGGACTCCTCGCGCCGGGGTGAGCGGCCAGGCCTGTGGCGTTACCTGCTCTCGGCAGCGCTGATGATCATACCGGCGGCGCTGGTCTTCCGCGAGCCGGACCTGAGCACGGCGGTGATCTTCGTCGCCGCCTGGGGGGTGATGGTTTTCGTCTCGGAGGTCCACCTGGGTTATCTGGTGGGGACCCTGCTGATCGGCCTGGCGTCACTGGTACCCTTGTGGAGCGTGATGGAAGAGTACCAGCGGGACCGGGTGCGCCTCTTCCTGCATCCGGAGCGGGACCCGGCGGCGCTCTACAACGTGGACCAGGCGCTGATCAGCATCGGCTCCGGTGGGTTGTGGGGCAAGGGGTACGGGGTGGGCAGCCAGAGCCAGTTGCGCTTCCTGCGCGTGCGCCATACGGACTACATCTTCTCCGTCGTCGGCGAGGAGATGGGCTTCATCGGCGCGACGCTGCTCCTGTTCCTGTTCTTCTTGCTCTTTACGCGCATCTTCCGTGCGGCGCTGCTGGCCCCCGACCGCTTCGGGCGGCTGATGGTGGTCGGCATAGGCACGGTGCTGTTCTTCCAGATGGCGGTCAATATCGGCATGAACCTGGGGCTGATCCCCGTCACCGGCCTGCCGCTGCCGTTCATCAGTTACGGGGGCAGCGCGCTGCTCACCGCGATGGTCGGCCTGGGTCTGGTGGAGGGGGTCGCCATGCGGCACAAGGAGAAGTGAGAGATGGATACCACAGTCGCGGCTTCGGACTTCATCCGGGAGATCATCGCTCGGGACCTGGAGACTAACCGCTTCGGCGGGCGGGTCCACACCCGCTTCCCGCCGGAGCCAAACGGCTATCTGCATATCGGCCATGCCAAGGCCATCACCATCAACTTCAGCATCGCCGCCGACTTCGGCGGCCTCTGCAACCTGCGCTTCGACGACACCAACCCGACCAAAGAGGAAGTCGAGTACGTCGAGGCCATCAAAGAGGACATCCGCTGGCTGGGGTATGACTGGGGGGATCGGGAGTACTACGCCTCGGATTACTTCGAGCAGTTGTACGAGTGGGCCGTCCAGTTGATCCGCGAGGGCAAGGCCTACGTGTGCGACCTCACCCCAGAGGAGGTACGCCAATATCGCGGCACGCTCACCGAGCCGGGGCGCGAAAGCCCCTACCGTAACCGGTCGGTGGAGGAGAACCTGGATCTGTTCGAACGCATGCGGCGGGGCGAGTTCCCCGACGGTTCGCGCACCCTGCGAGCCAAAATCGACATGGCCTCGCCGAACATGAACCTGCGCGACCCGGTCATGTACCGCATCCTCCATGCCACCCACCACCGCACCGGCGACAAATGGTGCATCTACCCCACCTACGACTGGGCCCACGGGCAGTCGGACTCGATCGAGGGGATCACCCATTCGCTCTGCTCGCTGGAGTTCGAGGACCACCGCCCCCTCTACGACTGGTTCCTCGACGCCCTGCGGGTGCACCATCCGCGCCAGGTGGAGTTCGCGCGGCTCAACCTCACCTACACGGTGATGAGCAAACGCAAACTGCTGCAACTGGTGCGCGAGGGGCACGTCAGCGGTTGGGACGACCCGCGTATGCCCACCCTGCGTGGCATGCGTCGGCGCGGCTACACGCCGGAGGCCATCCGCGCCTTCTGTGCGCGCATCGGCGTGGCCAAGGCGGACAGCGTAGTGGACATCGCGCTGCTGGAGCACTGCGTCCGTGAGGACCTGAACCGACGGGCGCCACGGGTGATGGGGGTACTGCGCCCGCTGCGTGTGGTGATCGAGAACTACCCCGAGGGCCAGGTCGAAGAGATGGAGGCGGTGAACAACCCGGAGGACCCCACGATGGGCACGCGCCGGGTGCCCTTCTCGCGCGTCCTCTACATCGAGCGGGACGACTTCCTGGAGGAGCCGCCGCCGAAGTTCTACCGGTTGGCCCCCGGCCGCGAGGTCCGCCTGCGATACGGCTACTTCATCAAATGCGTGGGGGTGGTCAAGGACGAACAGGGCCAGGTGGTGGAACTCCGCTGCACCTATGACCCGGCCACGCGAGGCGGGGACGCGCCCGATGGCCGCAAGGTCAAGGCCACCCTGCACTGGGTCTCCGCTGCCCACGCCATCCCGGCCACCGTGCGCCTCTACGACCACCTGTTCCTGACGCCCGACCCCGAGGAGAGCGGGGACTTCATCTCCAACCTCAACCCCCACTCGCTGGAGGCGCTGACGGGCTGCCAGGTGGAGCCGGGGCTGGCCAGCGCCCGGCCCGGCGATCGCTTCCAGTTCGAGCGGCTGGGCTACTTCTGCGTGGACCCCGATACGACCCCCGGAAACCTGGTCTTCAACCGCACGGTCGCCCTGCGGGATGAGTGGGCCAGAATCGCAGGGGCAAAGTAGGGGCGACGCCCAATGCCTTGCCCCACACCCCCACCGGAGAATCAACCATGACCGTTCGCGTCCGTTTCGCCCCCAGTCCCACCGGTGAACTGCACATCGGCAGCGTGCGCACGGTGGTCTTCAACTGGCTGTTCGCCCGCCACACTGGCGGCCAGTTCATCCTGCGCATCGAGGATACCGACCGCGTCCGCTACCAACCGCGGACCATGACCACCATCATGGAGGGGCTGCGCTGGCTGGGGTTGGAGTGGGACGAAGGGCCAGGGCTGGAGGAACTGCGTGCCTGCGGGGTCAAAGAGGCCGAGCGGTACGCCGTCGGCGGGCCGTGCGGGCCGTACATCCAGTCGCAACGGCTGTCGCTCTATCGGCAGGCGGCGGAGGAGTTGCTGGCCCGCGGCTGGGCCTACCGCTGCAACTGCTCACCAGAGCGACTGGCGGCGGTGCGGGAAGCCCGGCGCGCCCTCAAACAGCCGGAGGTGATGTACGACCGTCACTGCCGCGACCTGCCGCCAGGAGCCATTCGTCCTGATGAGACGCACGTCATCCGCCTGCGGGTGCCGTTGGAAGGGCAGACGGTGGTCCACGACCGCATCAAGGGGGACCTGGTCTTCGAGAACGAACTGATCAACGACCAGGTGCTTCTGAAATCGGATGGTTACCCCACCTATCACCTGGCGGTGGTGGTGGATGACCACCACATGGGCGTTACCCACGTCATCCGCGCCGACGAGTGGCTGCCCAGCACGCCCAAGCACGTGCTGCTCTACCAGGCGTTTGGCTGGGAACTGCCGGAGTACCATCACGTGCCGCTGGTGCTGGGCGCCGACGGTCGCAAACTCTCCAAGCGGCACGGAGCGACCGCCGTGAGCCAGTTCCGTGACCAGGGCTACCTGCCCGAGGCGTTGTTCAACTTCCTGGCCCTGCTTGGCTGGGCGCCGGGAGAGGGGGAGGAACGGGAGGTCTTCAGCCGCGATGAACTGGTCGCCTGCTTCGACCTGGGCCGGGTCAACAAGGCCCCGGCGGTCTTCTCCTACGACAAACTGGACTGGATGAACGGCGTCTACATCCGCAGCCTCTCCCCCGACGACCTGCTCGAGCGACTGGTGCCCTTCTGGCAGAAGGCGGGGTTGGTGCCCGATCCTTGCCCCGCCGAGACGCGGGCCAGGCTGGCGCGCATGGTGCCGCTGATCCAGGAACGGCTGAAGCGGCTGACCGACGTGGCGGAATGGACCGACTTCTTCTTCAAGGACTTCCCCCCCCTGCCCGCGGAAGCGCTGGTGGAGAAGAACCTGAGCGTCGAGCAACGCCTTGAGGTGCTGCGCCGGGCGCGCCGCCTCCTGGCCGACCTGTCGGACTTCGACGAGGGGACGCTGGAGCCGGCCCTGCGCGGCCTGGTGGCGGAGATGGGGCTGAAGACGGGCCAGGTCTTCGGCCTCCTGCGCACCGCCACGACGGGCAAGCAGGTATCGCCGCCCCTCTTCGGCACGCTGAGCATCCTGGGACGGGAGCGGGTGCTGGCCCGGCTCGCGGCGGCGGAAGAGGCGCTGGGTTGATGAAGGACGACGGACGACGGCTGACGCGAGGTGAGTTTGGCTGGTGAGGTCGCCCTGGCGCTACGCTGGTATCTGGTGGTGCAACTTTTCGGCCTGGCGGCGCTGCCGCTGACGCTGCGCCTGCTGCGCCACCTGCCGGGTCGAGGCTACGCCTTCGCCCGCCCGCTGGGGTTGCTGGTGGGCGGCTGGCTCTTCTGGGTGATGCTCACCTTCGGCTGGCTGCCCAATACCGCCGGCGCGATCCTGGCCGCGTTGGCGGTGTTGGCGGCCAGCGGGACGGCGCTCTGGCTGCGTCGTGAGGGACAGCCACCACCCTCTCACACATTGTCCATCTGGCACATCGTGGTCGTGGAGCTCCTCTTCGCGGCGGCCTTCGCCGTCTGGTGCGTCGTCCGTGCCCATATGCCCAACATCGAAACCGCCGGCGGCGAGAAGTGGATGGAGATCGCTTTCCTCAACTCCGTCCTGCGCGCCCCGCACTTCCCGCCGCAGGACCCCTGGCTCTCGGGCTTCGGCATCTCCTATTACTACTTCGGGTACGTGATGGTCGGCATGCTGGTGCGGCTTTCGGGGGTGCCAGCAACGGTCGGCTTCAACCTGGGCATCGCCACCCTCTTCGCCCTCACCTGCACCGGAGCCTATGGTCTGGTCTACGCGCTGCTGGCCCGACAGAACGAGCGGGGCGCGCTCCTGGGAGGGCTGCTGGGACCGCTCTTCGTCGCCCTGTGCGGCAACCTGGAGGGGTTGCTGGAGGTCTTTCACGCCCGCGGCCTGTTCCCGGTCGCCTTCTGGCAGTGGCTGGACATCCGCTCCATCAACGTCCCGCCGCCAGCGCTGGCCGAGGGATCGTGGGTTCCGCAGCGTTACCTGTGGTGGTGGCAGGCCTCGCGCGTGCTGCACGACACCGCCCCGTGGCACACCCTGGCCAACCCGGCGGAGTGGGAGGTGATTGACGAGTTCCCCGCCTTCTCCTTCATCCTCGGGGACATGCATCCCCACGTGCTGGGGTTACCTTTCGTCATCCTGGTGCTGGCTCTGGCGTTGGCGCTGCTTCTGCGCGAAACGGACTCCTCGATGGGCGCGGCCTCTGACCGCGCCCCATACCGGCTGTCCTTCCCCATGCCGCTTCGCGCGTGGGAGTTGTTCATCTACGCCCTCTGTCTGGGCGGGCTGGGCTTTCTCAACACCTGGGATTTCCCCATCTACCTGCTGATCATCACCGCAGCGTTCTTCTATCGCCAGCGGCCTGCGGTTGGGGAATCGGTGCGGGGGTTTCTCTCCATCGGCCTCTTCCCACTCCTCCTTGCTGTCGGTGGCTTCCTGCTCTATCTGCCCTTCTGGCTGGGCCTGCGCTCTCAGGCGGGCGGAGTGGCCCCGAACCTGTTCAACGCCACCCGTCTGCCGCAGTTCCTGGTGATGTTCGGTCCACTCCTGTTGCCGGCTGTTGTCCTGACGGTGAGCGAGGCGCTCAAAGCGCGCGTCTCCGGCTGGAGTGTCGCCACGTGGACGGTGGGCCTGCTGTTGGGGTTGCTGCTCTTCATCCTGCTGGCCGTGCTGGTCAGCCCACAGGGGCGCGGCTATCTGGCGGTCTGGCGCAGCGGCGGCCTCGTCCCCGGCCTGGAACACATCCCCAACGCCGTGGACCTGATCGTCCAGCGGTTGGTCCAACGGCTGCTGACCCCCTGGACGGCGTTGCTGTTGCTGGCTTTGCTCTGCACCACGGTGCTCGCATTGGGCCAACGGCAGCAGCGCTCCGGCGCGCCCACGGCGGCCGGTGTGGAGCTGGAGACGGCCTATGTGCTCCTGCTCATCGCCGGTGGCGCGCTGTTGACGATGGCAGTGGAGTTCATCTACCTGCGCGACCACTTCGGCACGCGCATGAACACGGTCTTCAAGTTCTACTTCCAGGCCTGGGTGATGTGGGGCATCGCCGCCGCCTACCTGTTGGGCCGATGGCTGACCCATTCCCGGCTCACGCTCCCGAACGGGGTGTGGGCGGCGCTGACGGTGCTGCTGCTGGCAGGGGGCCTGCTCTACCCGGCGCTGGCCATCCCCGCCCGGGCCCAGATGTACCGTGGCCTGCCGCCCACGCTGGACGGCGCGGCTTACCTCTACTCTACCAATGCCGGCGATATGGCCGCTATAGACTGGCTGAACCGCAACGTCACCGGGACGCCGGTCATCCTCGAGGCCCCTGGCGACCGTTACCGCGCCTACATCTACGAGGGACGTGTCTCCGCCTTCACCGGCCTGCCCACGCTGCTGGGCTGGGGCGACCACGAGAGTCAGTGGCGCGGCAACTACGATGAGCCGGCGCGCCGCGAGCCGGATATCGAGACGCTCTATACCACCACTGACCCCGAGGCGACCCTGGCGTTGCTGGAACGGTACGACATCCGCTACGTCTACGTCGGCCCGCTGGAGCGCTCCCGCTACCCGGCCACGGGACTGGCGAAGTTCGACACGCTGCTGGAAGTCGTCTATCGGAACGAGGAGGTCACCATCTATCGCACCACTCTGCCGGAAATGGAGACAGGGTTGCTGCCATGAGTGATCAGTCGCCCCTTAAACCGCAGGGCGGGCGCGGTCAGGAGACCGCGCCCAGCGCCACGGGCCTGCTGTGGGCGGCGCTGGCCCTGCTGGCCGCCCTCCTGCGTCTGACCGACCTGGCCGCCGCGCCGCTGACTTCCGCCGAGGCGGCTCAGGCGCTGGCTGCGTACCACGTGGGGCAGACGCCCCTTCCCGGCGCGGCCGTTGGCGCTCCCCTGTTGTTCCACCTGAACGTCCTCCTGTTTGCCCTGTTCGGCGATGGGGACGGTCTGGCCCGCATGGTGCCGGCGCTGGCGGGCGTGGGCCTGGTGCTGGCCCCGCTGCTGCTGACCCGTTACCTGGGCCGTTGGGGAGCATTGGGGATGGGCCTGTTACTTGCCCTCTCGCCCACGGCGCTGTTCTTTTCCCGCACCTTGGATGGAACCGTGCCCGCGGCGCTGGGGATGCTTCTGCTGGTGGGCTGCGCCGCCCGCTTCCTGGACACCTGGCATCCGGCGCTGGTGATCGCGGGTGGGCTGGGGCTGGCTCTGGCGTTGACGGCGGGACCAGCAGCCTGGGGGATGGGGATGGGGTTGCTGCTGGCCCTGGTCATCTGCCTGTGGGCCTGGCGTGGCTCCCTGCCCTGGCTGTGGCCGTTGCTCCGCCCGGCGTTGGGTCGTGGGTTGCTGGCCACCATGGGCGGGCTGCTGGCCTTCGGCGCGGGGATGGGCCTGAACCCGGCTGGCCTGGCGGCTGTCGGGCAGCAGTTGCTGGGCTGGCTGGCCCGCTTCGCCGCGCCCGCCGGGCCGGCGGCTCCCTCCTTCGCCCTGCTGCTGGGCGTCTATGAGCCGCTCCTGCTGCTGGTCGGGCTGGCGGGGCTGGTGCTGGCGGTGCAGCGACGGCACGGCCTGGGCCTTCTCTTCGCCTGCTGGGCCGCCCTCAGCCTGCTGCAACTGACGCTCATGCCCGGCCGCCAGCCTGCTGACCTGCTGTGGCTGCTCCTGCCGCTCTCCGGCCTGGGCGGGCTGGCCGTCGAAAGCCTGGTGACGGCGGTAGCGCGCCACGGGCGCTGGCTGAACGAAGGGCTGTACCTGCCCATATCGCTCGTGCTGTGGGCCCACTGCGGGCTGGCGCTGGCGCGCTATTCCGTCACCAATCAACCCACCGACCTGTACATCGCCGGGCTGGCAGCGATCCTCCAGGTGCTGCTCACCATCGCCTTCGGCTTCGCCGTCTCCGTACCCGAGCCGGACGAGGAGACGGCGCAGGTTGTGCGCCAGGGGCTGACCACGGCCCTGCGCGCCGGGGCGCTCTCGGTGACCGTGCTCCTGCTGCTGGTGACCCTCTCCACCGGTTGGGGACTGGCCCACGTCCGCCCTGCTGACCCTCGTGAAGGGCCTGTCCAGCGGCCCACAGCGGTGGAGGTCCGCTTGCTGGTGGAGACGGTGGAGCAGGTCGCCACACTGACCCACAACGGGACGACGGGGTTGCCGGTCACCATCGTCGGTTCGGACGACCCCGCGTTGATCTGGGCACTGCGTCACTTCGATTTGCGCTTCGCCGATGCGCCGCCGGGCAGCGCGGCTTCGCCGGGGCTCCTGCAGCAGGATGTCGCGCCGGGGGACCCGCCGCTGGTCGTCGTGCCAGCGCAGACGGCGCGGGCGGAAGGGTACATCGGCGCGGCGTTCACCCTGCATCGCACCTGGAGCCCGCAGTGGGGCGGCGCGCAGACCGTGCGCTGGTGGCTGTATCGCGAGTCGGCCTCCCCCCTTACCTCTGAGCAGGTGGCCCTGTGGGTGCGGGAGGACCTGAGGACGGCGCGGTGAGGCGGAGATAAGAAGTTGCGGGGACACGGAGACGCGGAGAAAGGGAATGAGTGAGAACGGAAGCGAATCCTGGCTTGACCGACCGATCATCCCAGGGGTGCGGCTGAATCGGGAGCAGGGGTTGTACCTGCTGATCCTGCTGCTCTGTCTGGTCTCGCGGCTGTGGATGCTGGGCTATCGCGTGCAGAGCCACGATGAGAGCCTGCACACCAAGTTCTCCTGGGACCTGTACGCGGGCAACGGCTTCCAGCACAACCCGATGATGCACGGCCCGGCCGACTTCCACCTGGTGGCTTTCTCTTACTTCCTGTTTGGTGACAACGACTTCACCGCTCGCCTGCCCATCGCCATCATGGGCACGGCACTGACGGTGGTCCTGCCCTATATGTTCCGCCGTTACCTGGGACGGACAGGCGCGCTGGCGACCTCCTTCCTGCTGCTGATTTCCCCTGCCATCACGTACTACTCGCGCTACATCCGTCACGACATCCCTGCCGCCCTGTGGGCCACGCTGATGGTCTGGGCCATCTTCCGTTACCTGGAGGATGGCCGGGATCGGCATCTCTACGTCCTGGCCGGGGCGCTTTCGATGATGTTCGCCACCAAAGAAGTGGCGTTCATCTACACAGCCATCTTCTGGTTGTTTCTGGCGGGCCTGTTCCTGCTGCAATCGCTGCGCCAGCGCTGGGAGCGGCCGGCGGCGGAAGCCGCATTTCCGGTGGCGGTGGCTATCCTGGCATTGGGCCTTATGGCCACTCTGGTCGGTCGCCTGGTGCCATTGCCGCCCCAGGCGGGGTCGGCCGTGGGCACGGCCGGCCTGGTCGTTGCGGCTGTCGCGGCAGTCGCTGCCGTCATCCTCCTGCTCTACGGTCTGGGCAGCCAGCGCCTGCGGCAGTCCCGCGCTTTCGACCTGATGATGCTGATCGGCACGCTGATCCTGCCCTTCGCCTCGCCGCTGCCAGCCCGTGCGGCGGCGCGACTGGCGGCGGTAGTCGTGGGCGTCTCACCGACAGCGGCGGTCTCGCCCTTCTGGACCGACCTGGCGAGCCTGAATGTGCTGGACTACACCGCGCCGGCCATCTACTACACCGGCGCGGCCCTGGCTCTGATGCTTATGCTGGCCGTGCTCATCGGCCTGCTGTGGGACTGGCGGCGTTGGCCCATTGCCGTGGCGATCTACATGGTCATCTTCCTGGTCTTCTTCACCACCGTCTTCACCAACGGCTCGGGTATCGCCAGCGGCTGGGTGGGGTCGCTGGGCTACTGGCTGGAGCAGCAGGGGGTACAGCGCGGCACCCAGCCGTGGTTCTACTACCTGGTCATCACGCCGATGTATGAGTTCCTGCCGATGCTGGGCCTGCTGGTGGCTCCGCTCTACCTGGCGGTGCGCGGGGTGGTGGGATGGCTCCGTCGGCGCGCGGCGGACGGCGAGACCGCTACGCCCACGTTGCCGGGCGTGCAATCCCTGTTCATCCCTTTTCTGCTGTTCTGGGCAGTACTGTCGTGGTTCGGCTACTCTTACGCTGGCGAGAAGATGCCCTGGCTGGTCGTCCACATCACCCTGCCGATGATCCTGTTGACCGGTTGGCTGGTCGGGCGGCTGCTGGAGAGGATGGACTGGCGCGGGGTATGGGCGCGGCAGGGTTGGCTGATGACATTGCTCCTGCCGGCGCTGGTGGCCACGCTGGCCGCGCTGTTCAACTCGGTGGGACAGCATCCCTTCGGCGGGGTGGAACTGAGCCAGTTGATGGTGACCGGCACCTTCCTCGGCGCGCTGGTCGGCGTGGGCCTGCTGGGCGCGCTGGTCGCCTGGCTGTGGCGCCGCACGGGCGGCGTCACCGGGCCGCTGCTGGTGGTCTGCACCGGCCTGCTGGTGCTGACCCTGCTGACCGTGCGCATCGCCTACCGCCTGTCGTTCATCAACTTCGACCGCCCGGCCGAGTTCCTGGTCTATGCCCACGAGGGTCCTGACGTGCGCACGACGATGGAGCAGTTGGAGGAACTGTCGCTGCGCGTCGGCGGCGGCCCGCAGATGATTGACGTCACCTACGGCCCCGACGCCGCCTGGCCCTTCTCCTGGTACCTGCGGGACTATCCCAATGCCCGCTACTACTCCACAGACCCAACCCGTGATCAGGTGGTGGCCACTGCGGTACTTGCCGGCAGCAAGGACTGGTCGGCGGTGGAGCCGTTGTTGGGGGATGACTACTACATCTTCACCTACACCTACCTCTGGTGGCCCATGGAGGACTACCGGCAACTCACCCCACAGCGGTTGTGGCATTGGCTTACTGACTCCGACCGCCGCCGGGCGCTGTGGCGCATCTTCTACGCGATGGACTACCGTCAGTACGACGAGATCACCGATGAGAACCATTCGCCGGACAACTGGCCTCTGCACTGGGAGTATCGCCTGTATGTGCGCAAGGACGTCGCCGACCGGCTGTGGGGCTTCGGTGTGGGGGCCGCGCCGGAGGGTCCGGCGGAACTGCCGCCGCTGACCGACCCCTACGCGGGCGCCTGGCAACCGCTGACCGCCAGCCGTATGTGGGGGTCAGAAGGGAGCGGGCCGGGGCAGTTCTCCTGGCCGCGGGGGATCGCTGTCTCGGCTGACGGTTTCGTCTACGTGACGGACTCGCGCAACAACCGCATCCAGAAGTTCACCGCCGATGGGTTGTTCGTCACCGCCTGGGGAAGCAGCGGCGACTGCGGCCAGGGCATACCCGCGCCCGGCACCTTCTGCGACCCCTGGGGGGTGGCGGTGGCGCCTGATGGCACCGTCTACGTCGCCGATACCTGGGCTCACCGCATCCAGCACTTCACCGCCGACGGCGAGTTCCTGGGCCAGTGGGGGACTTATGGCGAGGCCGGCCCGGATGACCCGTCAGGGCAGGGTCTCTTCTACGGCCCCCGCGCGCTGGCCGTGGCGGACGACGGCTCGGTCTATGTCTCCGATACGGGCAACAAGCGGGTGCAGGTCTTTACCGCCGATGGGCAATTCCTGCGCCAGTGGGGCGGCGCGGGCGCCTCGCCGGGGCGATTGAACGAGCCGGTGGGGCTGGCCTTCAACCCCGCCGGTCAGGTGGTCATCGCCGACTCGTGGAACCTGCGCATGCAGGTGCTGGAGTCGGACGGCGAGCCGGTTCTGGAGTGGCCGATCTCCGGCTGGAACAACCCGGGGGCCGAGGAGAAGCCTTACGTCGCAGTGGATGAGGAGGGGCGCGTCTACGTCACCGACCCTGGCCACTACCGGGTGCTGGTCTTCGACAGCGCCGGCACCTATCTCTACAGTTTCGGCCAGCGCGGCTCCGACGCCGCCTCGTTCAACCTGCCGATGGGCCTGGCGCTGGGGCCGAACGGCGACCTGTATGTGACCGACGCGGCCAACCATCGCGTGATGGTCTTTGCCCTACCCCGCTAGCCAGACTACCACTCTGTTGGGCGCGGTCTCCGACCGCGCCCAACAGAGCCTGACCACGCCCGCAGAAGGACCGCCAGGGGATGATCCTGCAGCGGTGGGTGAGCAGCAGATACCCCTGAGGAGCGCTTGGTGAAAAGAGGAGATGGCGATGGACAACCTGGAACAGGCGAAGAAGGAGTGGGAAGAACGCGTCGTCGGGCCGGCCCTGGCCCGCGCTCCCGAACGGCGACAGGAGTTCTCGACCCTGTCCGGCATCCCCCTGGAACGGCTCTATACCCCCGCCGACGTGCCGCTGGACTACGAGGCCGACCTGGGCTTCCCTGGTCAGTACCCGTTCACCCGCGGGGTCCAGCCCACGATGTACCGTGGCCGCTTCTGGACCATGCGCCAGTACGCGGGCTACGCTACCGCCGAGGAGTCGAACGCCCGCTACAAGTACCTGCTGTCCCAGGGACAGACCGGCCTCTCCGTCGCTTTCGACCTGCCCACCCAGATCGGCTACGACGCCGACCACCCGCTGGCGGCAGGGGAGGTGGGCCGGGTGGGGGTCTCCATCAGCAGCCTGGAGGACATGCGGCGGCTGTTTGCGGACATTCCCCTCGACCGGGTCAGCGTCTCGATGACCATCAACGCCCCCGCCGCAATCATGCTGGCCATGCTGATCGCCGTGGCCAAAGAGCAGGGGGTGGCCCCCCGGCAGTTGCGCGGCACGGTGCAGAATGACATCCTCAAGGAGTACGTCGCCCGTGGCACCTACATCTTCCCGCCGCGCCCCTCGATGCGTCTGGTGACCGAGGTCTTCCGCTACTGCGCCGATGAGGTGCCGGAGTGGAACACCATCAGCATCAGCGGCTACCACATCCGCGAGGCAGGCGCCACCGCGGTACAGGAGGTAGCCTTCACCCTGGCCAACGGCATCGCCTACGTCCAGGCGGCCATCGCTGCGGGGCTGGATGTGGACTCCTTTGCCCCGCGCCTCTCCTTCTTCTTCAATGCCCACAACGACTTCCTGGAGGAGATCGCCAAGTTCCGCGCCGCCCGCCGCCTGTGGGCGCGGCTGATGCGCGAGCGCTTCCGGGCGCGCGATCCACGCTCGTGGATGCTGCGCTTCCACACGCAAACCGCTGGTTGCACCCTTACCGCACAGCAGCCAGAGAACAACGTCGTCCGCGTGACGCTCCAGGCGCTGGCGGCGGTGTTGGGCGGCACGCAGTCGCTACACACCAACTCCCGCGACGAGGCGCTCTGGCTGCCCACCGAAGAGTCAGCGCGGATCGCCCTGCGCACGCAGCAGATCATCGCCCACGAGTCGGGCGTCGCCAACACCGTTGACCCGCTGGCCGGCTCCTACGTCATCGAGCACCTTACCAGCGAGATCGAGCGGCGCGCCCTGGCCTACATCGAGAAGATTGACGCGCTGGGCGGCGCGATGGCAGCCATCGAGCAGGGGTATATCCAGCAGGAGATCAGCGACGCCGCCTACCGGTATCAGAGAGAGGTGGACAGCGGCGAGCGAGTGATCGTGGGAGTCAATGAATACGCGCTGGAGGGCGAGAAGGTGGCCCTGAAGCGGCTGATGGTGGACCCGGCCGTCGAGCAGCGGCAGCGGGCGCGCCTGGCGGCGCTGCGGGCAGAGCGAGACGGGGAGCGCGCAGCGGGGATGCTCTCGCGCATCGAGGCGGCTGCTCTCGCCCCCGACGAACCGCTCATGCCGCTGTTCATCGCTGCGGTCGAAGCCGGCTGTACGCTGGGTGAGATCTGCGGTGCGTTGCGTCGGGTTTGGGGGGAATACAGGCCGGAGGCATCCCTTTAGACACGGGGACGCGGAGAAGCGAGGAAACGAATGCAGCGGATGGGATTGTGGGGCGCGAGGTTGACGGTCATGAGAGTGGCAGTCCTGGTGGTGACCCTGGGGTTGGTGATCACCGCCTGTCGGCCTGCTCCTGGGCAGGGGGCGGGAGTCTATGGCAACCTGGAGAGGTTGGACCCCCGCGGTCGGGTGGTCACGCTGTGGTATCCTTACACCGGCAGCCGGGCGGAGGCTTTCCTGGCGCTGGTGGATGACTTCAACACCAGCAATGACTGGAACATCACCATCCTGGGCGAGTACGCTGGCAGCGAGGAGGAACTCTACAATCGGGTTATCACTGGCATCCCCACGGGCCAGGTGCCCGATGTGGTGCTGGCCTCCCCAGACCAGGCCAGCGCCTATGTCGGCCTGGGGGCGCTGGTCGAACTGACCCCCTACATCGAGAGCGAGAGATGGGGTTTTGATGAGGATGAGTGGGCGGATTTCTTCCCCTTCGTGGTGCAGGGCGACCCCCTGCCGGGACATGCGGGGCGCTATGGCTTCCCCTTTGGCCGCTCGATGGAGGTGCTTTTCTACAATGTGGAGTGGCTGAACCTGTTGGGTTACGACCACCCCCCGGCCACGTGGGAGGAGTTCAGGAGGATGGCCTGTGCAGCGGCTGATCCCGCCGCAGGGACCTACGGTTACACGCTCTCGGTAAGTGCGCCATCCTTTGCCGACTGGCTGGCCCATTTCGGGGGCGGATTGATGGATGAGGAGTCTGTTGCCTACACCCTCGGCGGGGAGGCTGGCCTGGAGGCTCTGGCCTTCCTGCGAGACCTGCTTGCCGACGGCTGCGCTGCCCTTGAGACGGAGGCCGCTGGCAGCAGGGAGGACTTCGCTGCGGGACGTGTGCTGTTCGCCATCAATGGCACCTCGGCTCTCTCATCCTATCACCGGGCGGTGGACAGGGGAGTCGGCTTCGACTGGTCCATCGCTCCGCTGCCATCCCTGCAAGAGGCTTCGCCGGTTGGGCTGTATGGCGCCGACCTTTCCATCTTTCGCACCGCGCCGGAGCGGCAACTGGCGGCGTGGCTGTTTCTCAGGTGGCTGGTCGAACCGGCGCAACAGGCCCGCTGGGTCTACCTTTCCGGCGATCTGCCGGTGCGCCCTTCGGTGGCGGAACTGCTCGAGGAGTACTTCGCCGCCAACCCTCAGTACCAGGTCGCTTTTGGGTTGCTGAACAGCGAGGCCATCCCCCAGCCTGCTGTGCCTGGCTACGCCGACTGTCAGAAGACGATCCGTCGCATGCTGGAGGCTGTGGCCCGTGGCGCGGACCCGCGGGCGTCTCAGGAATGGGCTGTCGGGGAGTGCAACGACAGCCTGGGAGAAGCGGCTTCAGGCTCCTGAGGGAAGAGGAAATGAATACGCCTACTTGACTTTTCGCCCCTCTGTGGTATGATGTTTATCACAATTCAATAGCCCGGCGGCATTCTTATCCAGAGAGGCGGAGGGACCGGCCCTGAGAAGCCTCGGCAACCTGGTTGGTCAGACCAACGGTGCCAATTCCGGCAGAACGTCGGTTCTGGAAGATAAGATTGCGGCGCATTTTTGTGCCCCTTCTGTTTTCCAGCAGGGGCGTTTTTTTGCCCGCGTCCTGAGGATGACCTGGCCGGGTGAAAGGAGAAGACTGTGAGCGAGCGCAATATCGTCGTGACGGAAGCAACCGGCCAGTTCATCGAGTCGCTGCCGGTGGAGATCGTCGAGCGCAAGGGCATCGGCCACCCCGACAGCCTGTGCGATGGCATCGCCGAGCGCATCTCCGTCGAGTACAGCCGGTGGTGCCAGGAGAACCTGGGCACCCTGCTGCACCACAATTTCGACAAGGTGCAGCTGGTCGCCGGCGAGGTCAAACTGGGGTACGGTGGCGGGGAGATGGTGCGCCCCATCCGCATCCAGATCGCCGGCCGCGGCACCCCCACCTGGCAAGGGCGGGAGATCCCCCTGGACGCCATCGCCATCGAGGCGGCGCGCCGTCACGTGCGCGAGACGATGCGCCATCTCGACCCCGACCGGCACATGCTCATCGAGTCCTTCGTGGGCCGCGGCGCGGAGGAACTGTGCTACGTGGTGGACCACGTCACAGCCAACGACACCAGTTTCGGCGTCAGTCACTGGCCCCGCTCCGGGCTGGAGAACGCGGTTTACGAGACCTCCCGCTACATCAACTATCAGCTGATTGACCAGTTCCCGGTGGGCGAGGACGTCAAGGTGATGGGCGCTCGTCAGGGGGATCGCATGGTTCTGACCGTGGCCATGCCCTTCCTGGCGCAGCAGATCGGCGACGCAACGGAGTATGTCGAGGCCAAGCGCGCCGCCGAGGCGGCCATCCAGGCCTTCGCTGAGCGACTCGACCACCGCGACGTGAAGGTGATGGTCAACACCGCCGACCAGGTCGCCGCCGGCGCGGTCTACCTGACCCTGACCGGCACCTCGGCGGAGATGGGGGATGATGGGGCCGTAGGGCGCGGCAACCGCGTCAATGGGCTGATCACCCCCTTCCGCGCGGCGAGCCTGGAGGCGGCCTGCGGCAAGAACCCCATCTCCCACGTGGGCAAGGTCTACAACGTCCTGGCCATGCTGGCGGCGCGCGACATCGTGACCCGCGTGCCCACGGTGCGCGAGGCCACCGTCTACCTGCTGTCGCAGATCGGTGCCCCTCTCGACCAGCCGCTGGTGGCCACGGTCCAGGTGCGCCCGACCACTGGCGCGCTGACCCGCAGCATCCAGGCCGATGTCCGTGCCGTGCTGGACGAGAACCTGGCCCAGGTGCATCAGGTGCGCGAGCGCATCCTGGCACGGGAGTTCCCGCTGTTCTGAGTAGGGGCGCAGCGGTGCTGCGCCCCGTCAGGGGTCTGCGACCCCCGGCCGGGCGACCCATCCGCAGGGGCGGCGTCCCGATGCCGCCCTCCGCCCGAACAGACCTGGAGGGAGTAGGGGGCGCAGCGGCGCTGCGCCCCTACTCATTGCCGGGCGCGGTCGGAAGGCCGCGCCCAGAGGGTTCTTTGTGCAGGCGTAATGGCCCATTCCGGCTCTGACCCACCACCTCCGGCAACCCCCACCTCCGTCCCGCCCCGTTGGCTGTGGCGGGGCGTGCTCCTGGCACTGACGCTGGCCCTGGCCGGCGCGTTGGCGTTGGCCATTGCGCTCGGCGCCGGCTGGAACGCTCCCCATCCGGCTGAGCCCCCGGCCTGGCGCCCCCCCAACCCGCTGACCCTGACCGTGCGCCCGCCAACAGAACAGGCAGTGCGGCTGGTGGGGACGGTCAACCCAACCTTCGCCCTGGAGGCGTCGGCCACGCCGTTGGCCGGGGCGGAGTTCAACGGCTACGGGCTGGTCTTTCGCGCCGAGGGAGAGGAGCGGTATGCCGTCTTCGCCGTCGGCAGCGACGGCTACCTGGCGGTGTTGCGGGTAGAGGACGGGGCGGTGACGCCAGCGCTGAACTGGCAGTCCTTCCCCCACGTGCGTCGCGGGCGGGAGCCGAACCGGCTGCGCGTGGCGTGCGCCGGGGGGATGTGTCGCTTCTGGGTCAACGATGAGGTCGTGGCCGCCCTCGAGGACGACTTCGGCACGGGCGCGGGGGTGGGGGTGTGGGTGCGACGCTTCACCCCTGCCCCGGTCAGCGTGCGTTTTGAGTAGGGGCCGAGCCCCGCAGCCAGCCCAGGCTCTCCAGGCCGATCTCCAACGCCGACCGCCAGACGCCGGGGTCGCCCAACAGCATCCTCAGGTAGGTCAGCATCGGTCCGGGGCGCAGGGCCCAGGCACGGAAGGCCCGCTGCGCCCAGCGCTCCAGGTCTTCCGCCCGCAGATGGGGGTAATCCAGCACCGTCGAGCGGTCCATGTCCACTTCCTCCCAGCAGGTGCCGGGGCGGAACCAGCCGTTCTCCACCACCTCGAAGAAGAACGGCGTTCCCGGGTGGGGTGCGGCGATGTGGAAGAGGGTCAGGTCAAGCGGCAGGTGCCGGGCGAAATCTATGGTGCGACGGATGCTCTCCTCGGTCTCCCCTGGCAGGCCGATGATGAAGTAGCCCCAGTTCCAGATGCCAGCCTTTTTCGCCCAACGGAGGGCCTGCTCCACCTGCTGGCGGGTGATGCCCTTGTGCATGCGGCGCAGCATCCCCTCATCGCCCGACTCGATGCCCCAGGAGATCATCCAGCAACCGGCGCGGGCCATCGCCTGCAACATCTCCTCGTCCACGAAGTCCACCCGGCTGTTGCATGTCCAGCGCACTTTCAGGCCGCGTGAGATGATCCCCTCGCAGATGCCCATCACGTGGTCGCGGTTGAGGGTGAAGCAGTCAGCGTACATGTGGATGGCTCGCACGCCCAGCCCTACCAGGTATTCCACTTCGGCCAGGACATTCTCCGGCGAGCGGAAGCGCACGGAGTTGCCGTAGGAGACGTTCTTGATGCAGAAGCGGCAGGCGGCCGGGCAACCCCGGCTGGTGACGATGAAGTCGTAGGGCCCACCGACCAGCGGGGCGCGGTACTTCTTCAGCGGCAGCAGGTCGTGGCGCGGCAGGGGCAGCAGGTCCAGGTCGGCGATGAATGGCCGGTCGGCGTTGAGCACGATCTCCTGCCCGTCGCGCCAGGCCAGGCCCTTGATGCACGGGATGAGGAGGCGGCGCCGCGCAGGGTCGGCGCCGAGCCAGGCGGGACGCCAATCCGGGTCGGCGCCGGTGAACAGGCGACGCAGCCGGTCGGCGAAGTCGGGGGGCAGGTCGGGCCACCAGGCGGAATCCTCATCGCCCGCAACGCGCCCCTCCAGGGTGTCCACCAGTTCGCGCAGCGTCAGTTCCGGCTCGCCGCGCAGCACGAAGTCCAGCGCCGGGTAGTCCTCCAGCGTCGCTCGCGGCAGCGGGGTGACGTGGGTACCGAAGGCGACCGTCGTCGCTCCCAGGCTGCGGGCCAGGAAGACGCCGTACATGTCGTTCTGGAGGGTAGGCGCGGTGACCTGGGTGACGTAGTAACGGGGTTGCTTCTCCCGCAGCAGATGCTCGAAGGCGGCCCAGGTCATGCGTTGCGGGATGGCGTCAATGATCTCCACCCGGTAGTCGGGGAAGAGCGCCGCCATCTGCGCCAGGTCGGCCTGGGGCCAGATCATCCCCTCGCGCGAGCGGCGCCCCACGCGGTGCTGGCTGCGGATCCAGATGCCGCGGTCGGGCGCCGGCGGGTTGACGAGGAGGATGTCCACCGCGCCAGGGGGACGGCTCATCGCCCGCGTGCGCACGGCGGCGTCGGCATCGGGGAAGTGAGGCGCGGTGATGCGCTGCCGCACGCGCAACCCGCGATTCAGCGCCGGCCCGCTCGCCTGTGGGTTTCCACGAGAAGCCGGAGTCGCGACAGATGGCTTTGACACGACGCCTCCTTATGTGTCCTGTGCTCTGGTGGGGCGGGATCAGTAGTAGATCGGGCCGCGCGCCGGGGACTGCTTCCCGTCTATCTGGCGCACCACCCGCGCTGGCACTCCAGCGACGACGGTGTGCGGCGGCACGTCCTGCGTCACCACGGCCCCTGCGGCCACCACCGCCCCGTGGCCCACGCGCACGCCGTCGCAGATGACCGCCCCCGAACCGATCCAGACGTCGTCCTCGATGACGATGCCCTCGGCGGTGATCCCCTGCTCGACGAACGGGCGGGTGGGATCGTCGAAGACGTGATTCACGGCCACGATCTGCACCAGCGGTGAGGTGTAGACGCGGTCGCCGATGCTCACCCCACCCTGGCCGCGGATGACGGTGTACTCCCCGATGAGACTGTCCCGCCCGATGCGGATGCTGGCGTGGGGCAGGTTGCGGAAGTTGTAGACGTGGAGCACGGCGCCGTGCATCACCAGGCTCCCCGCGCCGATCTCCACGCCGGCCGGACAGGCGTGGATGTAGACCCCCTGGTCGAGGTAAGCGCCGCGGCCCAGGCGGAGGTGGTTGGCGAAGCGCAGGCGCACGCCGCTCTCGATGCCGGCCCAGCCATCCATATGCAGCATCAGACGGTAGGTCAGGGCGCGCAGGCCGATGCCCACGACGGTGGGCACCCAGCCGAACAACGCCTGGAGCGTCTGTTCCAGCAGGTAGCGAGCCAGGTTGTCCGCCTGACGGCGCAGATAGAGTCCAGGTCCGCCGGTGATTTCCTTGCTCATTTAGAACACAGGTCGTCTCCCCTCTCGAAGGTGAGGAAAACCGTCAGCGGATTGGGCAGATTCAGCGGGTTCCCACCCCATGAATCTGCTTCACGGATCATGGGCCATGTTCCCGTTGCAGGAGGAGGGCGAGGCGCTGCTCGCGCAGCGAGTGAAGGCGAGGGCCGAAGTTTTCGAGGAGTTGGAACCAGACGGGGATGGCGTACAGCACCCGGCGCAGGTCTGCTTCTCCTGCAGCAGCGTCCTCTCTGAAAGGGCTCCACGGCGGGATCGGGATACAGTTGTCGGGGTTGAGGAAGCCGAAGGTCGTTGGCTCGTCGTCCACTATGAGCACACGGGTGAGGTCGCCGGTGAGGGTGTACAGGTCCTTGACCGGCAGCGTCATGTCCGCGCGCGTCCTGACCAGGGCGAAGGCGTCGGCCAGGCCGGTGTTCTGAAGGGACTGCGCCACGTATTCCGCCACGCCGAACGACCACAGGCCGACGATGTAGTGGGCGGAAAGTTCCTCCAGGAAGTCACGTGTGCCAGGGCGCAGGAACAGCGCGGTCGGCTCTGGCTGGCCGTTCCTGTCCATCTCCACAGGGGGGAAGGGAGAGGTGAGCCGCTTTCTGGCGCATGCTGCCGCGGGGCAGGAAAAGGCCAGGGTGCCGTCCCAGTCCACGATCACCACTCTGGACGAGGGGAAAGGCACGTCTTGGATTGTGGGTGGCAGGCTCTCGATAGGTTCTGTCATCATCCTGGGCCTCGAGTGATTGTACCACATTTGGTGTTTTTCAGCAGGGGCGAAAAACCTTGACGGAGGGCTTTTTTTTTGTTATAATGACTCCTGTAGGGCATCTTGGGAACGCGACTGAGAGCCTGTGGATGGCGGGATTCGCCGGAATGGTGAGGCTCTCAGGCGCCAGAATGGTGCGATGCTACAGTTCGACCTTTCCCCGCTGCTCGGCGCTCGCCCTGGTGAGCGTCTGGACTTTCCCCTTGACGAAGGCCCCCGGCGGTTGCGCGATATTTCTGTCGAGTTTCTGCATGGCAGCCTGCAGTTCACCCGTGTTCAGGGGGGCATTCTGGTGCAGGGGGAGATCGCGACCCGGGTTCAGGCCGAATGCGTGCGCTGCCTGGAGTACTTCCCGCTGGACGCTGTTCTGGAGGTGGAAGAGACCATCGCGTTGGGTGGACGCCCGCGCCCGGGTATGGTCTATTTCGTCACCGATGAGGGGTGGTTTGACCCTACCCCCCTGCTGCGCGAACAGGCCTGGGTCGTCCTGCCGATCAAGCCGCTCTGCCGGGCCGACTGTCAAGGGCTGTGCCCCGAATGCGGGGCCAATCTCAATCTGGGCGCATGTGACTGCCGCCGGGAGCAGGTGAATCCCCACTTCGCTGCCCTGGCGTCTTTCCTGCATCCTGAACAGGAATAGAGGGCTTATGGATGCTGTTGTTGAGCTGTTAGAACAGGCTGAGTTGCAAGGATACCTGACAACCGATGACATCCTGGAGATACTGCCAGAGGCGGAAGATTCCCTGGAACAACTGGAAGAGGTTTTCATCCTGCTCCATGAAGCAGGCATCGAGATCTGCGACGAGCGGCTGGCGCTGGAGGATGATCTGGAGGTCGGCGAGGTCGCGGGCAGCGAAGAGGACCTCCAGGACCTGGGTGAGATTGCCACTGACGACACGGTGGGCCTTTACCTTAAGGAAATGGCCCGCGTCCCCCTTCTGAGCACCGACGAAGAGGTGCGTCTGGCGCGGCTGGTGGAGGCGGGCCGCGAGGCGGAGCGGTTGCTGGCCAACGATGGCAACGACCCGGTCGAGCGGCTGCGCCTGGAGGGGCTGATCGAGCAGGCGCGCCTGGCGCGCGATCATCTGATCAAGGCCAACACCCGCCTGGTCGTCAGCATCGCCAAGAAGTACATCGGCCGCGGGGTGCCCTTCCTCGACCTGATCCAGGAGGGAAACCTGGGCCTGATCAAAGCGGTGGAGAAGTTCGACTACCACCGCGGCTATCGTTTCAGCACCTACGCCACCTGGTGGATTCGGCAGACCATCACCCGGGCCATCGCTGACCAGGGGCGCACCATCCGCGTGCCGGTGCACATGTCCGACCGCATCCGTCGCCTTTACCGCACCGCCCGGCAGTTGGAGCAGGAGCGTGGCCGCGCTCCCACCCCCGAGGAGATCGCCAGCGAGATGGACCTGGAGCCACGCAAGGTGCAGTGGATGCTGAAGGTCTCCTGGCAGCCGCTGAGCCTGGAGCGGCCGGTGGGCGAGGAAGAGGACAGCGAACTGGGCTCCTTCATCGAAGACGAGTCCACACCCACGCCGCCACAGACGGCCTACCAGAACATGCTGGCGAAGAAGATCGAGGAGATCCTGACCACCCTCAGCCCGCGCGAGGCGCGCATCCTCCGCCTGCGCTTCGGCCTGGTCAATGGGCGCAGTTACACCCTGGAGGAGGTGGGGCAGAAGTTTGGCCTCACCCGTGAGCGCATCCGCCAGATCGAGGGGAAGGCCTTGCGGCGGCTGCGCCATCCGCGCCGCAGCCGTCAGTTACGGGACTATCTGAGCTGAACAAGGCCAGTGGCATGAACCTGCGAACGAAATTGCTCATTTTCGGCGGCGTCTGCGGCGCTCTGCTGGGGGTCGGGGTGGCTTACCTCTACCTCCGCTCCACCCCCATCGAGGTGGATGAGACGGGAAAGGAACGGTTGCCGGCGGTCAAGCCGACAGATGGCCTGCGTGTGGTGCTGGGCCTGCTGACGGCCATCCGCGGCATCGTCGGCCTGGGCCAGCCAGGGGTGTGACGTTTCTCCTTGACCACGGACGGCGGACGGCGGACCACGGACGACGGACCACGGATCGTCATCGGATGGTGACCAGCGGTCTGTGGTCTGTCGTCTGTGGTCTGTCGTCTGTGGTCTGCGGTCTGGCCTCGGCGATGCCTGACTGCGCAGTGGCGGGCGAGCATGCGCCAGCGCCGCGCTACTCCTCGCGGAAGCGGCGCAACGTCTCCAGGTACGAGTCGGGCAGGCCGATGTCGTACCGTTGCCCCTCGACGATCAACCCCAGGAAGCCATCCTCCTGTCGCAGACGGTCCAGCGCTGAAGTGAGTTGAAACTCCCCCCGCTCGCGCACGTTGTTGGCGATGTGCTCTTCCAGGTAGTCGAAGATCTGCGGCTTGATGACGTACTGACCGAAGACGGTCAGGTACTCCCCATCAGGCAGGCCGGGCACACGCAGATTCGTGCGCGCCATGTCCACCGTTGGCTTCTCGGCCAGTTCGGTGATGTTCAGCACCTGGCCGTCCTCGCTCCACACCCCCGTGACCGTGCCGAAGTTGCCGATCTGCTCCTCCGGCGTGCGCCGCAGGCCCAACACGCTGACGCCGTACTGGGCGTAGGCCTCCAGCAACTGCTGGGCGCAGGAGCGGGTGCCGCAGGAACGGTAGATGTGGTCGCCCAGCATCAGCAGGAATGGCTCGTTGCCCACCGCCTCGCGCGCGCAGTAGACGGCATGGCCGAAGCCCTCCTGCGCCGTCTGGATGACGAACGAGACCCGCCGCCCGATCTCCAGGATGCGTCGGGAGTACTCCTGGAAGTGGCGCGGCAGTTTGTTGTAGTTCTCGATGGAAACCTGCACGTTGAAGAAGGAGCGGAAGTCCTCCAGGTCTTCCTGCTGGACGATGATGATCACCTCTTCGATGCCTGCTTCCAGCGCTTCCTCGACGATCAGCAGGATCGCCGGTTTGGCGATCCCGTCCCGGTCCACGATGGGGAACAACTCCTTCTTGGTCGCCTTACTGGCCGGGAAGAGGCGCGTGCCGAAACCCGCGGCGGGGATGACCGCTTTGCGCACCTGTGGACCGGTGCGCAGGGTCAGTTTCAGGCAGGCCATTCCCAGGTCGCGCTCGATGATCTCCACGACCGCCTGCTGGTCGGCGGCGCTGCGGGCCACGAACTGGGCGGTGCCGTCTCCCTGTGACCCCACCCCCTTGCCGCCCCAGATGTGTGGCTTGAGTGGGGCGTAGTTGAGCACCCGATGCAGGATGGGGGCGGTCAATTCCTCGGGGCAGGCGGGCACGGCGTAGCGGTCAAAGAAGGCCTGCGCCTCGGTCATCAGCGCGCCCAGCCGCTCCGCATCCCCCTCCTGGAGCGCCTCCACCGCCTGATGGACGATGCGGCGGTTGATCGGCCCCAGCAGCTCCTGTACCCCCCGTTCGATCTCGTTCTTGGCCAGCGGGTAGCAGCGGTTCAGCCGGTTGAGGATCTCCAGGGTATCCTTCTGTGCCTGCAGGTCCACGATCACGAAGTACAGGTCCTTTTTGACCCGCAGTTCGGTCGTCTCCAGCCGGTCGCCGTCGAAGGTCATCAACACCGGACGGTTGCCAAAGGCGCACCCCTGGTCCATGCGCCCGCAGCGGGAGGGGGTGGTGATCTCCCCCTGGTAGGCCAGTTCCATCTCGCCGCGGACAGTGAGTTTGAGGTCGTAGACGCGGTTGAAGGCTCGCGCGGTGAGCACACAGATGGCGGCGCTGGAAGAAAGCCCTTTCTTGATCGGCAGGTCGGTGTGGGTGTTATGGATGGTCAGGCCGCGCACGCGGTAGTGAGTCATCACCTGGTAAGCGACGCCGGCGATGTAACTCCAGAAGCCGCCGCTGCGGGCTTCTTCCAACAGCGCCTTTGGCTCCATGGGGATCTCGTAGGGCCCGATCTGCTGGCCGTCGGGCGTGGTCGAGGTGAGCACCAGCGCGGTGGGGTGAGGTTCGACCTCGGCGGTGATGCCCTGATCGGTGCCACAGATGAGGGTGTACCCCTCGACGATGTCGGCGTTGAGGCGGCGGTACCCGCCGGCCCAGTCGGAGTGCTCGCCGAAAAGACAGATGCGCCCGGGGACAAAGAGTTTCATCGAGACCCTCCGTATCGGGAATCCACAGTAACTGCCCTCCTGTACTCTCCGATGGTCTTCCCTTATCGTGTTTGCGCCCGAAACGGCCGAAGAGGGCCAGCGGATTCGTCTACAGAAATCCGCCGAATCTGCTCAATCTGCTGACCGATTCCTCGTTTTCGGCACTCTGAACCAGGAACAACACACAAGGGGGAGACTGCCTACCCTCCCGCAGGTCAGAAATGGCGCGGAGATTGCGCTCAAACCCACAAGAGGGCAGACAGTTACAATCCACAAGGGAAAAGTGTACCAGAGATTTCGATTTCCCGCCAGAGTCACCCTAATGTGGGGTGTCCGTCATATTTTTGCGCCCATAGGACAAGAGCGGGGTTGGCGGCTTGGGGTACAGGCTGGATATTTGCGCCAGGGATGGTCTGGAGGTGGTCGCC
>Ga0209018_1000496_pt1 | contig 36097 bp, 27 predicted proteins | sample YNPBryBLVA2012_FD_185814 | JGI IMG/M metagenome (GOLD analysis project Ga0209018, IMG submission 185814) | Anoxygenic and chlorotrophic microbial mat microbial communities from Yellowstone National Park, USA - YNP Bryant BLVA 2012 (SPAdes)... ...
AGTTCCGGGATCTTCTTCCCGCCAAAGAGCAGGACGGCGACGCCCAGAATGATCAGCAGTTCAGGTAAGCCAATTTGCCGCACACGGCCTCCTTTGTCATCTTCATTGTAGGGAGGGCGGGAAACGGGCGTCAAGCAAGGTGCCGGAGGCAAGGCGATGAAGCAACGAAAGCCGGACAAGGGCGGGCAGCCCGATCCATCCCGAAAAGCGCGGCGGCAGGCCCGCATCCTGATCGGCCCTGTGCCCCCCTCGCAGGTGATCCCGCCCGCCACGCGCCGCAAGGCGAAGCACAAGAAGAAGGCGGCCGAGGACGAGGCGGGATAGCGGCGAGGCGGCCGGTGCGAGCCGCGAATCCGTGTGAGAGTACGCCTGGCGCGGGCGGACTTACTTGAAGATTGCGCAGTCCGTTGGCGGCGCCCGCGCTCCTGTTTGCCGCCGGAGTGGCCGTGTCGAGGCTGGCCGGCCTTTCGGCGGCGGAGGCGATGGTGTGCCTGGCCGTGGCGGCAGCGGGTTGGTTGGCATCGCGGCGCGGCGCAGCCGGGCGCATGGCGGGGTGGACCGCGTGGGTTTCGGCAGGAGCGCTGGCCGCGGCGTTGCAGCCGCCGCCTGCGGCGCCCACCATGGATCTGACGCCGCGCCGCCTGGAAGGCTGCGTCGTTGAGACGGGCGTCATCCGCGGCGGACGCATGCAGTTCACCGTGGAGCTTCAACCGGGTGCGCGCGCCCGTGTCTCATGGCCCCCTTCCAAGGACGGCCGCTTCCCGGCGCCGCCGATGTATGGGGAGCGCGTGTCGGCCGAGCTTCGCCTGCAACGCGTACGCGGGTTTCGCAACCCCGGGGGATTCGACGCTGCGGCCTATATGGCCCGCCGCGGTATCTTCTGGACAGCGGCGCCGGTGCGCGGCACGCCCCTCGAACGTCTGCCGGGCGCGTGCGGCGCGCCGTGGCGGCGGCCGGTGGAGCGGCTGCGCGCGGCGGCTCTCCAGCGGATCGACGCCGTCCACTCCGGGGACGAGACCCGCGCGGCGCTGATGCGCGGGCTGCTGCTGGGCGACAAGAGCGGCATCCGCAAGGCGTGGATCGAAGACTTCCGCCGCACGGGCACCTATCACGCGCTCGTCATCTCCGGCAGCCATGTGACGCTGGTTTGCGGGCTGTTTTTGCTCTGGAGGCGGTTTTCGGGCCTGGGGTGGCGCACCGTGCCAATGGCGGCTGCCGCCGTGGCGTGGCTGTACGCACTGATGGCGGGCGCCGATCCGCCGGTGCTGCGCGCCGCCGCGGGCTTCACGATGTTCGCTGCCGGGGCGGCGTTCTATCGGAGGCTGGCGCTGCTGAACACGGTGGGGGCGGTGGCCGTTCTTTTTCTGGCGCTGGACCCGGATCAACTGTTCGAGGCCAGCTTTCAGCTGTCGTTCCTTGCGGTGGCCGCCCTCGGGGCGTTCTTGCCCGGACGTCCCTTCCGCCGCGGGCTGGACGCGCCCCGCATGGCCGCACAGCTGGAGCGGCGGCTGATGGCGGAGACGATCCATGAGTTGCTGCGTGTGCCTGTCCCTCTGGCCCGGCGCGCGGTGGAGGGCCTGGCAGCGGCGTGGCGGTGGGCGCGGACCCTGTTTGTAGCCTCCGCCGCCGTGCAGTTGAGCCTCGCCCTGCCGATGGCGTTCCTGTTTCACCGGCTTTCGATTACGGGGCTCAGCGCCAACGTGGCCGCCGTGCCCTTTGTGTCGCTGGCGATTCCCGCCGGCTTCCTGGCCGCTCTCACGGGCTGGCCGTGGCTGGCCTGGCTGGCAGGCGCGTCCCTGGATGTTTCGCGGAGGCTGGCGGCATGGCATGCGCAGTTCGAACCGGACTGGCGCATCGCCGATCCGCCGTCGTGGCTGGCCATCCTGGTGGCCGCGTCGCTGCTTGCCTGGGCTGCCACGCGCCGGCGGGCCCTGCGCTGGATGACGGGATGCCTCTACTTTTCTCTGCTGGCTCTTGTGGTGGTCCACCCGTTCCCGCCGCGAGGCCGGCGCGGCGTGCTGGAGCTGGCGGCGATCGATGTTGGACAGGGCGAGAGCCTCCTGCTGGCGCTGCCCGGCGGGGGCTTCGCGCTGGTGGACACGGGCGGGCTGCCTCAGCGTGGAAGGGTGCAGACCGATCCTTTCGACGTGGGCGAGGAAGTGGTCTCGCCTGTGCTTTGGAGCAGAGGTATCCGCAGGCTGGACGTGCTGGTGCTGACGCACCTGCACGAGGATCACGCCGGGGGGGCGCCTTCGGTGATCCGCAACTTCCGCCCCCGGGAGATCTGGGTCTCCTTCCAGCCGGAGGCCCCACTGTGGAAAGAGGTCGAAAGGGCTGCACGGCTGGCAGGGAGCCGCGTCCGCGTGTTGCGGCAGGGCGAGCGCTGCCGGCTCCCGGGCGCCGGCTGCCGGGTGCTCGCGCCGCCGCCGGACCAGCGATGGAGCGGGCGCGCGCAAAACAACGACTCGCTGGTGATTGAAGTGCAGCACGGCTCTCACGCCCTGTTGCTCACGGGGGATATCGAGGCGAGGCGGGAGGCCGAGCTGGCGGCGGCGGGACTGCTGTCGCCGGCGCAGATCCTGAAGGTTCCACACCATGGCGGCAAACGGGGCGCCACACCGTGGCTGCTGGACGCGGTGCGTCCCGCCGTGGCCGTCATCAGCGCGGGCGAGAACAACGCCTACGGGCTGCCTCATCGCGAAACGCTCGAGCGACTGCGCGAAAGGCGGGCGCTGGTGTTGCGCACGGACCTCGAAGGCATGGTGGCCGTGCACACCGACGGCCGCTACCTGGAGACCTGGAAGGGCGCGGCCGGCCGGTGGCCGGCCATCCAGGACTGGGAGTGACAAGCGCTATGGGGCGGCTTCGCCGGTATCCGCCTCGGCTTCGGCTGCAGCCTCGGGCCCTGCCTGCAAGGCCTCGCGAAGAATGGCCTCAGCCCTCTCGCGCTGGTCCTCCGGCACCAGCAGTTCGTAGGGCAGATTGGGCAGCGGAGTGGCGCCCTGCACGATCACTTCGATCCCGTTGGCCTCCAGCAGCGGCTGCACGGTGGCCAGCTCGATCTCCGAAAGCTCGAGTTCCAGCCCTTCGAGCGAGAGTGGCACGAAACGGCGTTCGCTTTCCGGTTGAGATGGGCTGCTCATTGCGCCTCCGCCTTTATTTTACGGGCAAAGAGCGGGAATTCATCCCCGGGGCGGTAGAATAAAAGGCAGGAGGCTCTTCAAAATGGCATTCGATGCTGAAGAATATACGAGCAACGCGATGTGGTTTCTGGCCGGCGCAGCCGTGGGGGCCACCCTCGCGCTTCTGTTCGCTCCGGCGCCGGGGCGCGTGACGCGCCGCAAGATCCGCCATGCCGGCCGCAAGGGGATAATCGTGGCCGAGCGCGCCGGCGAGGACCTGATGGAAAAGGGCCGCGAGATCTACGAGAAGGGCAAGCATCTGGCCGACGAGGCCGCCGAGCTTTTTGACCGCGGCAAGAAACTCGTGGAGGGCTGACACCGATGCGCCTGTGCGATTTTCGCAACGAGCCCTACACCGACTTCTCCCTGTCCGAGAACGCCGAAAAGATGCGGGCAGCCCTGTCTGCTGTCCGGGCCGAATTCGGAAAGGAGTATGACATCCGGATCGGCGAGGCCCGTCATCGCACCGGCGCTCTTCTCTCATCGCTGAACCCTTCCAGACCTTCCGGGACCGTCGGTCTTCATCACAAGGCCACGCCCGAACTGGCGCGGCTGGCCATCGAGTCCGCTGGCGAGTTCTTCCCGCAATGGGCGGCCACGCCCGTGAGCGACCGCGCCGCCATGCTCCGCCGCGCGGCTGCCATCCTGCGCCGCCGCAAGATGGAGTTCGACGCCTGGCTGGTCTACGAGGCGGGCAAGACCTGGCCGGAGGCGGAAGCGGACGTCAGCGAGGCGATCGACTTCTGCGATTATTACGCCCTGCTCGCCGAGCGCATGGCCAGCCCCGAACCGCTGGTGCAGCTGCCCGGCGAACGGGACGAACTGCGTTACATTCCGCTGGGTGTTGGCGTCATTATCCCGCCCTGGAACTTCCCCTTGGCCATCCTGACCGGCATGACCACGGCGGCCCTGGTGAGCGGCAACACGGTAGTCGTCAAGCCGAGTTCGGACACGCCCACGATCGCCGCGAAGTTCGCCGAGGTTCTGGAAGAAGCGGGCGTGCCCCTGCGCGCCTTCACGCTTCTGGTGGGCAGCGGCGCCGAGGTGGGCGACGTGCTGGTCCAGCACCCGCGCACGCGCTTCATCTCTTTTACCGGGTCGCGCGAGGTGGGGTTGCGCATCAACGAACTGGCGGCGCGGCCCGCTCCCGGCCAGGTCTGGATCAAGCGCGTGATCGCCGAGATGGGCGGCAAGGACGCCATCATCGTCGACGAGGAGGCGGATCTCGATGCCGCCGTGCAGGGCGTGTTGGTGAGCGCTTACGGCTATCAGGGCCAGAAGTGCTCGGCCTGCTCGCGAGCCATCGTCAGCGAGAAGCTCTATGACGACTTCCTCAACCGCCTGCTGGAACGCGTGCGCGCGATGCGCGTCGGTCCGGCCGATGATCCTGCCAACTTCATGGGGCCGGTCATCAACGAACGTTCGATGAACTCGATTCTCGCCTACATCGAGGTTGGAAAGAAGGAAGGGCGGCTCGTCGCCGGCGGCGAGAGGCTTCCCGGCGAGGGCTGGTTCCTTGCGCCCACGGTGATCGAAGGCGTAGACCGCAAGGCACGGATCTTCCAGGAGGAGATCTTCGGCCCCGTGCTCGCAGTCACGCCTGCGCGCGATTTCGATCACGCGCTGGAACTGGCCAATGACAGCGAGTACGGGCTGACGGGCGCGGTCTACACGCGGAACCGGGAGAAGATCGAAAAGGCCAGGGACCGCTTTCACGTTGGCAACCTGTACATCAACCGCAAATGCACAGGCGCCATGGTGGGAGCCCATCCGTTCGGCGGCTTCAACATGTCCGGCACCGACTCGAAGGCCGGCGGACCGGACTACCTGTTCTGGTTCGTGCAAGGCAAGGCCATCGGTGAGAAAATTCTCTGAACGGCCCGCGCCGCAGGGTGGCCGCCATTGTATGATGGTGGCGTAGCCCCGCGCATAAGGGGACCAACAAGTCACAGACACAGGGTCAACTCTGATCCACGTGGCGAACGGCGAGGCGCAAGGCCTCGCCGTTCTCCGTTTCGCCGGGCATTTGCGATAAGATCAATGGCCGATGACTGGGACCCGGCGCAACTTCCTCGCCTCCTCGTTCGCGCTGCCATCGCTGGCTCGCGCCATTCAGGAAACCGCTTCTCCTTACCGCCGCCCGAAACTCAGGATCACCGACGTGCGCACGGCACAGGTGATGGGCCACGGGCTGCAACTCCACGTCCGCATCTACACCGATCAGGGCATTTACGGCCATGGCGAGGCCACCGACGCCGTGCAGGGCGGCGCGCCGCTGGTGCGCATGTTCCGCCGCTTTCTCATGGGGCAGGATCCTCTCAACGTGGAAGCGCTGTGGGAGCGCATCCGCACGGCGGGCATCTTTGCCGGAGCGCAGGGCGGGCAATACGTGGCCGCCCTCAGCGCGGTCGAAATCGCCCTGTGGGACCTGGCGGGCAAGGCTCTCGGCGTGCCCGTCTACCAGCTGCTCGGCGGCAAGGTGCGGAACCGCGTGCGGCTCTACTGCGACTCGGCCAACCATCACCCCGACGACCCGCAGGCAAAGCCAAAGCTCAAAGAGATCGAGGCCATGGGCTTCACGGCGGTGAAGATCGACATCGACGAGGCGCGGGATCCCGGCCGCTGGGACATGGTGAACTGGACGGCGTCCAACGCCGAGATCGACCGCATGGTGAAAGAAGTGGCCTTCGTGCGGGAAACGCTGAGCCCGCGCGTCGACCTGTGCGTGGACATGCACGGCCGCTACGACGCCCCGACGGCGAAGCGCGTGGCGGCGGAACTCGAGCGCTTCCATCTGCTGTTCCTCGAAGAGCCCGTGCCGCCGGAAAACGTCGACGTGATGCGCGACGTGCGCGAATCGACCAAGACGCCGATTTGCGCCGGCGAGAATCTCTTCCTGCGCCACGGTTTCCGCGAACTGCTGGAGAAACGCGCCGTGGATATTATCATGCCCGATCTTCAGAAATGTGGCGGTCTGCTCGAAGGGCGCAAGATCGCCGACATGGCGCACGTCTACTACACGCCGTTCGCCCCGCACTGCGTGGTGTCCCCGATTGGCACCATGGCCTCCTGCCACGTCTGCGCGGCTGTGCCCAACTTCCTGGTGCTCGAATGGCACTGGATCTCGCGGCTCGAGCTGTGGAAGAACTTCGTGCGCGAGGGCGACATCATCGAGAAAGGCTTCGTCACGTTGCCGGACCGGCTGGGCATCGGCGTGGAGATGAACGAGGAGGCGGCGCGCAAGGTCCAGGTGAAGGACACGCCGTGGTTCGAGCCGGGGCTGTAGCCGCCCTCACCTTTGCGGGGCGCCTCGTTCGACCCGGGCTTCGTGCTCGTCGAGAAGCGCGGCGAGTTCGCGCACGACTTCCGGGTGTTCCGCGGACACGTCGTATTTCTCCGAGGGATCGTGCTCGAGATGGTAGAGCAGCGGCCGCTCGTGGCGTGTCGTTTCGGCCTTCCACTCCACGTTGCGGGTCACCCGGTGCAGCTTCCACGGTCCGCGCCGCACGGCGCACAGGGTCTCCGCATCCCAATAGAAGAGTGTCCTGTCCCGCACGGGCGCCTGGCTGCGGAATGTCTCTGAGAGGTCTTCGCCGTCGAGATTGACGCCCGCGGGAAGAGGCGCGCCCGCCATGGATGCGAAGGCCGGCAACAGATCGAGCATCGAACCAACCTGCGGGCTCACGCGCGCGGGTGGCACTGCGCGCGGTTGCCGCACAATGCACGGTACGCGCACCCCGCCCTCCCAGGTGGTCGCCTTGCCCTCGCGCAGCAGCCCCGCTGAACCGGCGTGCACCCGGCGCTGGAGCCACGGGCCGTTGTCAGACGTGAAAAGGACCAGCGTGTTGCGGTCCTGTCCGGCTTCCGCCAGAGCGCGGAGGATTTGGCCAACGCTCCAGTCGATCTCCTGGACGACGTCGCCATAGAGCCCGCGCGGGCTCGTGCCGCGGAAGCGCGGGCTCGCATAGAGCGGCACATGCGGGAACGTGTGGGCGTAGTAGAGGAAAAAAGGTCTTCCGCGGAAGGCGCGGATCCGCCGCACAGCCTCTTCGGTGTAGCGAGGCGTCAGCTGCGCCTGGTCCGGTTCGGTTTCGATCACCTTCTCGTCGCGCATCAGCGGGAGCGGCGGGTGCTTCGAATTGCCGGGCGAGCCGGGCCCCTCCTGCGGGTGCATGTCGTTCGAATACGGGATGCCGAAATACGAATCGAAGCCGTGCCGCGTCGGCAGGTACTGCGGCAGGTGGCCGAGGTGCCACTTCCCGATCGCGGCGGTCTGATAGCCCGCGCTCTTCAGGATTTCGGCCAGAGTGGTTTCGCTGTCCGGCAGACCGCCCGTGGAATCCGGGAAGAGCACGCGCGTCAACCCGCTGCGGATGGGGTAGCGCCCTGTGAGCAACGCGGCGCGGCTTGGCGTGCAGACGGGCGCGGCCGAATACCACTGGGTGAAACGCATGCCCTCCGCCGCCATGCGGTCCAGGTTCGGGGTGCGGATCGTGGGGTGGCCGTAACAGCCGAGGTCGCCGTAGCCGAGATCATCGGCGTAGATGATGACAAAGTTGGGCCGCTTGGGCGCCGCCTGGATCATTCCGGCACTGAAGGCGCCGGCGGCGGCGCGGAGAAACGCTCTTCTTTCCAGGATCACCGGAGCATCACCTTCCGGACTGCCACGTTATCACGCTCGTCGGCAGCCCGGACGGCGATGGCGAATTCGTTGCCCGCCTGTTTGGGCAGAGTCACTTCATAATCATGCTGCAGCGAGTCCGTGATCCGCGTCGTAGGCTCGGCGTCCACCCACGCGCCTCCGTTGACCGACACCTCTGCGTACTGGAGAGCGGAGAGTGCGTCCCGGATGCGGAACCGCACAAGGATCTTTCCTCCCTCCGCGCGCGCGTTCAGGTCAAGGATCTCGGGTGGCGTGTTGTCGATGAGGAATTCGCTGCTTTCCGCCTGCGCCGCCAGCTCCCGTCCCGGGTAGTTGTCCGGCTTGTCGCTGAGCGTCACCCGCAGGCGGTAGCGCCCGTCGGCGAACGCCGCCGAATCCCAGCTGTAGCGGCTCTCGCGCAGTTCGTCCTTGAGCAGTTTCCATTCGCGTTCGCCTTCGCCGCGGATTTCGATGCGCGCCTCGAGCCCGTCGTTGTTGGGGTCGAGCGCGCGCCACCGCACGCCGAGCCAGCCCTTCTCATAATTCATGGTGACCGAAGAGCTCTCCGTGGCCGTGGGCTGCGAAGCGCTTTGCGAGCGGCGCTGCGCCTGCCCGAGCGCGGGCAAAGTGAGATTCTTGGAGGCAGTCAGCGAAGCCCCGGCGGCGGAGAAGCGGTAATTGGCAGGCGTGATCTCGATCTTTTCGATCACCGGCGCCAGATTCTTCGCCTGATAGGCTGCCTCGACCAGCCGCAGGCGCGGCGAGGCGCCCGCAGGCGAGACTTCCAGCGTGGCGCGATACTGCAGGAACCGCGCCGGAGGCGAGGCGACGCGCTCGCCGCCCGCCGGGACCTCCTGCCACGGGCTCCAGTTCCGGTTGGGGTCTTCGAGATTGCCGCTGCGCGTTTCGATGCGAACGCGCCCGCCGTTGAGTTCCGCCTCATGCCGCAAGCGCCCCCAGTAGCTGAACGCGCCGGCATCGAGCACTTCGCTCTCGATGCTTCCCGATTTCTCGATGCCCGGCCCGAGCCGGTACACCATGCCGGGATTGGCCGTGGCCGCCAGAATTGCGCCGCCCTGCGCCGCAGCCAGAGCCGTGATCTGCTGCGGCTCCGCGCTCACCAGCGTCGTGAAGGAATGAGGCGAGTCGATGCGGTACAGGACTCCCTCGCTGCCGGCGCCGGCGATGAGAGCCCCCTGCGCGTCCAGCGCCAGCGAATACACCGTGGCTGTGTTGTTCGACCACAGCAGGCGAGGCTCGCCGTCGGGCGCGATGCGACAGATCTCGCTGCCCGCCGCTTGCGCGCTCACGCCGATGGCAGGCGGCGGCGCTGTGGCCGCTCGCTGCAGTTGCGATGGCTGTGCTTGCGGCTGCGCCTGCCCCGGCGCGGTCTGCGGCTGGACCGTCTGCACCGGGACAGCGGAAGGAGCGGGCGGCGGCGCGGCCGGCCGTCTTGCGCCCACGGCCGCCGCGTATACGGTTCCGTCGGCGGCCACCGCCAGCGCCGTCACCTCGCGTTTGGCCGTCTGGTGCAGCACGAAGCCCTGTCCCTTGGCATCGATGCGCAGCACCACGCCGCCCGGCTCCGTGCCGGCGATCAGCGCCCCCTGCGGCCCCCGCGCGAGCGAGCGCACATGGGATTCGGCGGCATCGAAGAAAACGCTGGCCGAACCGTTGGGAGCGATGCGCAGCACCTGGCCCGGATCGCCGGTGGCGGCGGTCAGCGTTCCGTCCGGCTCGGCGAGCAGCACCCAGATGTAGCGTGGCTCAAGCTGCGCGTGCACAGCCGCCTTGCCATCCGCTCCAATGCGGAAGATCTTGCCCTCGGGCGAGAGCGCCGCGTAGATGGCGCCTCCGGGCGCGGCAGCCAGCGCATGGACGGATCCGCTCCCGAGATCGGCGAACACGCTCTTGCGCCCTTGCGCATCGATCCGGTACACCTTGCCGTCTCCCGCTCCGGCGTAAACGGTCCCGCCCGGCGCGGCCAGCAGCGACCACACCAGCGGCGTCTCCACGTCCGCTACGCGCCGCCACTCGGGCGCCAGCGAGAGTTCCCCGTCGCTGGAAAGCGCCAGCCGTTCCAGCTTGCCCTTCTCGAAATCCGCGGCCTCGCTCTGTTTCCAGAGCCGCGTCTCCACGGCATAGGCGGCGCAGGCGGCGATGCCCGCAAGAATCCAGGCCAGTCTCGGTCTCATGTCTTTGGGAATTCCTATTGAACTTTCAGGCGGAGCACCGCGCTGCCGGACACAAGGCTGTCCACAGGGATTTCGCCCAGCGGGAGCACGGTTTCCGGCGTGGCCATGCCGCGCAATGGCGCGCGAGGGTTCTGCATGGCCGCAAGCACGGAGGGCGGCACGTCGCGCATGGCTTGATCTTCCATGTAGAGCGTGGGTTTGCTGGTGAGCAGCGAGAAATAGATCCTGTCGTTCGGCCGCTCCTGAGCCAGCAGGGCTGCCGTTTGCGCCAGCCCCAGCTGGCGGTTCATCATCCCCGCCATCGCTTGCGGGCGGTTCAGCAATTCAGCGTTGCTGATGACGATGCGGTGCTCCCCGGGAGGCAGGCTGGCGGGCACGCGGAACCGGAATTCCCGCGTGGCGCGCTCGCCGCGCCAGGGCCGGAGCGCCACCCGCACCACCAGTTCCTCCCCCGGCGAAGCTTCGGACTTTTCCAGCCATGCACTTTCGATGACCGTCTCCAGCTTTTGCGGGCGCATTTCAAGCACGGCATCGACCCTCTTTACGCGCGGCTCTTCCTCGGGATTCTGGAAAAGCCGGTTGAAGCGGTCCGCCCACCACGCGGCCAGCTGCATGGGTGCAGGCGCGGGTCCTGAGCCGGAGGCGATCATGTTCGACAGCCGCAGCGGCGCCACGCCCTCGCTCTCGATGACGCCCTCCAGCCGGTAGGTGGCTTCGTCGGCGGCGCTGCTGTTCAGGTCCTGGAGCGTGTTGTAGGTGGTGAGCATCATCAGGAACGGCGTCCACCGCGGATGAACGAAGACGTTGAAGCGGTAGTCTTTCTCCTCCACAGGGCCGCCTGGCAACGGCTGCGTGCGCACTTTCAGGGTGACGGGGATCGTTCGCGCCTCGGCGCCCAGCTCGCCCATGATGCCCGAATGGCGGTCCTGCCGCAGCGCGCCCACGATTTCGGTCATGTTGGCGAACTTGTTGGGCTGGAACTGCGAGCTCAGCACCATCAGCACCTCGCCCTTGGCCATCGGCATGTCGACGGGGCCGAGGTTGAAGAAGCTGTGGCCGAAGCCCAGCACGCGCTTGCCGTCGTTATATGTGACCGTGCCGAGGCCGGTGACCGTCATGTCGCCGCTCACCAGCACTCCCGCCACCGCCTCGCCCGGCTGCAACGCGTTTTGCCAGCCAGGCGCGGGGCGCGTGTCGTAGACGGCGCCGGCGGCGCCGCCGTGGACCGCCGAAACGCCCATCTGCTCGAAGAACGGCTGGAAGTCGCGCAACGTCGATTCATGGAAGCCAGCCAGCGCCAGCGGCGTCTCAATGGGCGTCAGGCGCACACCTCCGCCGAGCAGCGATGCCGGCGGGGTCAGTTCGGCGCGTGTCACCGCCGTCTGCGGTGTCTTCGGATTCACGGGGCGAGATGCGTCGATGGCATTGATTTCAAGCATCTGTTCGATGGGCGTGATGCCGCAGATCGCGTCCGGAGAAAAAACGCTGATCCGCAGCGCGATCGCGCCGGCCAGCTTTCCATCGACGTAAACAGGGCTGCCGCTCATGCCTCCGGCGACGTTGGTCTGCGCCGCCTTGCCGCCCAGCTTGGCGAGGATCACGTCCTGCCGCGGGCCCCAGGCGTTCTTCCACAGCCCGATGATCTCCACCGGCACAGGTTCCGGCTGCGCGCCCTGAAAGACCGTCCACGCCACGCCCTTCATGCCTGGGCGGATCTCGCTGGTTCTCAGGATCCGCACCGGCCCCGCCGACGGCCGCGCAGGTGCTTCGCCGTGCCAGACGGGCGCTTCGCCGTACGCGCTGTGGCGCGCCATTGCGGCTTCATTGTTCGTGCCCTGCGCTGCCAAGGCGCCGGCGGCGGCCCACGCACAGAGCACCGCCCCAAGGATTCTCATGCCAGGTCTCTTTCCTATTGGTGCCGGATTCCAGTTCTGATCCAATTATCGGCCAATTTGTTGGATGCCGCAGACCTGGCCGCTGTTCCCGTCAGTTTGCCGGCTGGCCTGGCTGCGGCGTGGGTACCGGCGTGCGGCCCGCAAAACGGCAACCCGGAAAGCGCCGGGCCGCCGCCCCCAGCGCGTCGAGGTTCAACCCGGGCAGCGGCGCATCGGCCAGATGGGCCGCGTCGGCCTGCGCCACCAGCGGCAGCAGGCGGTAGGCCTGTTCGAGCACCGCCAGCCGCGCCAGCTGTGCATCGTTCAGCACCTTTCTGGCCGCCTCCCGCGTGCGCCGGTCCGTGTCCCGGCTCTCGCGGCAGATCGCCTCCAGTTCCATGTAGCGAAGCCCCAGCGCCATGGGGTCGACCACTTCGGCAAGGGTCGCGTCGCGGATCTCCCCTTCGACCTGCGACACGCGTCGAGCCTTGCCCGCCAGATACCGCTGCCACTCCAGCTCGATCCGTCCGAGAGCGAGGATCTGGTTGGGCGTCAACTCCAGATACTGCACCAGCCCCGGCCAGGCGCGGATGGGCGCAGGCTCGCCCGGCGTCTGGGCAAACAACGGCAGCGTTGCCGCTAGCGCCGCCAGCAGGCAAATTGAGTACTTCATACGGCCAGCTCCTTTCGCGCCGCGCGCCGGGTTGGCGGTGGCGGCGCGGGTACAATGAAAGTCTCCCCATTACTATGCGCATCGCTCTTTGCCAGATCAACCCCACCGTGGGCGACCTGGCAGGCAACCTCGAACGCGTCCTCGCCGCTGCCCGCCAGGCGGAGGCGCGGGGCGCGGATCTGGCAGTCTTCCCGGAACTGGTTCTCACGGGCTACCCGCCGCGCGATTTGCTGGAGAAAGAGTCGTTCCGCCGCCGGTCGCTCGAAGCGCTCGACAGCCTGGTGGAGGCGAGCAAAGGCATCGGTTGCGGCATCGTGGCGGGCTACGTCGGCGCGGCGCCCGAGGGCGCGCGGCGCAGCGCCGCCAACTCGGCGGCGCTCATCGAAAGAGGCCGCCTGCTGGCCACGCAATCCAAGATGCTGCTGCCCACCTACGACGTCTTCGACGAGGGCCGCTACTTTCAGCCCGCCACGTCGCAGCGCGTGTGCGGGTTCCGCGGCATGCGGCTGGGCATCACTATCTGCGAGGACGCCTGGAACGACAAGCAATTCTGGGAAAGGCCCCTGTATGACAGCGATCCGGTAGAGTCGCTGGTACGCCAGGGCGCCGAGGCGATCCTGTCGATCAATGGTTCGCCCTACGACATGACCAAGCGCGCCCTGCGGCGGCAGATGTTCACCGCCATGGCCCTGCGCCACCGGTTGCCGCACGTCTACGTCAACATGGTGGGTGGCAACGACCAGCTGGTGTTCGACGGATCAAGCTTCGCCGTGGATGCCGGCGGACGCATCGCCGCCGCCGCGCCTTCCTTCCGCGAAGACATCGTGATGTTTGACGCGCGAACAGGAGAGGGCGAGCTCCGCGAGTCGCACCCGGACGAACTCGAAGCCGCCTATGATGCGCTCGTGCTTGGCACCCGCGACTACATCGGCAAGTGTGGCTTCCGCAGCGTGCTGGTAGGATTGAGCGGCGGCGTCGACTCGACGCTGGTGGCCTGCATCGCCGCCGACGCCGTGGGTGCGGCCAACGTCACCGGCGTGTCGATGCCGGGCCCGTATTCTTCCGATCACAGCCTTTCCGATGCCCGCGCGCTGGCCTCGAACCTCGGCATCCGCTACGAAGTGATCCCGATCACCCCCGCTTACGAGACGGTGCTGGAGACGCTGCGGCCCGTCTTCGCCGGCGCGGCGCCGGACGTGACCGAAGAAAACATCCAGTCGCGCCTGCGCGGCCTGGTGCTGATGGCGCTCTCGAACAAGTGGGGCGCGCTGGTGCTCACTACGGGCAACAAGAGCGAAGTGGCCGTCGGCTACTGCACGCTCTACGGCGACATGGCGGGCGGGCTGGCGGTGATCAGCGACGTGCCCAAAACGATGGTGTACTCGCTCTGCCGCCTGGTGAACGCCCGGCGGCCCGGTACGATTCCGGAAAACGTCCTCCTCAAGCCGCCTTCGGCCGAGTTGCGCCCGAACCAGAAGGACTCGGATTCGCTGCCCGAATACGAAGTGCTCGATCCCATCCTGAAGGCCTATATCGAGGAGCTGAAGAGCCCGGAGCAGATTGCCGCCGGACTTGGCCAGCCGCTCGACCTCGTCCGTTCCATCATCAACCGCGTCGACCGCAACGAGTATAAACGGCAGCAGGCGGCGCCGGGGCTGAAGGTCACCACCAAGGCGTTCGGTATGGGGCGCCGCTATCCGATCGCGCAAAGGTTCTACGAATGAGACTCGCACTCCGTTTGGCTGTGCCGGCGGCCGCGCTGCTGGCTGCCGGGTTGCTCGTGTCGCAGCAGACCGCGCCAGAGCGTGTGGGGCCGCTGCCCGGCGGCGGATTCCTGCTGAACTCCGGTTGGCTGCTGCGCCCCGCGGGCCAGCAGATCCCGTTGAGCACCATGCCCATGGCCGCGGTGCTCTCCCCCGGAGGGAAGTTTCTGGCCATCCTCCAGGGCGGCTATCTGCCTCCATCGGTCAGCATCCACGACCCGGCCACGCTGCGGAAGATCTCGGAGGCCGCGCTGCCCGACGCCTGGCTGGGGCTGGTCTTCGCGCCGCAAGGCGGGCTGCTGTATGTGAGCGGCGGCTCGCGGTCGACCATTTATGAGCTCGCGCTGCGCGAGGACGGAACGCTCGAGCGGCGGCGCGAGTTTCCGCTGATCGAAGAGAAGGACAGGAAGCACACCGATTTCGTGGGCGACATTGCCCTGTCGCCTGACGGACGCCTGATCTACGCCGCCATGCTGCACCGCGACGAGATCGCTGTCGTCAACCCGCAAACCGGCATGGTGATCGAACGGTGGAAGACGGCGCACCGCCCGTACCGCATCCTGTTCCACCCCGACGGCAAGAGCTTCTTTGTCACCGGCTGGGGCGACGGAACGTTGCGCCAGCATTTCGCCGGGTCGGGCGAGGAAGTGGCGCGCTACAACACCGGTCCGCAACCCATGGACATGGTGTGGCGCCTGAAGCCCGCGGCCGCGGAGGAGGACGAAGGGCCGCTGCCTTACACGGCGCGCCTGTTCGTCGCCGTTTCCGGCACGAATCTGGTGCAGGTGTTCGGGCTCGCCGCGGGAGGTCTGTTGCGCCGTGTCGAATCCATCAGCGTGGCGCTGTACCGCGACTTCCCCGAAGTGGCGGGCATGACGCCCAGCGCGCTGGCGCTCTCGCCCGACGAGCAGCGGCTTTACGTGGTATGCGCGGACGCCAATGCCGTGGCGCGCGTCGACCTGAGCGGGCGGCGCAGCGTGGTGGAGGGCTTCATCCCCGTGGGCTGGTATCCGCTGGCGGCGCGCGTGCTGCCCGGGGGGAAGCTCGTGGTGTTGAACGGACGCGGGCCAGGCTCGTTCCCGAACCGCCAGGGGCCGAACCCGCTGGTGCGCCGCGCCGTGCTGCACGAGGGCAACGTCGCCGTGGAGTATGTCGCTGCCATCCAGCGCGGCAGCGCCACGCTGCTCGACGAACCCGCGCCTCAGCAGATGGAGCCGTTCACCGCGCAAGTGTTGGACAACTCGCCCTGGCCCCGCACGCGGGCCATGCAGCAGCCGCCGGAAGGCCATCCGCTCGCCCGCGGGGGAGATGAAAGTCCCATCCGCCATGTCATCTATGTGGTCAAGGAGAACCGCACCTACGACCAGGTTCTCGGCGATCTGGGCATCGGGAACGGCGATCCTTCGCTGACGCTGTTCGGAGAAGATGTGACGCCGAACCACCACAAGCTGGCGCGCGAGTTCGTCCTGCTCGACAACTTCTACGTCAACGCCGACGTCAGCGCCGACGGGCACAACTGGTCGAGCGCCGCCATTGCTCCCGCTTATGTACAGCGCATGTGGCCGAACTCCTACGCCTCCCGCCGCCGCCACTATGACTATGAGGGCGGTGAGCGCGCCGCGCTGCCGCCGGCGGGCTACATCTGGAGCAATGCGATCCAGGCGGGGCTCAGCTTCCGCAACTACGGCTGGTGGGTGAACAACATCACGCCGGCGCCGGCGGAGGGCCGGCAGATCGCCTCTGTTCGCGATCCCTCGCTCGCGCAGCGCACCAACATGGACTTCCGCGGCTTCGACATGGGTTACGCCGACGTGGAGCGCGTCAAAGTCTTTCTGGCCGATCTGGCCGAATTCGAGCGTCGCGGCGAGATGCCACGGTTCATGACAGTCCGGCTCGGCAACGATCACACCTCCGGCGTCTCGCCGGGACGGATCGCGCCCAAGTCAGCGGTGGCGGACAACGACCTGGCGCTGGGCATGCTGGTGGAGGCGGTGTCGAAGTCGCGTTTCTGGCCCGCCACAGCCATCTTCGTGCTCGAAGACGACGCGCAGAACGGCAGCGACCACGTCGACTCGCACCGCGCGCCTGCCTTTGTCCTCTCGCCTTACACCCGCGGGCGCGGCCTCGACTCGACCATGTACAACACCGTGAGCATGCTGCGCACCATGGAGCACATCCTCGGGCTGCGTCCGATGACGATCCACGATGCCGCGGCGCGCCCGATGTGGGCGGCGTTCCTCGCCAGGCCCGACGCGCGCCCGTACCAGGCCGATAAGCCCCGCGTGCCGCTGGACGAGCGCAACCCGAAGACGTCGCCGCTGGCGGCGCGCTCGGCGCAGCTCGACCTGAGCGAAGCCGACCGGATCGACGACGACGAAATGAACGACATCCTCTGGCGGGCGCTGCGCGGCACAGAACCGCCGCCGCCCGTGCGCAGCTACTGGGGGCGCTGATGGCTCATACCTGGGTGGTCTTCGTCTGGCACATGCACCAGCCTTTTTACAAGGATCTGGCCACAGGCGAATACCAGTTGCCGTGGACGCGCATGCATGCGCTCAAGGACTACTACGGCATGGCGGCAATGCTCGACGAGTTTCCGAAGATCCGCCAGACGTTCAACCTGGTGCCCTCGATGCTGGTGCAGATCGAGGAATACGCCGAAGGGCGCGCCGCCGATCCTTTCCTGCGGTTGGCGCTCAAGCCCGCCGAAGAACTCACCGGCCCCGAGGCGGAGTTCATCCTGAAGTATTTCTTTCAGGCCAATGAAGGGCGAGTGATCCGGCGCTACCCGCGCTACCACGAGTTGCACGAGATGTGGCGCGCCGGGCACGGCAATCCGGCGGAACTGGCCCGGCGCATGGGGCCGGGCGGTCTGCGCGATCTTCAGGTGCTGTCGCAATTGGCCTGGTTCGACGAAGTCTTTCTCGAGACCGACGCGGAAGTGCGCGCCCTGGCCGGGAAGGGGCGCAACTACACGCTGGAGGACCAGCGCCTGATCGGGCGCAAGGAGCAGGAGATCTGCGCGCGCGTGATTCCCGTCTACCGGCGCCTGGCCGCGGAGGGCAGGATCGAGCTTTCGGTGACGCCCTTCTACCACCCCATTCTGCCGCTCTTGTGCGACTCCAGCATCGCCAGCGTCTCGCAGCCTGGAGCGCCCTTGCCGCGGCGCTTCCGCTATCCGCAGGATGCGCGCGTGCAGATGGAGACGGCGCTTGGCTACGCGCGCGAAAAGCTCGGCGTGGACCCGAAGGGCATGTGGCCCAGCGAAGGCGGCGTCTCCGACGAAGTGCTGGCGCTGGCTGCCGGACTCGGCGTGAACTGGATGGCCACCGATAACGGCGTGCTGGGCGCCACGCTGGGCCGCCTGGCAGGCGTCTCCGAAACCTGCCGCCCGTACTTGTGGCGGCAGGACGGGCACGAGATGCGGATGATCTTCCGCGACCACTACCTGAGCGACCTGATCGGCTTCGTCTATTCGCGCATGGAGCCCGCGGCGGCGGCGCACCACTTCCTGGAGCGGATCCGCGACAACGCGCGCCTCGTGCACCGCGAGGGGCGCGATGCGCTGATCCCGGTGATCCTCGACGGCGAGAACGCCTGGGAGTATTACGAACGCAACGGCCGTCCCTTCCTGAAGACCTTGTACGAGCTGATCTCGCGCGAGCCGGGCATGTCCGCGGTGACAGTGAGCGAAGCGCTGGAGCGGATCCCGGCGGCCGAGATCCCGCGCATTCACCCCGGCTCCTGGATCCATGCCAACTTCGAGGTATGGATCGGATACGAAGAGGACAACCTTGCCTGGGAGTACCTGCTCGAGGCGCGCGAAACTTATGATCGCGTGACTCAGAGCGCCGAAGGCGCGCAGTTGACCGAAGAGCAGAAGAAGCTGGCATACCAGGAGCTGCTCATCGCCGAGGGCAGCGACTGGTGCTGGTGGTATGGCCCGCACCATCACACCGAGAACCGTGCGGAGTTCGACCAGCTGTTTCGCAGCCACCTGGCGCAGGTTTACCGCGCGCTGGGCAAGACGCCGCCGGCCGCGCTGTCGCGCCCGATTGCGCGTGTGGCGGCGGCCGCCTGGCTCCAGCTGCCGTGCGGTTTCATCGAGCCGGTGGTGGACGGCGAAGTCTCCTCCTACTTCGAATGGCTGGGCGCCGGCGTGTACCGCCCGGACCACCGGCAGGGCGCCATGCACGGCCGGCCCGCGCTGCTTCAGGAGTTGCGCTTCGGCAGCGACGGCAGCCGCCTGTTCGTGCGCGCCGATATGGACCCGTCGAACCCCGGCGCCATGGCGGGGCTGGAGTTGCGGCTCACCGTGCGCGCGGCGGATGCGGAAACCGAGTTCCGGTTTGCGCTCGAGCGCGGAGGCGCTCACTTGGCCTCGATGTCGGGCCGCGGCACGCGCCACGCGCTGCCGTACGTTTCCTGTGCCTGCCAGCGGATCTTCGAGTGCTCGGTGGACCTGGCGGGCATCGACGCCTCGCCGGCAGCGCCGGTGGAAATCCAGGCGTCGCTGTGGCGCGAGGGGTTGCCGCTGGAGGCCGCGCCGCCGCATGGATGGATCGAATTCATCCCGGGCGAGCCCGCCGAGTGGGAGTGACCGCTACTTGTTGCGGTATGCAGAATACTTGTTGAGCAGGCTGATCAACTCCTGCGCCGCGGCAGGGACATTGCGCTCGCCGCGCAACACGCCCTTGCGGTCGACGCCCGCGCCGTAAAGGGCCTCATCCACGCTTCTGTCGTCGCGCATGGTCGTGCCCTGGAGCGTTAATCCTCCGAAGATGCCGCGCGAGCGGGACCACGAAAGGATCTCCGCGCGCATGGTGGCGTCGGTCTGGGCGCTGGTGGAACGGCCTACCGGGCCGGCCGCGCCGGTGGCGTCGGCGCCAATGGTGAACTTGCTCGAAAGCAGCCTCTCCATGCCGGACTGGTTCATCACCAGCATCACGATGTCCACCTCGGCGCCGCCAATTTGCAGGCCGAAGGTGCCGCCCTCGATGCGCACGCCCACCGGCGCGGTCCATCCCTGCCCGTCCGGTTTGCGGCAGCTGGCGAAGCCGCGCCCGTACTTGCCGCCGAAGATGAAGCCCGCCTTCTTCGCGCCCGGGATGATGATGGCGCACTGCGCCTTGGAAAACAGGTCCTGCGGGATGGCCTTGTCCTCAATGGACATGATTTCCTGCAGAACCGTGGCCGCAGCCTTCAGCCTCTCGTTTTCCGCCTTGCCCGCCCAGGCGGCCAGACTCAGACACGCCAGCAGTGGGATCAGTTTCTTCATGCTTGCTCCAGTCCCCTCAATGATAACGCCCCGTGGCAGGGCGCATTCCCCCCGCAGGGGATGGAAATCTGCCGCACTGTCCCGGCGGCATGCGCAGGGCGAGGTCAACTTCCCTGCGCTGCCGCGGCGCGGCCGGCCGCGCGGCCCGTGCGGATGCAGTCCGGTACGCCGATGCCCTCGTACGCGTTGCCTGCCAGATGCAGGCCCGCATGGCGGGCCGCCATCGCGCGGATCTCCGCCACCCGCGCCGCGTGCCCTACCTCGTACTGCGCCATGGCGCGGCGCCAGCGGCGGAGGCGCGAGAATCGCGGCTCGGCGTCCCAGCCAAGCAGCCGTTTCAACTCGGCGCGCACCGCGCCGATCAATTCCTCATCGCTCTGCTCCAGCGCCGCCTCTCCGCCCGCGCCTCCAAGGAAGCAGCGCAACACCACATGCGTGTCAGGTACACGGTAGGGAAACTTCGCGCCCACGAACGTGCAGGCCACCAAGGCCCCTCGTTCGCGCGCCGGCACCAGGAAGCCGAAGCCCGGCGGAATGCGGCCGCAGTCTTCGCGCCGGTAACCGAGGGCGAGCGTGACGGAAGACGTATAGGCGATCCCTTCCAGCCGCTCCGCGAGGCGCGCGTCCAGTTCGCGCAGCAAAGCGCCCGCCTGCCAAGCGGGACAGGCGAGGATCACCTGGTCGACTTCCAGCAGGTCCTCGCCCAGATGGATTCGATACCGGTCCCCTTCGCGCAGCACGCGCCCGGCGCGGGCCTGCACAACGCGGCAGCGGGGGCGGATCCGCTTCTCCAGTTCGCCCGTCAGTTGCGCCAGGCCGTTCTTCAACGTGCGAAACAGCGGTTCGGACGGCCCCTGCCGCGCGCGGGCAGCGCGGCGCGCCGCGAGCACGCCCCGCGTCAGACTGCCGTAACGCCGTTCCAGTTCGACGAACCGCGCGAGCACGCTCTCCACGCTGAGGCGGTCCGCGCTGCCGCCATAGACGCCTGCCAGCAAGGGCTCGGCCAGATAATCCACCGCCTCGCGGCCGTAGTGCTCCTCGATGAACTCCGCCACGCTGCGGTCCCCCGTCGAGCCTCCCGGACGCCGCAGGATCTCCAGGCCCATGCGGACCTTGGCGCCCCAGCCCAGCAGAGGGCTCAAGGCCAGAGGAAGGACCTTCGTGGGCACCATCATCATCAGCCCGTCGGGCAGCGGCACCAGCCGCCCGCCGCGCACCACCCAGGTGACGCGCTGCTCATCCAGCGAGCTGATCAGATCGCCGCCGAGACCGAGTTCCCGCGCCAGTTCTTCGCCCGCCGGCTTGGCCGAGAGGAAGCTGTCCGGCCCGCCCTCGAGCACGCAGCCTTCCACCACCTCGGTCTGAATCACGCCGCCCAGCGACGGCTGCTCCTCGATCAGCACAGCCTCGCGGCCCGCCTGTGCCAGTTCGTATGCGGCGGACAGCCCCGTGATGCCGCCGCCAATGATCGCCGTCCGCACTTTAGGGGCGGTACTCCCGCACGATTTGCACCACCGCCTTCACATTCTCCATCGGCGTCTCCGGCAGGATGCCGTGGCCAAGATTGAAGATATGGCCGGGCCGGGTGCCGGCGCGCTTCAGGATCTCGATCACCTTGGCTTTCAGTTCCGGCAGCGGGGCGAACAGCGCCGCCGGGTCGAGGTTGCCCTGAATGGCGGCGCGATAGTTGATGTCCATCCACGCCTGATCAATGTTCAGGCGCCAGTCCACTCCCATCACGTCGCCGCCTGCCGCATGCAGCTCCTTGAAGTAGCCCGCGCATCCGGTGCCGAAGTGGATCACCGGCACGCCGGTGGCGCGGATGCGCTCGATCAGCGCCCGCGAATACGGCTGCACGTAACGCACATAGTCGTCCGAAGCCAGCGCGCCGACCCAGGAATCGAACACCTGGATGGCCCGCGCCCCCGCCGCCACCTGCAGGATGGCGAACGGCGCCAGCACGTCCACCAGTTTCCCCATCAGCCGCCGCCACAAGGTCTCGTCGCGGTACATCAGCGTCTTGGTGGTCAGGAAATGGCGCGAGGAGCCGCCCTCGATCATGTAGCTGGCCAGCGTGAAGGGCGCGCCGACGAAGCCGACCACCGGCACCTTCCCGCCCAGCGCCGCGTTCACCATTTTGATGGCCTCGCCGACGTAGCCCAGCTCGTCCGTATTGGTGGTGGACAGCGTATCCACATCATGCGAGGTGCGCACCGGGTTGTCGATCACCGGCCCCTCGCCGGCGACGAACTTCAGGTGCAGCCCCATCGGCTCGACGGGCAGCAGCAGGTCGGCAAAGATGATGGCGGCGTCGACGTCGAGGATCTCCACCGGCTGCAGCGTCACCTGGGCCGCCAGGTCGGGCCGCTTGCACATCTCCAGAATCGAATGGCGGGCGCGGATGGCCCGGTACTCCTTCATGTAACGGCCCGCCTGCCGCATGAACCAGACCGGCCGGCAATCGGTCGGCCGGCGGCGGCAGGCATCCAGGAATCGGCTGCTTATGGGAGGTACGCGCATGGGTTCTCCGATCTGTCTTCGCAGAGGAAGACCTGGAATTCTTTTGGCTTGTGCCGGGCGGCCCACTCCCGCCCGAGAACAAAACAGGGCTTGGTCCAGGCTTCGCTGTCCAGAGTCTTGGGCGCGAGCACGGACGCAAGCAGCATGCCCTGCACAGGGTAGCCGCTGCGAGGATCCATGATGTGGCTGTAAGTCCTGCCTCCGGCGGTGAAGAACCGTTCGCTGGAACCGGAGGTGGACATGGACATGTTCTTCAGATAAAACTCCGCGGCGTTGCCTGCTCTGCGGCGCGGATCCGGGATGGTGACGCGCCAGCCGCGCGGCTCCGAGGGCGGCGCCCCCAGTCCATAAATGCTCGACCGGCCGGCCGAGATCAGCGCGCTGCGGATGCCCCGCTCGCGCAGGATCTCCGCCATGCGGTCCACGGCGTAGCCCTTGCCGATGCCGCCCGGGTCGATCTCCACCGGCGCGGTGAAGCGCACCGTTCGCGCCCGCGCATCCAGCTCGATCTTTCGCCAGCCGATCCGCCCGAGCGCCGTGCGGATCTCCGCGCGGTGCGGCACGCGCCCCTCGCCCCGGTAAAAACCCCAGAGTTTCATCAGCGGACCAACAGTGATGTCGAACGCGCCCTCGCTCTGCCGGCTGTATTCCAGGCACCGGGCAAGCAGGTCGAACAGCTCCTGCGAGACCTGCACCGGACGCCGGGAGGCCTCGCGGTTCACCAGGCTCCACTCCGAGTCCTGCCGGTAGTTCGACAACATCCGGTCCAGCCGCCGCACTTCCTCGTAGGTCTCCTCAATGGCGGAGTCCACCGCGAAACGGTCCTCCCCGTATGCCACGACGGTGTAGGTGGTGCCCATCGCATCGAAAGAACGCTCCAGCCGGACCAGGTCTCCCGGCGTGGAGCCAACCGCCGCCGCCGACAGGCACAACGCGAGCGCGCAGGCCGCGGACAGCGCCGCGAAAACACGGGCAACTCTTTGTGATGTCGAGAGATCCACAGGGGCTGTTCCGGCGAGCCTTGGGCGGGCGCGCCTGATTTTAGCCTACAACCCGCGCCCTCGCCGGATCAATGAAAGTTCGCATTTTCTTTCCGCGCCGCCGCCTACTCGCGTGCCCGCCCTCGGCGGAGCCGGCGCCGCAGCCGCCCGAGCGGCTCGCCCGGGGCGAGCTCTGCCGCGGGCCGGAAGCGCAACTCTGGCATTCGGAACAAGTCCATGCGCTGCATCAGGTTACGACGCAAGTAGTGCCGGGCTGCGTCCAGCCCATCCAGGGCCGCCTCCTGCTCGGCGGCGGTGCCCGTGAGGACCACCAGCACGTCGGCGCGGCGCAGATCGGGGCTGACGATCACGTCGGCCACCTCAACGCCCTGCACGCGAGGGTCGTCCACCTCGAACCGAACCAGTTCGGAAAGCTCCTCCCGCATCGCTTCCGCCACTCGGCGGCTTCGCAGTTCATCCATGGGTCACTCCAGCCAGTCCACCGTGGCCGAAACCAGGGCGGGGCCAAGAAATCCGGCGGCGGCCTGCTCGGCGGCCTCCAGCACCTTGGCGGCGTTTTCGCGCGAGGCGGACACGGTGACGGCGGCGATGACGGAGCGGTTCAGCAGGTTCTGGTCGTCGATCTCCGCCACGGCCACGTTGAAGCCGTTGCGGAGCCGGTCCTTGAGACCGCGCACCCAGTGCCGTTTGTCTTTCAGGGAGCGGGCCTCGGCCAGCTCGAGCTCGAGCGTGAGCACGCCGACGGCTGCCATGCCGCGCCTCCGCGCATCAGACGCCCAGGTCCGGCGCCATTTTCTCCTTCGCGAACGCCTCGATGATGTCGCCGGGCTTGATGTCCTGGAAGTTGGCCAGCGCCATGCCGCAGTCCTGTCCCTGCCGCACCTCGCTTGCGTCGTTCTTGAACCGCTTGAGGGACTCGATGCGGCCGGTATAGACGACGACGTTGTCGCGCAACAGCCGGACCTCGGCATCGCGCGGGATGGTGCCGTCGATCACGACGCAGCCGGCCACCGTGCCCACTTTCGCGATTCGGAAGATCTCCTTGACCTCGGCGCGGCCGCGGTAGACCTCGCGGTAGACGGGCTCCAGCATGCCCAGCATGGCCTTGCGGATCTCGTCGGTCAGCTCGTAGATGATGGTGTGGAGGCGGATGTCCACCTTCTCCTGCTCGGCGCGTTCCTGCGCCTTGCGGTCCGGGCGGACGTTGAAGCCGATGATGATCGCATTGGAGGCGTCGGCGAGGTCGACGTCGCTTTCCGTGATGGCGCCGACGCCGGCGGAGATGACGCGGATCTGGACCTTTTCGGTGGAGAGTTTCCGCAGCGTTTCCGACAGCACCTCGGCAGTGCCGCCCACGTCCGCCTTCAGGATGATGTTGAGCTCCTTGACCTCGCCCTCGCGCAACTGCGTGTGGAGCTGTTCGAGCGAGACTCGCGTTCTGGCCTGCGCGGCTTCGCGCGCCTTGGTTTCGCGAAATTCGGCGATCTGCCGCGCCTTGGCGACATCGGTGACCACCTGGAGCGAGTCGCCGACCTCGGGCAGCGATTCGAGGCCGACGATTTCGACCGGCATCGATGGCCCTGCCTCCTTCACTTGCTGGCCGTTGTCGTTGTACAGCGCGCGGATCTTCCCGAACACGGCGCCGCAAAGGCAATAGTCGCCTGTGCGAAGGGTGCCGTTGCCCACGATGACCGTGGCCACGGGCCCGCGCCCCTTGTCGAGCTTGGCTTCGAGCACGGTCGCCACGGCGGGCCGGTTCGGGTTGGCCTTCAGTTCCTGCATGTCGGCCACCAGCAGGATCATTTCGAGCAGCAGGTCGATGTTCTGCCGCTGCTTGGCGCTGACCGGGACGAAGGGCGTGTCGCCGCCCCACTCTTCCGGCATCAGGCCGAGCTCGGTGAGCTGCTGCTTGACGCGTTCGGGCTGCGCGTCGGGCTTGTCGATCTTGTTCACCGCGACGATGATGGGGACGCGCGCGGCGCGGGCGTGATCGATGGCCTCGCGCGTCTGCGGCATCACGCCGTCGTCGGCGGCCACAACCAGCACCACGATGTCAGTCACCTCGGCGCCGCGGGCGCGCATGCGGGTGAAGGCCTCGTGACCCGGAGTATCGATGAAGACGATCTTGCGGTTGTTCACCTCCACCGAATAGGCGCCGATATGCTGCGTGATGCCGCCTGCCTCGCGGTCGGCCACGTTGGTTTCCCGGATGGCGTCAAGCAGCGATGTCTTGCCGTGGTCGACATGGCCCATCACGGTGACCACGGGCGGGCGCGGCTCGAGATCGGCCGCCACTTCGGTCAGTTCGACCTCCTGCACGGCCTCTTCCTCATAGCTCATTCGCGTGGGGCGGGCGCCGAAATCGCGGCACAGGTCTTCCGCCAGACGCATATCGAGCGGCTGGTTGATGGTGGCGAACACGCCGCGCTCCACCAGCCTCTTGATGACGAGGTTGGCCTTGACGCCGAGCTTCTCGCTCATCTCTTTGGCGGTGATGCCTTCCGAGATGGGGATGTCCTTGTCGACCACGGGCAGCGCCATGGGCTCCTGCCTGCGGCCCACGGGTTTGAGAATGCCTTCGCGCTCGAGTTCTCGCTCCCGCTGGGTGGGGCGCTTCTTGCCTGCATCGCGCCGCGCTTCCGTGGATGGTGGCGGGGGCTCGAGCACAGGCGCCGTGGGGTGCGGTCCGCGCCCGCGAATCGGGCGTCCGCCGGGCGCCGCGTGCCCTGGTCTGCCCGGCGCGCCGGTCCGCCGCGCGCCCGGGTAAATCGGCTGCCCGGGCGTCGGCATTCCCGGCCTCGGAGGCGCCGGCTGTCCGGGCACTGCGCGGGCCTGTGTCTGCCTCAGTCTCTCCAGAATCTCGGGGCTTGGCGGAACCACGGGACGGGCCACCGGCTGTCCAGCCAGAGGCCGCCCGGCTGCGGGCTGCGCCGCGCCGGGAGAAGCCGCCTGGCTTTCCGCTCCGGGCTGGCGCGAAGGCTGCTTCAGCACCGGGGGCTTGGGGATGCCCGGGGCGACAACAGGAGAGCGGGGAACCTCGCCGCCGGGCAGGGGCTGGCGCGGCCCGGAAAGGATCTGGCCGGGACGCGGTCCGGAAGGCCGGGGGGCTGCGGGCGGTGGGGCCGCTCGCGGGGCCACAGGAGCGGGCCTGGGGGCTCCCGGCGTCGTCCTCGCCGCAGGCGGCGCAGCTGGCGCCGCCGCAGCCGGAGCCGGGGGTGCTTTGGGGGCCGCTGGAGCAGGAACGGGCGCGGCCGGAGCGGCAGGAGGAGCAGGCGCGGGCGTGGAAGGAGCGGCCGGCGGAGCCGGCGCGCCGGGCCGCTGCCTCAAAACGGGGGAGACCGGGGGGACCGGAATGGCCGGAGGCTTGGGGATCGGAGGCGCGGCCGATCTCTTCTCCGCCGGCTGGGTCAGCGGCGCTGCGGTTCTGGGGGGGATCGGGATAGGTGGCACGTGGGGCGTAGGCGGCGGCGCGGGCCGCGAGGGCCCCGCCCCGTGAACAGGAGGAATCGGAATTCTGGGTGCGGCCGGAGCGCCGGGCCGCGGCGGAGCGAGAGGCGCTGCCACAGCCGGAGCGGCGGGACGCGGCACGTCGGGCGCCGCCTCGGGCGCCGAAAGGGCCGCAGGGGTTGCAGGAGCGGTTGCGGGCGCCTCCACGGCCTTCACTTCTTCGGGCCGGGCCGGTGCGGTCGCCTCGGCGGGAGGTGCTGGGGCAGGTGATAAAGGCGTCTCGGCTGCCTCTACGGCTGCCGCTGTGGGCGCCTCAGGGGCCAGGGAGGGAGCTCGTGCCGGCGTCGACTCGCCGCGAACCTTCGCCCGAATCTGGTCGGCCACCGCGTCTTCGATCGAACTCGAATGCGTCTTCTTTTCCGTGACGCCGAGCTCGGGAAGCATTTCCAGAATGACGCCGGGCTTTACCTCCAGCTCGCGGGCGAGCTCGTTGATGCGAATCTTACTCATACCTGGCAAGCCGCCTCGTCACAGAGGACGGCCACTTCCACTCCTTCCCTGCACTCGCTCCGTCACTGTCCGGCTGGTTCTTCTTCCGCTAGACCCGTGGATTTCATCGTATCAGATTCATCAGCCGGTATTTCCCCGGCAGATGGCGCCGCAGCCGCTGTTTCTTCCTCTTCTTCCGCCGCTCCGGGGATGGAAGGCGGAGTTGCGGCAGCGGCTTCTTCCGCGGCGGGCGCTTCGGAGGCGGCCTCCGGTCCGGCGGCTGCCGTCAGTGCAGCCCCGGCGCCCGGCGCTGCGGCCCCGGCCGGCGGCTCCGTGCCGCCTGCCGGCTGCGGCTGGCTCTCCTGATGCTGGTACCAGGAGTTCACCGCAATGCCGATTTGCTGGAGAAATTCTTCGGAAATTCCCTCGATTTCCAGCAGCTCTTCCGGCGTCATGGCGCCGAGTTTTTCCACCGATCCGATCCCGGCCGCCAGAAGGTTTTGCACCGCCTCTTCGGACAGGCCGAAGTCGATCAGCACGCTGAGCGGCGTGCCGATGGCCATCGCCGCCATGCCGGCCTCCACCTCCCGCCGCTTTTCCTCTTCGGTCTTGATGTCGATGCGCCAGCCCAGCAGCTTCGCCGCCAGCCGCACGTTTTGCCCCTTTTTCCCGATGGCAAGGGAAAGCTGGGTGTCGTCGACAATGACTTCCATGTATTTTTCGGTCGAATCCAGAACTGAAATCCTGGAAATCCGGGCCGGGCTGAGCGCGTGGGTGGCGAATTGCACCGGATCGTCGCTGTATTCGATGATGTCGATCTTTTCGCCGCGCAGCTCGCGGATGATGGACTGCACGCGCATGCCCTTCATGCCCACGCAGGCGCCCACGCAGTCGACGTCCCGGTCCCGGCTGAGCACGGCGATCTTGGTCCGTTCGCCGGCCTCGCGCGCGCAGGCGCGGATCACCACCGTGCCATCGTAGATCTCCGGCACCTCCTGCTCGAACAGCCGCATCACCAGCTCGGGCGCGGCGCGCGAGACGATGACGCCCGCGTTCTTGCCCGTCTTTTCGACGCTCTTGATCACGCACCGCACGCGCTCGCCGATGCTGAAGCTCTCCAGCCGGCTCTGTTCTTTCTTCGGCAGCCGCGCCTCGGCCTTGCCGATCTCCACCACGATGTCCGGCCCTTCGATCCGCTTCACCGTGCAGTTGATCAGCTCGCCCACGCGGCCGGAGAACTCCGCACAAATGTTGTCCCGTTCCGCCTCCCGCACCTTCTGCAGGATCACCTGCTTGGCGGTCTGCGCCGAGATGCGGCCGAGCGCCTCGGTCGGCTTCGGCACGCGCACCTGGGCGCCCACCTCGGCCTGCGCATCCAGCTTCCGCGCGTCCGCCAGCGAGATCTCCAGCGCCGGGTCCGACACCTTCTCGACCACCGTCTTCAGGGCGTACAGCAGGATGTTGCCCGTGCGCTCGTCGATGTCGGCGGCCAGCTCCTCGCCGCCCTTGAACTGCTTCCGGGCGGCCACCAGCATGGCGTCCTTCACCGCGTCCAGCACGACCTGCGGGTCAATGCCTTTCTCCTTGCTGAGGATCTCGATCGACTCTTTGATGGATGCCAAGCGTTTTGCTCCTCTCGCTCCGCATTCTCGGGCGAACCTCGCGGTTCACCACTCGAACTTCAAATTCGCCTTTTCGATGATTTCCATCCGGACCCGGATGGTCTTGCCGGTTGCGGCGTGAAGGACCACGCAGTCTTCCTCCACAGCCTCGAGCACGCCCTCCCAGCGGCGCTGCCCTTCCACGGGTTCTTTCAATTGCAGGCGCGCCTGCTGGCCGAGGCACTGCCGGAAATGCGACGGCCGCAGCAGCCGCCTCTCAATGCCGGGCGTGCTGACCTCCAGTTGATAGCTCTCGCCCGGCACCACGTCCTCGGCGTCCAGCACGGCGCCGACTTGCTGCGAGATCCGCTCGCAGTCTTCCAGCGTCGCGCCGCCCGGCTTGTCGATGTAGATTCGCAGCACCCGCCGCCGCCCGCCGCCCGCCATCTCCACGTCCCACACGGATAGACCTTCGCGCCTCGCGGCGCGCTCGGCGATCTCCGCGACTCTCTGGATCACGCTGTCTCGTGTGGCGGATGGCATCGGCACTTTCGACTTCCGCGGGCGCGCCCGGAGGCCGCCGCGACGCTGAAGCCCTGCTCCAACAAAAAAGTGGGCTTTCGCCCACCAGCAGGGTTCGATATCCCCAGTATACACCACTGCCCCTTGCACTCCCGGCCCGCGAGCCTGAGAATAGGGGCGGGAAAATACCCGGCTACAGGGAGGCGTTCCATGAGAAAGCTCGCCTATGCCGCCGTGATCGCCGGCAGTTTCGTCATCCTCTTTGCCGTCGGCCAGGCGTGGCGTCTCAAGCCTGAGACGCAGACTGTCCGCATCCTTCACAAGGGCGACCTCGCCGTACTGGCCGCGCCCTCCGGCGGAGAGGTCTGGCTCGCCCAACGGAAGGATGATTGTTATCCGGTCCAGGCCGCCATGGCTGAGCGCAACCAGGATTACCTGAAAGCGTGCGCCGACAATCAGACGGCGTTCCCGGTCCTCGCAGGCACGCGCGTGAAAGTGCTGGCCGAGTCGGTCAGCCGCCGGCAGGTCCAGATCCTCGAGGGGCCGCTCGAAGGCCGCACCGGATGGGTGGAACACGAGTTCCTTCAGCCCGAGCCGCGCACCCGGCGGTAGCCGTCAGCGCTTCCGGTGCTGCTCGCGCAGTACGGCGGGATCGTCCATTCGGGGGGGCGGCTCCGGATCGGCGGGATCCTTGGCCTTGGCCGGGTCGAAGATCTCCGGCTCGGGCAGAATGGCTTCGAACGGCGCGAAGTCGGGGATGCTGGTGAAGCAGTCGGAGAGGTCCGCCGCGGTGGCGTCGAACAGGTTCAATGGCGGCAGCCCGAGAATCCGGAACACCGTCTTCAGCAGGGCAGGGAAGCTGGCATTGGTGCGCGAGGCGTAGTTCTTCCGCGCGAACGGGCCGGCGATGAGCAGCAGCGTGCGGTGGCTGTCGACATGATCGACTCCCCCTTGCGCGTCATCTTCGGTGATGAACACGGCCATGCTCCGCCACCACTTCGTCTTCGACAGGTACTCCAGAATGCGCCCTAGCGCGAAGTCGTTGTCGGCCATGTAGGATGCCTGGAAGGGGTAGCCGTCGCCGGGGCGCGGCCGCGCCAGGTGATCGTTGGGGAGGTGGATGTAGACGAAGCGTGGCAGCTCCTTGCCCGGCTTGACGTACAGTTCTTCGATCTCGCGGATGAAGGCGTCGGCGCGGTACTGGTCCGGGATGTTGGTGTTGTACTGCGGGTAATTCCGCGACGTGTTCTCCCACAGCGGGCGCGGCATCGGCACATTGGTCAGGAACCGTGCGCCGGTGGGCATCTGGCCGGGCTCTTCCACCACGCCCGCCAGCTCGAAGCCCTCGCCGAAATTGCGGAAAGAAATCCCGTGGCGCTCCAGGTGGTGCCACAGCGCTCCGGCTTCCAGTTGTTCCTCGGGGTGCAGGCTGGAGTTGCTCTGCGCGAATTGCAGGCGTCCCGGTGCGGGCGTGGGGAAACGGAAATCCTTTTGCCCGCCATAGGCAGCCATCAGCGAGGATTCGGTCCAGGCGTTCGGGTACGATCCGACCAGCCAGTGGTGGCCGTCGACGCTCACCTCGCTGTCAGCGTAGAAATTGTCGCTGAAGGCGTAGCGCTGCACGAGACCGTGATGGTTGGGCGTGATGTTGTAGAACTGCTTCTCGAGGCGCGTACGGAGCGAGTACTTGTCGAGCTGCACCCAGCCGCGGCGGCCGAAGCGCGCCAGCTCGGGCGCGGCGCGCAGCGGCCCCTGCACGTCCTGCGTCACGTCGCCCAGCACTTCATCGAAGGTGCGGTTCTCCTTGACGATCAGCACCACGTGCCTCAACTCGAACGGCAGCGGGCGCGGCTCCTCGGCCACGGGCAGGAACCCGTTGTTCGCCATCACCGCTTGCGTGTGGAAGGTCAACATACGGTTCAGCGGCGGCTCATACACGCTCAGCAGCCCCTGCCGCAGCTCGCCCTGGAAGCTCCGCTCCAGCGGCGCCGTGCGCGTGGCGTTGGGGCCCGTGCCGAGGCCCTTGGCGCTGGCCACGAAGACCCTGCCGCGTTCCACCGCCACCGCCGTGGGGAACCACCCCGCCGGGAGGTGGCCCGCCAGCCGGTGGCTGGCAAGGTCGATCACGCCAACGGCGTTGATCCCCGCCTCAGCCACCAGAAGCCGCCCGTGGGTCAGGTCCAGCGCCAGCCCTACGGGCAGAATCCCGCGCCACGCCTCAAGCCTCGGGATGCGGAGTTCGATCGTCGCCCGCACCATCAGCGTGAGGGCGTCGATCACCGTCACCGTGTCCTGGTTGCCGTTGCTGACGTAGATGGCGCCCGCGGTGGCGGCGACGCCCGAAGGGCTCGCCCCGCCGAGGCTCTCCGGCCCGAACGGCTTCCCCGTGCGGATGAAGCGCAGCACGCGGGGCGCGCGGGGATCGGCGACATCGATCACACAAAGCGAGTTCGACTCCTCCACGTTCGGGTCGCCCAGCCCGGGCACGTCCACCGGACCGCGCGCCGTTTCTCGCCGCGCGCCTCTCTCGGCCTCGGGAGAGGGGAAGCCGAAGGCGGGGAAGGGAAGTCCTGTCTCGCGCGCGTTCTCTTTGTCCGCACCGGGCACGGGCTTGTACTCGAACATTCCGATGTTGGTCACGTAAAGGCGCTTCGCGTCCGGCGAGAGAGCCGCATTGAACGGCAGACGCCCGGTGCGCACGCTGGCCAGCATCCGGCCGGAGCGGGCATCAAAGACGGCCACGCGAAAGTTGGCCTGGTCCACCACATACAGGATGCGGCGCTGCGCGTCGTAGGCGAGATCGCCGGAGTAGCTGTCGCGCCACGGCCCCTGGTTCAGCTCCAGCACGCGGTAAACCTGGCCGCCCGGCAGCCCGATCTCGCGCACCCGCCCGGAGTTGCCCTCGCTGGCGAACAGCCTGCGGTTGCCGGAGAACTCGAGGCCCATGAACACGCTGCGCCAGTCGTCCTCGGGGCTCGATGCCTCCTCTTCCTTCGGCTTGGTGCTCAGTTCCCGCGCGCGCCACGGCTCGTCCGACATGTCGAGCACGGTGAGCGAATAGCGGTTCGGACCGCCGTTGGCCGTCACTGCCAGCTTGCCATCCGGGCTGACGGCCAGGCCGAATGCGCCCGGCCCGGTGTTGAACTGCCGGCCCAGCGGTGTCACCATGCGCCCGCCGGGCAGGATCGTCTCTGCGCCCGGCCTGCGCGCTGCGGTTCGCGTCCCGGCAGGCGGACGGAAGTCGGCCGCCGTCAGGGCGGCGCACAAGAGAATGGGCCACGGAGCCCGCCAATTGCAGCTCACTTCTGTTACTCTTTCAAAGCGGGTTCCCAGAATGCAACGACGGCAATTTCTCTCGCTTCCCGGAGCGGCACTCATGGACAGCTTCGCCCAAAAGCCCGGCGCGCCCCGCGCCCCACGCTTCTTCGTCCTCGAGCAGTACTACCTGAGGAACGGCAGCCAGCCCGGCCGCGTTCTCGCGTTCCTCGAAAAAGGCGCCTTGGCGGCGCGCCGCAGGCTCGGCTTGCCCGCGCCCGCCGCCGTGCTGGAGGCCCTGGTGGCGGCGCATATGCCGCAGGTGGCGTGCGTCACCCCTTACGACTCTCTCGACCAGTGGATGCAGGCGCGCGCGCGGCTTGCCGCCGACGAAGACTACCGCGGCGCTCTTGCCGCCATGGAGGCGGGCGAGGAGGCGCCCTACGAGGAGTATTCCGAGACGCTTGTCGAGGCGGCGCCCTACAGCCCTCCGCTGCCCGCCGCGCTGCCCGCGCTGCCGCAGCCTCGCGTGTTCGAGCTGCGCCTCTACCATTCGCCCACCGAGCGGCAACTGAAAGCGCTGCATGAGCGCTTCGCGGGCCCGGAGATCCCCATCTTCCACCGCTCGGGCATCCACCCGCTGCTGTACGGCTCGACGCTCGCCGGCCCGCACAAGCCGAATCTCGTTTACCTCACGCCATTCGACTCGCTGGCGGCGCGCGAGAAAGCGTGGGCCGCGTTCGGCGCGGATCCGGAGTGGGTGAAGGTGCGCGCGGAGTCCATCGGCCGGCACGGGCAGATCAGCAGCGTCATTCAGATCGCCCTGTACCGCGCCGCCTCCTGGTCGCCGCTGCGCTGAGCGCGGCCGCCTCAGCCCGGCAGCAACTTGCTGATGTCGTTGTAGAGGACGAAAACGACCACCATCATCAGGAACACGAAGCCGAGCTTGAAGATGGCTTCCTTGAAGCTCAGGCTCAGGTCCCGGCGGATCAGCATCTCAATCAGCAACAGCAGGATCACGCCGCCGTCGAGGATCGGGATCGGCAGCAGGTTGAAGATGGCGAGGTTCAGGCTCACTGTGGCCATCAGGTTGATAAAGGCCGGCGCGCCCTCCCGCGCCGCTTCGCCGGAAAGCTGAGCGATGCGGATGGGGCCTTCCAGCGAGCGCGCCGAAGAGCGGCGCTCCACGATGGATTGCAGGAACTGGAAGATCAACGTCGCGCCACGCGCGTTCTGCCTCAGCGACTCGCGCACCGCATCCACCGGGCCAAGCCTGACAAACGTGACGCGCGGCGCCAATTCCACGCCGATCATCCACCTCGACCCGCCGCCGCCCTGGTCCGACAGCGTTGGCTGCAACAGCACCGTGTGCTCGCGTCCGTTCCGCGAATAGGTCAGCTCGACGGGCTTGCCCTCGCACTCCCGCAGGACGTCATGAATCTTGTAAACCGTGTGAATCGGCTGCCCGTTGATCTTCAACAGGAGATCGCCGCGGCGCAGGCCCTTGCGCTCCGCGTCCAGTCCCGGCACCAGCCCGCCCACTTCGATCTGCGTCCGCTCGGACCAGCCTGCGTAGCCCACGCCTGTGGCCGGATCCAGTTCGGGCATCACCGCCAGCGAGATCTTCTCCCCGCCTCTCTGGATCACGACAGGCAGCGGCCTGCCGGCGCTCACCACTTCGCGCATCACCACTTCTTCCCATGTGGGGCTGGTGCGGTTCTCCAACTGCACGATCACGTCGCCGTCGCGCAGACCGGACTTGGCCGCGGGCGTGCCCGGCTTCACGTAACCAATCACCGCCGGTCCGCCGGCGCTTGCCACCTTGGGGTAGCGCACCATATAGAGTCCGCTGAGCAAGGCCACCGCCAGCACGATGTTCATGGCGGGCCCGGCCAGCACCACAATCAAACGCTGCCAGCGCGGCTTCGACGTGAACCCTGCCGGGTCGGGCTCGTCATTGGGCTGCTCGCCCGCCATCCGGACGTAGCCGCCGAACGGGATCCATGCAATGCGGTATTCGGTCTCCCCGCGGCGGAAGGCGATGAGCTTCGGCCCGAAGCCGATGCTGAAGGTCGAAACGCGAATGCCGAAGAAGCGGGCTGCCCAGAAGTGGCCCAGTTCGTGGATGACGATCATCACCCCGATCAGCACCAGCAGCCACCAGATGTTGTGAAGAAGAACCATGCTTGCCGTTCCTGTCCCGGGCTTCAGGCCATCACGCGGGCGCCCGCCCTCTCCCGCGCGATCTTGCCGGCCGCCTCGCGGGACTGCCGGTCGATGTCGAGCAACTCCTCCACGCTGCCAGCCTGCCTTGAGGGAACCCGCGCCAGCGTCTCCTCCACCACCTCGGCGATGGCGGGGAAGGAGATCTCGTTCCGCAGAAACGCCTCCACAGCCACCTCATCGGCCGCATTCAGCGTGCATCCGGCCGAACTCCCCGCCCGCTGCGCCTCATAGGCCATCCGCAGCAGCGGAAACCGGCCCAAGTCCGGCGGGTGGAACTCCCAGGTGCGCGCCTCGCGCCAGTCCAGCCGCGGCACCGGAGCTTCCCACCGCTCCGGCCAGGTGAGCGCATACTGGATCGGCATCCTCATGTCGGTGGCGCACACCTGCGCGATCACGCTGCCGTCGTTGAACTCCACCATGGCATGCACCGTCGATTGCGGATGCACCACCACTTCCACCTGGTCCGGGTCCAGTCCGAACAGCCAGCAAGCCTCGATCACCTCGAAGCCCTTGTTCATCAGCGTGGCCGAATCAATCGTGATCCGCGGGCCCATCTTCCATGTTGGATGATTCAGGGCCTGCTCCGGCGTCACTTGCGCCAGCGCTTCTTTCGGCGTAGAGCGGAACGGGCCGCCGGACGCTGTCAGGATCAGCTTCCGTACATCGCCCCGCGCGCCGGCGCGAAAGCATTGGTGCGCGCCGTTGTGTTCGCTGTCGATCGGGATCAACTCCGCCCCGTGCAGCCTTACGGCGTCCATCACCAGCCTGCCGCCCGCCACCAGGGTCTCCTTGTTGGCCAGCCCCACGCGCTTGCCCGCGCGCACCGCCTCATAGGTCGCTTCCAGCCCCGCGATGCCCACGATGGCAGAAACGACTGTATGCGCCTCCGGCGCCGCGGCCGCTCGCACGTACGCGGCCGGGCCCGCCAGCAGTTCCGTGCGGGTTCCGCCCCGCGCCCCCAGTTCACTTCGGAGTTTCTCCAGCGCTTCCTCATCGGCCACCACCGCTACTTCCGGATGGAACTCGAGGATCTGCTCCGCCAGCGCTTCCACGTTGCGTCCGGCCACCAGAGCGAAAACGCCAAACCGCCCATCACTGCGGCGGATCACGTCCAGCGTGCTCCGGCCAATGCTGCCGGTCGAACCCAGAAGCGTCACTCGCTGCATAGCCGCGCGTCCGCCATCATAACACCCGGTGTCACTCTCTGTTCTGATGATTTCACAAATGTCACCGGGAGGAAAACACAATGGACTCCTTCGTGGACGCCGCTGCCGGGGGAGCGGGCAGCCCGCATATGCGTTCTGTCTTCGCTTTTTCTTTTTGAGGTGTCTGACCCAGAGGGCGCCGGGGAGGAGAATGCTTCAGGGGTCTTTTTTGAGGTTAGTCTCGCTTTGGTGGGAGTTGCCTCCCCGGCTTACTTCCAATCTTA
>Ga0209018_1000498_pt1 | contig 36050 bp, 23 predicted proteins | sample YNPBryBLVA2012_FD_185814 | JGI IMG/M metagenome (GOLD analysis project Ga0209018, IMG submission 185814) | Anoxygenic and chlorotrophic microbial mat microbial communities from Yellowstone National Park, USA - YNP Bryant BLVA 2012 (SPAdes)... ...
AACGGAGAGACAGCCAATCCGCCGATCCGCCGAGACGCCGGGGCTAAAGCCCCTGCTAAGTTCATGGAAGTCCGCTCAAGCGGACTCTGTCTGGCCGCTAGCGCCTAGAGTCGGCTTCCAGCGGACTTTCAGGTGCTGAGGCGGGGGATTGATCCCCCGCCGGATGATCGGCAGGCTGCAAGTCTGCGCTACGTTCCACAAGTGGGGCTAGTGTAACAAAGAGCTGATGGCTTGGCAAGGCTGCCAGCAAATCCAAGCAAACTGCCTGACCTAAACAGCCCCTGGGGCTTTCCGCTACTTGACAGGCTGGAAAGCCTGTCTTACAGCAACGGACAGCCCCTGGGGCTTTCTGCCTGTCAGTTCTAGCGGATGAGGAGCGGCAGGAAAAGCTTGCGCTTGGGAGCAACAGCCGTGGTGGTGGCCGTACTGACAGCCGTTACGGCGTTATCCAGGGACGAGACGACGGTGAGCGTGGTCACGTCTGTATCGCCAACGTTGGCATCCAGCGGGACGGTAACCACCAATGTGACAGTGACGCTCTCGCCGGCTGCCAGCGGGCCACTGCTCGAGCCGCCAGGCAAGGTGGCTGTCCACACGCCGCTCAATGCCAGGGCAAAAGTGTCGGTGTAATTGCCCTGGTTGGTAAGGGTAAAGACATAAGTCACCCCATCGCCTGGCGCGCCTTGAGCCGTGCGAGCGGGGCTGAGAGCCACAGCCGGTTCTGCCCCGGCGTAAGTGACGCCGCTGGCCTGAGCCAGGCTGCCCAGCGAGCCGCTGGCGGTCAGCGTGAAAGTATCGTTGGCCAGAATGACCGTCTCTACAGGGTTGTTGGGGATGGCAACCGTCACCGTGAAGATGGTCGCTTGCGAGGGGGACAGCAAGTCGGTGGAGGAGATGACTTGCGTTGTCCACTGATTGCCGGCCAGGGCCAGTGCGAAGGATTGCGCCACAGGAGCTGTGTTGGTGATGGTGAAGACGTGCGCCACGCTCTCACCTGGCCCGCCGGTGTGGCTTTGTGAGAGCGGGGAGAGCGCCACACCCAGGGAGGGTTCAACGGTGGTGAGGCCATTGGCGCTCAGTGTGATGCCGGGGATGGTGACAGAGCTGGCCGTGAGGGTGAACACGCTCGAGCCGGAGACCGCCGGGGGTATATCCACCCGCACTGCAATCGTCGTCGAAGTTCCAGCGGTAACAGTGATAGCTGTCGGGCCGAGGATGGTCATTGGCCAGGCGTCGCTGAGGCCGCTGAGCGTATAGCTATCGGTGTTGCCCTGATTGGCCAGGGTAAAGGTATGCGTGACCGGCAGGCCTGCTATACCGCCGATCTCGCTATCGGGGCCTAGCGAGGCGGTGGGGGTGCAAGCCGTCAGGGCAATATCATCCAGATACCAGCCCTCCAGGCCGATAGCGCTGTTCGTGCCCAAACGGAAGCGCAAATTGACCGTCTCACCGGCGTAGGCGCTCAGATCCACAATGGACTCGAACCAGTTCTGCGTGTTGCCACACCAGGCATTCAAGCCGGCCAGAGGGTTAGACAAACCGCTGGCGATGACACCATCGTAGGGGTTAGTGAGAAGCTGGCTTTCGAGCTGTGTCCAAGTCTGGCCGCCGTCGGTGGTGATTTCGAGAATGCCGCCATCGTAACAGCCGCCGGTGCGGTTCTCGATCCTCTGATAATCCCAATAACGCAGCGTGATGGGGGTTTGAGCAGCAGGCAGAGCCAGGGCAGGCGTTTGCAACCACTGGTCGCTGACAATCGCTTTGTCCACCGCCTTGAACGAATTGGGCAAGGAGTGCCGCCGCTGGTTGTTCAAGGCCCAACTGTCTTCCACGCCGCCATGCAGCCAGCCGGGATCGCCACCATCGAAGTTTTCGCTCAACAGGGTGACAGCTGTCGTACCCAGGGCGCACTGCCCAATGCCAGCGGCGGTGGCAAAGCGATACACTTGTGAGGCATTGCTGCTACCGCAAGTATTGGTCGCCGTGACGCGCCAGTAGTAAACGGTGTTGGCCGCCAGGGGGGTGGCAGGGGTAAATTGGGTGGTGGTGAAGCCCGATGACGCCACAACCAGGTTGGCAAAAGCTGGATCGGTGGCGACTTCGATAGCGTAGGTTTTGGCCTGGGTGGAGGCCAGCCAGGAGAAAGTCGGTTGAACAGGGATATCGCGCCCTTCGGCCGGCGGGTAACTCAACTGGGGAACGGTAGGCAAATCGGTGAAAAGCTCCAGGCCCACCGTGGCTGTATGCACACGGCTAATGGCTGTACCGACGATGTCAATCGAATAGAGGCCGGGCGCGCCAAGGGCTGTGCCTGAGAGGGTGAAGGTGCTAGAGATGGGCGGGGTAGCCGGGTTGGGGGTAAAGGTAGCAGCAACGCCCGCCGGCGCCCCGTAAGCGGTGAGCGTCACGGGCTGCGTGAAGCCCATCACCTGTCCCAGTGTGACGATGTAGTCGGCTTGCGCTGGAGCGCAGATGCTCTGCATGGCAGGGGCAGCGCTCAGGGTGAAATCTGCCCCAAAAACGCAGTTCGAGCAGACCAGGGCGAAATCCTGATCGGTGAGGTCGCCGTTGTAGGGTACGCCGTCGCCAGCGATGTTGAGGGCATCAACCGTAATCACGGCGGTGCTACCGACGGGGTTCTGGATGAAGACGTTCTCCAGATTGTTGAGCGTATCGGCGCTGCCGCCGATGACCGACCAGCCGCCGTTGAAGACGTTACCCTTATATGTGTTAGTGCCGTTAACCACGGTGAGGTTGAGGTTGTTCACCAGGGCAGGGTTCGCACCCACTGCGCCGGCGGCATCAGACCAGGCGAGGGTGATTTTGAGCGGCTTGCTGGGGTCAGGCACGCCCACGCTAAGCGTCCAGCTCTCGCCGGAGTTGTGGAAGACGTAACTCTGGTCGCGATAGACACGATCAATGGTGGCGTCGAACAAGTTGCCGAGGTGAATGCGCCCCCAGCCCTCGTCAGCGTTGGGGATGTTGGCGGTGCCCATATCCACAGCCGAGTTGACCAGCAAGGCTTTGGCCATTTCGGGGCTGGGGTTGGCGCCGGCGTTGAAACCTCGCCACCATTGGGTGAGCAACACTACCGCGCCCGAACCGTGCGGGGCAGCCATGCTGGTGCCAGAGCAGTAAGCGTACATGTTGTTGGTGCCGGCAATGGGCGTGGCGCAGTCGCCGCCCTCATCGTTGCGGGTGGAGGCGATCTGTTCACCGGGGGCGGTGATGGTGGGAACCCAACGACCGTCCACCGCCGGGCCGCGGCTGCTGTACGACGAAATGGTATCAATGTTGCCAACGCGATAGTTGCGGCTGCTGGCCACCACAATCAAGTTTTTAGCTTCCTTGGGGGCGGTTAGGGTGTAGAGGGCAGGCCCCGAATTGCCCGCCGAAAAGACTTCGATGAACGGTTCGGCAACGGTCGTCGTGTCGAAATTGCCGTCTAGCACCATCAGGTCGTGGGTGCGTTCGGAGGACTGGTAGCCATGAGCAGTGCCTTCGCCGGTCGTCCAAGAGTTGTTGCCGCCGATGGCGTTGCCCAGCACGGCGCGCTTGGAATGTTCCTGCCAACCACCCGCTGGCGGCCAGCTCGGGCCTGAGCCAGAATTCATGGCAAAAATGTGGTAGGCCGGGGCCACACCCAGGCCATAGAGATAACCGTTGGCGTCGGTGTAACCGGCCGTGGCGTCGCCGCCGACAATGCCGGCTACATGAGTGCCATGCCCGCCGCCGAAGGCTGAAGAGCAGTCGCTGCCTGGCTCACCGGGGTAAGAGCAAGCTCCGGGGAAGTTGTACCCTCCCACAATGTGCGAACCCAAATCGGGATGATCGTAATCCACTCCGGTATCAATGATCGCCCAGATAACATTGTCGCCATTCAACCCTAGGCTGTTCAACCAGGTGTTATAGCCGGTGAAAGGCACACCCGGCGAGCCGGTGTAGTTGCCCGCCACAATTTGCGACGACATCTCATCTTCCATCACCGGCGTGGGATAAGAATAGCCTAGCCACAACACCGTCTCCAAACGCGCCACGTCTTCGACCGCGGCAGCGTCCAACTCGACGATGGCCTCGTAGAAGGCTTGATCGGGCTGGGAGGGGAAGTATTGCACCAGTGCGCCGCCCAGGCGAGCAATGGCATCCAGCGTGGCTGTGATGTTGCCGTCGTTGTAGAACATCACATCCACATTCTTGATCACCCCCTGGCGGTTCTGCAAATCGGTGTTGACCTTGTAAGCAGGGTGAAAAGCACCTACCCAGCGCACCACGTTCAAGCTGGCGAGGGTCTCACTCTGTTGCGGGGTGGCCCAAACGAGGTAGGTCTCGTGTGGGTAGTATTGCAAAACCCGCGCGCCGGTCTCTGCCAAACGGGCAAGCCACTCATCCTTGGTGGGCCCGAAGAACTGCACCAGGCGGAAACCAGGCGTGCTGCCATTGGTGCGCAGACGCGCCGGCAGGCGAGGTTCACCCTGCGCCACAGGATCGAACGCATAGCGCGCCACCCGCACCTGGCCCGCATCGGGCGCATCCTCGAAGGGCAGGCCGCTGGCCAACAGGGCGCGGTAGTCGGCGTCGTCCAGTTCTAGCCAGCGGAATGCGCCGTAGTCAATATCCAGGCGGGGTGTCAGCCCCAGGCTGGCGAGTTGGGATACTACTGCCGCCGGCAAGTGGACGAAATGACTGCCGCCTGCGCCGCCTGACGACGCGGCTGCCCCGGCCAGGAAATTGGGCACGATCAGGGCCAAAATCGCGGCCAGGGTAAAGATTTTTGTCAAGATGGGGTTTTTCATTGTACACGCTCCTTTTTTGGGGGAATAGGGGGGAAACAGCGCCCAACCCATGGGCGATTTGCCAAAAGCCAAGGATTTGTTGGATGAGTAGCCTGGTTGTTCCGCTCTATGCGGGTCAGGATGACAGCAGAAGGCGGTGACGGGGGCATCGCAGCGCATATTGCGCAACCCCAAACAGACATCGCGCCTCAAGGCACAGCGTAGATGGTCGTTTGGCCTTGGCTGAATACCGGCGTAAAGTGGGCTTCGAATTTGCGCACAGCCGTGCTCAAATTGCAGCCGCGGCCTGGCTCGCTGCAAACACGTTGGATGTAATTCTTCTCGGTGGCGCCAAGCACCACGTAACGCACCTGCCATTTGTCCAGCAAGTCGAGCGCCTTGACGACATCCTTGGTGGAATAAATCTCAGCAATGTCGGGCAAACGCAAGGCCTGTTCATCGAACGTGCCGCGCCATTGTTGCTCGTGCACCGACCAGCCCAGCACAGCCGGCAGGCCGGTGAAGGCGCTGATGCGGCCTTCGTAATCATACGAATTACCCGGCGCTTCCAGCAGGGTGACAGCACCGGCCACATTGGCATTCAGCCACTCGATAGCGGCCCAATCGTCGGGATTGCCCGCCGCCACCTCGCTGGCGCCATCCAGGTTGGGTGTGGTGGTAAAGCCCTGAACACGCGTCCAAAAAGCCATCAGCGGATAAACCATGGCCAAAGCGATCAGGAGAACACTGAGCGATAGCAGGCTCCATTTGACCGCCTGCCCCACAATGCGTTCGCCCACGTAGAGCAACCACCATAAGCCGTAAGCGCTGGCCAGCGCCATCATCGCCCAACCCTGGAAATAGAACTTGAAGACAGTGTTGATGCGGTAGCCGAAGATGTCTCGCAGGTAAAAGAACTCCACGCTCAGGGTGAGCGCCAAGCCGATGAGGATCAGCAAGAAGGCAAACAAATCGCTGGCCGCTGGGCTTAGCGTGGAGGCAGTCTCATCTCCCTGGCGGCGTGCGTCGCCAGGCAAGAGGCGCTTGCCGCTTGGCTGCCAGCGCAAGGCCGCCAGCGCGAGCCCCAGCAGCGCGGTGAGCGTGAGGGACAACCATGGGTTGAGCAAACGCGCCTTCAGCGAAGCAGTCATTGCCTGCGAGAAACTCAACCCGCCAAAGGCGGTCACCAGCGCCGGGTCACTCATCGTTTCCTGAAAGGCCTGGCTGAAGGCATAGCCCAGCCAGGCGCCGACCAACACCAGAGCATAGGAGCCCGCACAGACCGCCGCAATCAACAGCCACCCGCCCACGAAGGATTTGAGCAGCAGGCGGGGTGCATCCGCGCGGGCGCGCCCGAGCAGGTAAATCACCAGAAAGCAGGCCATGATAAACAAAAACGGCCCGAACTGAATGAAATACTGCGACAAGCGGGTGGGTGGGAAAATATAGGGCAGGATGCCGCTGGCCTGGGAGCTGAAGCCCACGTAGAAGAACACATACAGCAGGATGCCCGCCACCAACCAAGCAAACGCCAGCGCTCCCATACTCAGCCACAAATCCCGCTCGAGACGGCGCATCTGGGCATAAACCCCTGCCCCATAGGCCAGCGTGGCCAGCCCAACGTAGATGGGGAAATCCCACGTATTGAGAAATCCCAGCGCCCCCAAAGCCAGGGCGTACAACAGGAAAACCTCCCATTGCCCATCGAAGACCACAGCGATAGGATTCCACCAAGCCGCCAACGTTTGAGCGGCAGGCTGGCTGGCCGTTTCATTCTCCTTGAGCGGCGCAGCGCCGCGCTGCAAGGCCTGCCGCCGCAGCAGATTCAGCGCCAACAGAATCGCCAGCAACACAAAAGGCAAGGCCAACACGTGCGGATGGTTGTCTCCCAACAGAAAGCTGAAGAAAGGGAACTCCGAAATAGGCGCCACGGGGACGATCTGGCCGCTGAAATCCAAATCGGCCAGCACGCGCGAACCGCGCCACCACCACCAACCGCCCTGATAGCCCGGAAAGAAAGAGCCGCTCACCGGCGCGCTTTCCAAGTCGGGGATGTTGATCCACTTCCAGAAAGCGCTCGGCAATTTGCCCCAGGCATGAAGCCCCTCCAACACCCCTTCCAGATTGCCCATCAGCACGACGAACAGCGCCCCCAACAGGCCAAAGCCCAACGCCTGACTGGCACGTGCCTGACGTTCGGACTTCAACCGCCGGCTGCCCGCAATCAGGTTATACACCACCCCAAAAGCTCCCTGCGCCGTCAGGGCAAACAACAAGGCATCGTACAGGTCGAAGCCCACCCCCGCCGGCGCACCCGACAGCCGCGTGACAATCGCCATCATCACATAACCAAAGTAGTAATACGAAATGGAAAATCCCGATAACCACGGGTCGAGCGGTGGAAAGGTGGGGCTGCGCAAGATACCGTTCAAGAAAGCGATTTCCATGAACTTCTCCCCACCCGTGCTCATGATCTTGCCCGCCGCATAAGCCCTCAGCACCACCCAGAGCACAAAAGACATGCTGAACAGCACCTCGCTCACGATAACCAGGCGACGCTGTTCGAGCAAGAAAGCCGGCAGAGAAAGCTGCGCGGCCTGCGCCGGGGGCGCTTGCCAGCGCCGGTATAGCCATAGCGACAGAGCAGCGACCAGGAGCAAGGCCAGCAGAATGCCGCCGCTATCGTTACGCAGCAACTGCGCCGATGCACCCACCCACAACAAGTAACTCACCAGCAGCAAACCCACAGCCTTGCTGGCCGTGTAACCACGGTCGGGCAGCCAGCGGAACAAACCAAAAGTCAACGGCAATGCCGCCAGCCCAAAAAGCTGAATGATCAACCACCAAAGCAGGACGTAGAGAGTGTTCATGGCGTGATGACCTCATAGATGACCATATCCCCATCCCGATAGACCTCGTTCCACAACACCCCCAGCAAAGCCGGGAACTTGTCCAAGCCAGGGCCAGGATACCAGCCGCGCTCGAGCGGCCCCACGACCACATAGCGCGCCTGGTATTTGTTCAGGAAAGCCCGCGCCGCGTTCGTGTCCAGCGTTTCATAAAATCCGCGCACTTCGCTTCCCCGCAGGCTCACCGGATCGTTGGGGATCAACGCCCGTTGCTGCTGCTGGTGCCACTGCCAGCCGACAACCGTCGGCAAACCGGTGTAGATCGAAAAGCGCGAGAACCAGGCATATTGCACCCCTGCTGGCGCTGCCTCCACAATCACCGGCGAGCCTGGCACATTGTCTTGCATCCAGCGGATGGCGCGGTAATCCTGGCTCAAATCTAGCTCGGTGCCCATGTTGAAATAACGTGCATATTGCATATACGCCATGCCGTCCAGCGTATAGGGGGCGCTCGGCACCATGCGGTCTTTGATTTTCGCTGAAGTAGCGGTGACAGTAAACAAGCCAGCCGACAGGAACAACAGGGCCAGAATGGTCAACCACGGCGTGCGATAGCGTCTCTGCCAGAGATGAAGACCATCGAAGAGCCAACCAAGCGCCGCCGCCGCGCTGACCGAGAACAACGTCCACACCTGCAAATAGAATTTGAAGACGGTATTCTGCCGCCCAATATCGCCGCGGGCGACGACGATTTCCACCACCAGGGTGATGACCAGGCCGGTGCCGATGAGGAACAACACTGCCCGTTTGACATCTGCCAACCCGGGGCGCAGCAACAAGACCCCCGCCCATGCCGCCAGCGGCAAGGCCAACCAGGCCACCACAACCCCTCGCCCAAAAGGCAGTTTTGCCAGCCACGACATGCCCTCCACCTGGGGCGCTTTCACCACCAGCATCAGCACGAGCGCCGCCAACGCAATCACCGCCCCCAAGATAAGCTCGCGGTAGGGGGCCAGCTTACGCAGCGAGGAAAGCGGCGTGCTGGCCATCCAATCGCGCGTTTCCCATGCCATCCACGAAACCAGCACGAACAGGAACAAGCCCCAATGAACCAGATACGAGTCCAGCGGCGTCACCAAACCCGTCCATAGTTGCACCGATTTATACGCCGCGCCGTACCACTGCCAATAGGGGCGGTACATCAGCAACGACAACCCCACCAGCAACGCCACACCGCCGCCGGCGGCCAGCAGGCGCTTGCTCAAAGCTGGCCAGCCGCTCAACCAGGTCGTCTCGTTCACATCGAAATAGCGCCAAATGGCGTATGCTGTTGCAATCACAGCTAGAGGCAGGTAAGTGTAAATGTCCGACAAATTGAAAGGGTAAAGCGCCCCAATGGTCAGCCCGCCCAGGAAAAATCCCAGCGCGCCGCTCAGAACGTCCTTCCAGCGAGCGCGCCCCAACACGATAGCCGCCGCCCAGGCCACCGCCAGCAGGTAGACCGGCATGGCAAACAGGTGAGCGTGGGGGTCAGCGTACAGGAAGGTGAAGAGGGGGAACTCGGTAATGGCCAAGTCGCCGGGCAACATCACCCGGCTCGGAATCCAGTACCAATCCCCCAGGCCATAGGGCAATTGCGCCCCCCCCACCCAGCGCAAGAAACCATCCAAGGCCCAACCCCAACGGGTGAACAGACTAGCCTTGGCGTAGAGGTCCACGCCAGGAGCGCCGAGCATCTCCAGGCCACGAAAGATCATGCGCACCGTGCCCAAGTTGCCCAACAGCACCATCAGCAGCGCAGCAAACAAACCCGCCGCCAGCGGGCGATACATCCAGGACGGCCATAGCTGCGCCAGAGGCGCCATCGAGCCATCCTGCTGTCTGACGCCGCTGCCTGCCAGCCCACTGCCCTGCGCTGCCATCAAGTTCCAACCGACGGAGAACGCGCTCATTGCCACCATAGCGAACAGCGTGGGGAGAATGAGGTTATAGGCTATCGCCGGTACAATCCCCAACAGTTTGACCGGTGTACCGGCAAAGACAAAGCCGTAGTAGTAATAGTTCAGATAACCGCCAGCGAACCAGGGATCGTAGGGCGGGAAGGACGTGCTTTTCAGAACGGCATTGAAGTACGCAAAATCCATGGGCTTTTCCCCGCCAAAGTGAGGATGCCACAGGTCGGGGTTGCCCAGGCGGATGATGAGATCGGCCAGGAAGAAGGCCAGGAACAAGCCCTCCACCAGCAGAAAATACCCACCGCGCTGTTTCACTTCTTGCCGCAACTCTTCCCGCTGGCGATAAGCCAGCGCCAGGCCCAACACGGCGACGAGCAAGAAAGCCAACGCAATCACCGGCGGCGTAAAAGGCAGGCGCAGCGAGCCGCCCAGCCACACCAGCCAGCTCAACAGCAACATACCGGCAGTGCGCGCCAGCGGGTAGCCACGGTCGCTCAGCCCCGGCAGCGCCGTTCGCACCAGCGGATAGGCCAGCAAGCCCAAAAGGCTAATCGTCACGTACCAGGCCAGCAGACCCAGGAACGGGTAACGATTCAGTAAAGCGGTATAACTGAAATATGCCGACCACGTGCCGCCGCTCTGTTGCGCCTGGCGCCGCTCGGCAGGCAGCATCAAATCAGCGGGGTAGGAAGCGAATTTCTTGGGGGTGAGACGCACAATCTGCGAGAAGTCCACCGCTCCCAGGATGTCGCGCACCTGCTGCGGGTCGAAATCTGCCGTCTTGCGGAAGATCAACACCTTGGGATGGTCATACACGGTGAAGGCTTCTTCGGCAAATTGGGTATTCAGACGGAGAGGACCTAGCGCCGGGTCGCTCTGGAAAACCGCCACCAATTCATACCCCAAACGGCCATGAAACATGCCTGGCTTGGCTACGGCATAGCACCAGTAAATGCTCTTGTCCAGCGGACAGCCCAGCAGGTTGCGATAATACACCGTCGTCATGGGAAAACGTTCGGGGATGCGCGTCAGGCTGCCCCATTGGCGGTTGGAGGAAATGGCGATGTAGTCCGCCGCGGTCATGATGTCAACGAAACGCTCGACCTTTTCGGGGTTATCATCCCAATACATGTTGAAATTCAGGCCGGGCCGGTAGATGCCGCCGAAACCATCTTGGTTATCTACCCGCAGGGGCAAGCCATCGTCCCATTCACTTTCATTAGCCAGGCCAGCGCCCTTCAAGGTAAGAGCGCCCTCGCCCTGCAATTCTAGGCGCAGGCTGTAATTTTGGCCTTCGATCAGCCTGAGCGGCTCGCTCAAAGAGAGAGTGTAACCGCGACCATCTGCACCCTTGGGGCTGAGAAAATCTGCGCTCAGTGAGGCCGTCGCCAGGGGCTGATCGCCAGCGGCTGGGGAGGCGATGGTCACGTTCAGCACCTTGATTGCCGCGACGGCTCGCTGATCTTCCACCGCGTTCAGGTAGATTTCAGTCAGATCGCCGCTGGCCGCAGCGTTGAAGCTGGTGGTGTAAGGCTGTTCGGCATCGAAGGCATAATCATAGGGGAAGGGCAAGGGCTGATTCTTGATCTCGCCCGTGGCGGTTTGGATATGCAGGTTGATGGGGCCGGGGACATTCTGGAAAATCCAACGGGAGGCCGCCACACGCGTGAAAGGTTGACCGTACACGCTTTTGACGAAGGCCACGGCGTAGAGGAAGGTGGCCGCCAACACACCCACGCCCAGAATCAAGCCAACCAGGCGGCGCAACTCAGGGGTGAATTGACGGCCAAGCCAGGCTGAGAAGCGGCGCAAGGGCGAGGCTGGCGGGAGAGCCGGGGGCTGGTCTTGAGCCGGGCGGAGCCGACCAGTACCGCCGAGCAGCTCGACAACCGCCCAGGCGGCAAAAATGACCAGCAAGGGATAAACCGGCAACTGGTAACGCATGGTGGGGTTGGCTTGCAGAGATTGCCAGCCAAAATACAAGCCTGTCCAGCCCCAGAGAAGGGCATGACGCCGCCACTCCCCCCGGCGAAACGCCAACAGACGCCAGCCAGCCCAGGCGAAACCAGCAAAGGCCAACACACCTAGCGGCAGTCCCAAACCCCAAAGCACCAAATTCTGTCCCGAAAAGAACAACGAGCGGCGCGCCCATTGCAGGGCAAAAGGCACATCCACATCCCCTGCTGCCTGGGCTTGTTGCTCACGAATGTTGGCCACCCATTGAGGGTTGGGCTTCACGCCAAAAAAGCCCGGCCCGCTGAAGGCATATGGCTGAGCGATACGGAAGACCAGCACGCTGACCAGCGCCGCCGCGGCCACACACAACAGCAGGGGCAACGCCTGCCGCTTACGCTCATCAGCCGGCAAACGGGCAAAGCGCAACAGCGCCGCCGCGGGTAGAACCACCGCCACAGCCACAGCATTCAACTTCGACGCCACCGCCAAACCGAACGCCACCCCAAAGCCAATGCTCAGCCAAAAAGCGGGGGAGGCCAAGAGCAGGCGCCCCACCTGCCCGAAGAGCAACGTTTTGTCTGCCGGAGAGGCCTCGCCCTCGAGCGTCGGCGGCCAACTGCCCAGCGGCGCGCTGTCCTGCATCAGGCGCACGGCAAAATACACCGCCAGCATGGCAAAGAAATTGAGAAAAGTGTCTTCCTTGAAAAAATGCGCCAGTTGAACAGGCAACACAGCGCAGGCGTAGAAAGCCGCCGCCAGAACGCCCACTTTCTTGGAATAGAGCCGCGAGGCAGTGAGATACACCAGCAGCACAGTTCCCAGGTCGAACAGAGCCGAGAGCACGCGCCCGACATTTTGCGCCTCGTTGAAGCCGCTGTGACCATAGACGCTCTGAACCACGTAACGCACCAGGAAGATGGGGAATGTGCCGTAAACGAAGTAACTGTAACCGTGATTGGGCGGATTGAGCGGCGAACAGCTTGTGTCGAAGTACCCTCCCCAGCTTTGGCAATCGGCAAAGAGGGTGGGATAAGCCTGACGCCAGGACAGACGTTGGGCGTTAGGCGGCGCGCCTGCCGCAGCGCCAATCGGCTGAATTTCCGATTCCACCATGAGCAGAAAACGCTCGTCGGGGTGCATGTAAGTGTATTCCCCCCAATTGCTGCCGACCAAGCGGAAAATAGCTGCCGCAATCAGCACGTAAATCATCAGCAGGCCGAAGACCCACTCGCCCAGCGGGCGGCGCGGCCTGGAAACGGTAGCAGGAAACGGAGCTTGAGTCATAGGTCAGGTGCAAAGAGCGGAGTATCGAGAGGAGCGTTCGGCGGGAGCAGATTCTCGAACGGCGGCTGGAGTTCGCTAGGAGGCACCAGGTAGAGCAGGAAATTTTTACCCACCCGCGAGCGGTAGAGGGATAATTGCCCCTGCGGGTAAAGTTGCCTCAGCACTTCCTGAGCGTGGACATCTTCACGGTTGAGCAAAAATAGCTTCATGCGCGTATCGCCAAGCGTCTCAGCGATTTGGTCAGGCCAAATGGCCATGTCGCGTGTGGTCAGACCAGCATTCATCCCCACCAAGCGGGTATCCACCCAATAGGGGTAGGCCACCACCCAGACGGTATCACTGCTGCCCATCAGGGTACTGAAGGTCGCCACCACCTCGCCCATCTCGGAGGTGTTCCATGCTCCGCCGGTGTAACTTTGGGCATATTGCTGGAAGACCAGGTCGTAATTCTCGCGGCAAGCGAGCAGCATGATGACGATGGCCAGAACTGTAGCCACACGCCGCCCGGCTGTGGCGGCGCGGGCCTCCAACGCCGTCAGCAAACCGTCTAGGGCGATAGCCACGATGACAAAAACTGTCACGATCGCCCCGCTTGCCCGATTGAGGGCCGGGTTCTCTGCCGGAAAGGCCAGCGACAGAATAGACGGCATCATCAATAGAGGCACGGAAAGCACCAGAAAGAGGTCGAGCCAATGAGGCACAGCCAGGGGCAAGGCAGCGTCTTGCCGTTCAGGCATCTGGCCGCCGCGTTCGTTGCGCCAGCGCCGGTAAAGGGCGATGAGGCCGCGCAGGTAACGGAACAGCAACAGAGCCATTCCCAGGTAGAACAGCACCGCCGAAAAGGTATCCAGCGCCGGTCGGTGCGTCACCGAATGCACCCAAATCTCGCCATCGTCCCAGGCAAACATGGTCATGGCACGCCACAGGTTATCGGTAAAGATCAGCCAGGCCGGCGCCGGCAGCGGCTGTTCCACGCTGCCCACCCGCGAGAAAGCACGGAAGCTGAAACTCTCGGGGAAATCAACCGCATAGCGCATCAGCGGCAGGAATACATAGGCCGACACAATGGCGACGATAGCCAGCCCCAAGATGGCCTGACGCCGCCCGCCCCTGGCTTGGGCATGAAGCAGGTACAGCCCCACCGCCGCCACAATCACAAACGGCAAGATGCGGATGGGCGTATAACCGTGCAAGCCGATACCCAAGGCCAGACCAGCGAGGATGAAATCGTTGCGGCTGCGCCTGCGCAAACCGCGAATCAAGTAATATAACGCCGGCGCCACGAACAACGGGTAGAGCGGGAAACGCAAACCCACCCGCGAAATGACATTCGGCCAGTAGGCGATCCCTGCAAAAAAGAAAGCCAACAACCCCACCCGCCGGTTAGCGACTTCCCGACCCAGCAGGTAAATATAAGGCAGGGTGAGCAAACCGGCCAACGCGGTGCCAATCTTCAAGCTGAGATAGGAATAGCCCGTGCCAAGATACTTGATAATGGCCGCCGTCAGGTACATTTGCAACGCCTCGCGGCCGGTGTTGCGCGGGAAGAAGATTTGCGTCTGCCCGTGCAGCACATCCCAAATATCCAGCAATTTCTCGGCCTGGTCGCTGACCATTTCTGGCGGCACTTCGGTCAGGCGGTAGAGGCGGAAGAACAAAACCACGCCGCCGAGCGCCAGGGCGATCAGCGTGCTGCGAGTGATGGCTATGCGCCATTGGGGGGTGCGCACAAACATCCACAAGCGCTCCGGCCAGGACGGCACAGCGCGCCGCGGCAGCCACAAACCGATAAGCAGGCATACCAGGCTTGCTCCCCACAGCGCCAGGTTTAGGCTATTGAAGCGGTTGCCGCCAAAGAGCAGAAAAGCCGCCAGCGCCAGCGGGATACTGGCCACCAGCCAGCCGAGACGCACGTTTTGCGGCTCGTGGCGCGGCTCATCGGCAGGTAAGGGAGCGGCCAGCCACTCGCCGCGCAGGTTCGACCAGAACAGCCAGGCGGCAGCCCACAGGTAAAAGGCTAACCCCACCTCCCACGATCGTTCGGGGCGCGGGCGCAGCGCCACCTGGGCCAATAAGCCTAACCCCAGGGCGACAAGCGACGGCCACGGCCAGCGGAGGCGGACAGCCGGGCGCTCCTCAGCCAGCCGATGGTCACCAGCGGGGAGCAGTTCCTCTTGCGGCGCAAGCGCGGCCGCCGGGGGGGGCGTCCCATCCACGGAGGGGGGCGCTTCCTGCGGGAGCAGTTCTCCCGTCATCGCAGCGTCTCCTCCCTCCTCCGGCAACGGCGGGATGGGGATGGGTCTCCCTTTCCAGGGAGTCAATAGGGACTTGACATAATCGAGGACGGTTGGCTCAGAGTCAGTCATTTCTTTTCCGCGAGTACGATCAGGCTTTCACCCATGCGAAGGGGAATGATACTCCATCCGAGAATGGCCTGCAAGCCCCCCGGCGCACCAAAAAGCAGTTTTTGCAAAGCGGTCGGCAGATAGGGCATATAAGGCGCGTCCCAAAAACCGTCGGAGAAGACACGCCGCGGGGCTAGGCCGCTGCGCCGCAGGATGTCGAGCCACTCGGCAGGCGGCAACAGGCTGATGTGGGTGGGGTCTTTGTAGCCGATCCAGTTCTGGCCTTTGCGCGCCCGCATGGGGGAATCGAGGTTGGGGGTGGCCATGAGCAACAAGCCGCCGGGGCGAAGCACGCGGCTTATCTCGGCAATGGCGCGTTTCGGCTGATGCAGATGCTCCACCACGTGTTTGGCAATGACGATGGCAAAATATCCATCGGCGTAGGCGCTCAAGTCTTCGGCAGAGAGGAGCGCAAATTGGCCTTGCGGAACGTTGCGGCGGGCCTCGGCCAGCGCCGCTTCGTTGATGTCTACGCCATAGACTTCGTAGCGGTCGGTCAGCCAGGTGAGCAGGTGGCCGAGGCCGCAGCCCACCTCTAGGACGCGCCCACTCGGCGGGCCATGTCGGCGCGCCAGCCGAGCGTAGAAGCGGTTCGACCACCAGTACTGGCTGTATTTGGCAAACGATACCTGGGCGTAGGGGCCGGTGCGGAAGTAGTTTTCGTCGAAGGGGTGATTCATGGGGAATGGCGAGAGAAACTTTGTCGTTTGGCCGGAAGGCCTATCTTTGGCAAGGTGAGACAATGTCGAATAGTGGGTCTGGCAGTTGTCCACCGTGTATCGGCCCAGGGGGGGATAAAGCGAAAAGCCCACCTGGCGGGCAGGTCATCACGTTGCGACGGGTCTCTCGGTTTCCTTTCTGGCGAGATAGAACGTGAACGTTCCCTGGGGGTGAGGCTCGGCGGTGGCGTGGCGTTCTACCAGCTTGCGGGTGAGGGCCAGATTCCAGCGGGTTGGGACGATGATCCAACGCCGCAGGAGGAGATGCGGTAGAAGGGTTGGCGCGCCGAAATAGTGTCCCCATTCGAGCGTGCGCATGGCCTGCGGGGAGAAGTAGTGCCACCATTTTTCCAGGCGGAAGCCGGCCTTCTCCAGCCAATGCTGCCACACGTGTGGCTCGACAGCGTGATGGACACGGGACATCTTGCGAAACCATGCGGTGTAGGCTTGCCCCAGGCGGCCAAGGCCGACCCTGCGCAGGGCGGCGGGGACAGATAATTCGCTCAAGTAGCGCGGGTTGGGCACACAGAAGACGAAGGGAGCGCCCGGCTTCAACACCCGCGCCGTCTCGGCCAACACTTGCTCGACATGCGGGATGTGTTCCAAGACCGAATTGCTCACCGCACTGCCAAAGGAGGCGTTGGGGAAGGGCATGTGGCCGCCATCGCCCTGCACGACCGCGCCGTAGCCGCCGCGCCGAGCAGCCTCGCTCAGCGGACGCCACCACGGGTCGAGGCCAACATCCAATGGCCGCGCGAAGGTCACACTGGCAAAGTGACCGTCGCCGCAACCAACATCCAGCACCGGCTGCGGCAATTCCAGGTTTCGATAGACAGCAGCCTCGGCGGCGCGCAGCATGGCGCGAAAGTAGGGCAGGTCGCGCAGATGCTGCCAGATCAAGTCTTGGGAGGGAGAGGACGTAGAGTTGAGCATCACAGTAAGCTGGCAAACAAGGTTTCGTAAGCGGCGGCAATGTTTTTGGGGGAGAACTGTCGGGCAACAGCCGCCGGGTCGCCACGGTAGCGTTCGGGATGTGACAGCACTTCGATGATGCCTTCGGCCAGAGCATGGGCGTCAGCAGGGGGGACGAGGCGTCCCATACCGGTCAGGGTGACCGGTTGGCGGATGCCGGGCAGGTCCGAGGCTACCACCGGCGCGCCGCAGCTCATTGCTTCGATTTGCACCAGGCCGAAAGATTCGGTGCTGTTCAGGCTAGGTAAAACGGTCACAGCGCATTCGTGAAAGAAGGCCGCTTTCTCGCTTTCATCGAGAATGCCCAGGAATTGCCAGTTTTCGCCCAAGGCGGCCAGCAAGGGCGCCAGACGCCGGGCGTAGGCGGCCTCGCCAAAGACGTTCTCGTGTTGGCCGATAAACAGCACTCGCGCCGTGGGAAAACGCTGACGCACGAGGGGCAGCGCCTGGGCCAGGTATTCGACACCTTTCTCGGTAGCCAGCCGCGCCGCCATGCCAATAATGATTTGCCCAGGCTGGATGTTGGCCTTCTGGCGCAAGGCCAGGCGGTCGGACAGGCTGACAGCGGCTACCTGCACCGGCGGGTAAATGGGACGAACTTTGGAAAGGTAAGGGCGCAGGAAAGCCGAGGCTTCGGCGTAATCGCGGGTGTTCGTGACGATGGCGTGGGCCAGCTTGGCAGCCAGGTGATTGGCCAGGTGAGAGACCTGGTTGGCGCTCCAATGGATAAAGCCTTCAGGGAGACGCAAATCGCAATGGTAGGTCAGCACCACCGGCTTGTGCAGCAATCGCCCAAAGAGCGCCAGGTAGGAGGCGTCGAGTTGGGGCAGATGCAGGTGAATGACATCGGCCTGGCGCGCCAGTTTCCAGCCCCATAACACCATCGAAGGCATGACCACCCCTTTGCTGACCCGCAATCTGACCGGCAGACGCACGACCTGCACGCCATCACGCACTTCGCGGGCAGGCAAGTTGGCGTCGTAGCGCGAGGTCAACACGCTGATGGAATGGCCGCGCTCACTCAGTGCCAGCGCCAGCCTTTCGGCGTAGATGGTCAGGCCTGAATAGTGGGGGCGATAGTAAGTCAGAGAAGTGAGAATGCGCATGGTAGAGATTGCCAGGCCAAAAGCCGACACACCGTTTCACGCTGGCGATTTCAAACGTTGGAACAAGCCGGTCAGCGACTCGCCATCACGCGCCAGGCCATAAGCGCCCAGGCTGCCGGTGATGACGTAATTCCAGACATGCAAGGTGAGGGCATAAGCCAGCGACAAAGCTCGGAATTCTGCGCTGGTATCAAGCGAGAGAGCAGCCAGCGCGCCGACAATGGCGCCCTCGAAGACGCCCAGCGACCCCGGCGAAGCAGGCAACGCCATACCCAGCGAGGAAGCGCCCAGACAGAAGACAGCCCATACCAGCGGCGCTTGGGGAAAAAAGGCTCGCAACAGCGTGTAGTATTGCAAGAAGCCAATGCCCAGATTGAGAGCGAAGAAAATCACATTCAGCAGGAAACGTCGTCGTTGCGTCAGAACGGCCAGCCCCGCCAGGAAAGGCTCTAGCACGCGACCGCCCAATCGGTGCAGTACCGGCCAGCGGCGGGTGGCCTGTTCGAACAGTTGTTGGGCGCGCTGGCGGCGGCGCGCTAAGACGTAAATGAAAATCAATCCAGCCATGACCAGGCCGCCAGGCAGCAAGGCCGCTTGTGGAGCAATGTTGGCCCCTGCAGCAAACGGCAAGGCGCACAGGAAAGCCCCGCTGGCCAGCAAGAGGTCGAAAGCGCGCTCGAGGGCGATGGTGGACAAAATGAAAGAGAAATCCACGCCCGTCTTGCGCTTGAGCAGAAAGGCGCGTCCCACCTCGCCCAGCCGAAAGGGCAAAAGATTGTTGAGCAGATAACCCTCGTTCAGGGTGAAGAACACCTGGCTGTAGGCCGCTTTCTCCTGCAACAAATTACGCCAGACCAGGGCGCGCATGAGCAGCCAGCCTACTGTGACGAAAGCCCCCACGATTGCCAGGCGGTAATCGCCCAGGCGCAAGGCCTGAAGCAGCTCCTGTGGCTTGACCAGGTAAAGAATAGCAGCAATGCAGGCGGCGCTTACCAACGGGCCTAGCAACACTTGCCGCCAATGTCGTTTGAATATGGGCGCGCCGATGTCAGTCCTCCCCAATACGCAGGACAGCAAAAAAGGCCTCCTGCGGGATTTCGACGTTACCCACCATTTTCAGCCGCTTCTTGCCGCGCTTTTGCTTCTCGAGCAGCTTCTTCTTGCGGGTGATGTCGCCGCCATAACACTTGGCTAAGACATCCTTGCGCATCGCTTTAGCTGTGGCGCGCGAAATCACCCGTCCCTCGGCGTAGGCCTGAATAGGCACGACAAAAAGTTGTCGTGGAATGAGGTCTTTCAGCTTGGATACCAGCTTCTGCCCCTTGTGGTAGGCGTCTTTCTTGTGAACGATCATCGCCAGGGCGTCAATGGGTTCCTCGTTGACCAGGATTTCGACCTTGATCAGATCGTCGGGGCGATATTCGAGAAACTGATAATCCATCGAGGCGTAGCCCTTGGTCCGCGATTTGAGCTGGTCGAAGAAATCTACCAGCATTTCGGAGAGGGGGATGTGAAAGGTGAGTTGAACACGGTTGGGAGCCGGGTATTCCTGTGAGACAAAGGTGGCGCGCCGTTTGGTGGCCAGGTCCATGACTGCGCCGTAGTATTCGGTGGGGGTGAAGATGTCGAGCTTCATCCACGGCTCACGGATCTCGGCAATATCGCCCTCGTTGGGCAGGTCTGCGGGGGAATCGATTACGATGGTCTCGCCCGTGTTGCGCAACACGACCTCGTATTCCACGGAAGGGGCGGTGACGAGGATGTCGAGGTCGTATTCGCGCTCCAGGCGTTCTTGGACGATTTCCATGTGGAACATGCCCAAGAAGCCGCAGCGAAAGCCAAATTTGAGCGCCTCGGAGGTTTCCGGCTCAAAGGAGAGAGCGGCGTCGTTGAGTTGCAGTTTCTCCAGGGCTTCTTTGAGGTCTTCGTAATCGTCGTTTTCAACGGGGTAGATACCGGCGAAGACCATCGGTTTAGCCTTGCGATAGCCGGGCAGGGGGGCAGCGGCTGGCCGTGCAGCAGTGGTGAGTGTGTCACCCACACGGCACTCGCGCACGGTTTTCAGGCCGGTAGCCACATAGCCCACCTCGCCGGCCACCAGCGCGGAGGTAGAACGCATTTCGGGCGAGAAGACCCCAATCTCGAGCGGCTTGAAGCTCACCCCGGTGGCCATGGGGACGAGTGTATCTGCCGTGGTAATCTTGCCCTCGACGATGCGCACATAGGCCACCACGCCGCGGTAGGAATCCCAATGGGAGTCGAAAATCAGCGCTTGCAGGGGAGCCTCGGGGTCGCCTTTGGGAGGCGGCACTTGTTCGACGATAGCATCCAGCACAGCGGGGACGTTAGTGCCGTCTTTGGCCGAAATACGCAGGATTTCGGCTGGCGGCGTACCGAGCAGGGCGCTGATTTCTGCAGCTACCTCGTCGGGGCGGGCCGAGATGAGGTCAATTTTGTTGATGACGGGGATGATTTCGAGATCGGCTTCCAACGCCGAGTAGAGATTGGCCAGAGTTTGGGCCTCGATGCCCTGAGAGGCATCCACCACGAGTAAGGCGCCCTCACAAGCGGCCAAGGCGCGGCTCACCTCGTAGCCAAAATCCACATGGCCGGGGGTGTCAATCAGATTTAGCTCGTAGGTGCGGCCATCAGCGGCGGTGTAGTTCATGCGCACCGCCGAAGCCTTGATGGTGACGCCCTTTTCGCGCTCGAGGTCCATCGAGTCGAGAATTTGCTCGGTGGTATCGCGATCGGGGACAGTGCCGGTGAGATGCAGCAAGCGGTCGGCGAGGGTAGATTTGCCGTGGTCAATATGGGCAATGATGCAAAAGTTGCGGATGTGGTCCATAGGCGAGGCAAAGTATACCCGATTTTTGCAAGGCGTGGATGGTCGCAAAACAGTCGTCAGAAACACGCGTCCGGTTGGTTATGCCAGAGAAAGCAAAGAGCGACCGTTTCCGGTCGCTCGTCATCCAAGCATCGCCGGGGGTGCTTCAAGTCAGGTTTTTGGAACGCCTGTAAGCCAGAACGAAAGCCTTGACGAGCCAGATGAGCGCCACGCCGCTCAACACACCCGCGGCGGCGATAAGCATCAACTGCCAATCGCGCCCGGCAGCCGGATGGATTTCGACAGCCACAGACGGCGCGCTGGACAAACGCTGCCCCAGTGTCTGAACAAAGGTGGGTCGCGGTGCGACCGGCTGTAAGGCTGACGACAAATGAGCTTCCAACGAGTCAAACTGCGGCTTCCCCCCGCTTCGAGCAGGCTGTTCAATCCTCGATTTCATACAGTTCGTGATTCTCTTCCTGGCTTAGATTCTCCATCACCGCTGCTTCGATTTTCTCGATATCGTTGCGCAAGGCCAGCAAGGTGCGATGGTAGAGGCTCTTGATAGCGCCCTCGGTACGGCCCATAATCAGGCCGATCTCGACATTCGACAAATGCTCGACAAACTTCAAAATGAGCAATTGCTGGCGGTCAGGCGGCAGTTTATGGATCAGCCGCATCAACTGCTCTTGCTCCTCGCTGCGCAGTAGAGAAGCTTCAGGCGGATCACCGGGGTGGTGGAACCACAAGCCATCGTCGAGGGGAATCTCAGGACGGCGGCTGTTGTCGCGGTGCCAGTTCGCCACGAGGTTGTGAGCAATGCGATACAGCCAAGCCGAAAAAGGCAAACCGCGCGGTTGATAACGGCCAATATGTTTCAGGGCGCGGAAAAACACCCTGGCGGTAAGGTCTTCGGCATCGGGATGGCTGCCGGTGCGATAGTAGATATAGTTATAAATACGGCCCACATAGCGCTCGTACAGTGCGCCAAAGGCCTCCACATCGCCCTGCATGGCCTGCGCTAGAACAGCATCTTCTTCGAAATCAGCCAAGTTCATCACCTACACCAGCAGGGTCGTCCAGAAAGCATAACCCTGCCCCTTAGCAAAAGTTACTCACTCGAAAGTCAGCGTCGCCAGATCAGGTAAAGCGGCGCCAGGGTGATAGACACGTCGGTCCCCGTCGCTTGGGGGTTGCCAAAAACGTCATAAACGGCTGTGGGGGCTTCAGGCAGAGTGAGAGCATGGGTTTCGTCATCCAGCGACCACACCAGCCAGATGCGGTCGTCGCCCTGGCGGAACTCGTAGCCCGTCACGCCCGGGTATTGGCGCACGGCCCCCCACGGCGCCACACCTGCCAGCATTTGGGCGCTGAAGCGAAAAGCCTCATAGGCCGGCAAAGCTTGCTCGCCGGCAACCAGGCCCGACCCTCGCCAACCGGCGATGCTGTACCAGATATTGGCGCGCAGGCCTAGCCCAGCCGCGCTGGCATAGGACTGAGCCAGGTAGTAGGCCTTGGTTTGGGCAAACTCCTCCGTCTGGCATTGCGCCTCCTTGCCATCGCGCCCGCAAATCAAGGCCGTTTCGGTGTTCATCAGGAATTTATCGGGATAACCGTAAGCCAGGAGCAAGCCGCGCAAATAGCTGGCCTTGGCGATCACCGAGGGGCCAAGGGTATCCCAGCTCGAATGCCAGCCAAGGTTGTAGTAATGTCCAAAGCGGCTGTAATAATCGTAAGCGTGAAAACTGACGCCGTCGAAATAATCCCCCCCGCCGTTTGCCAGGATACCTTCCAGGTAGCGCGCTGGGGTGCAATCTTTGAGCTGACCGGAACCGGGCGAGGTCTCCGGCGGGCGCACCGGGTCGCAATCCATGAGCAAACCGCCGATCACCACCTGCGCCTGGGGATTGGCAGCCTTCAAGCGGGGATAGACCGTCTTCAGCATCTCGGCATAATACCCCCCGCCATACAGCGCATCGCTCAGATCACCCCAACAGCCAAAAGGGAAATCCGACGGTATCAGAGAGGGGTCCACATCCGGCTCGTTGCCTAATTCCCAGTAGAGCACATTGAACGGCGGTGCGCTGTAACGCGCCACAGCGTCGGCTATGAAATCGGCAAACGCTGGCAGGCTTTCGGGCCGAACCGGGCCGCACAACCAACCCGGCACCTTCTGCGCCCAAGCAGGCGTGCTGCGCACAATCAGGATAACCGACAAACCGTTCTCAGCAGCGGCGCGCAACTTCTGTTCCAGATCCGACAGCGCCTCCCAGCGCCGTTCGCCCGGTTGCGGCTCCACATCAGACCACAGCAAGGCATTGATACGCACCCAGTGCGCCCCGGCCTGTTGCGCCAGGACGGCATGACCCGTCGTGTGAATCTCCATGCCTGCCAGGGGGAATTGCAAGGGAGAGGGGAGCGGCGTGACGGTGGGGGAAGCAACCAGCGTAGGCGAGGGCAGAAGCGGCGTGGCCGTTGGGGATGGCCATGTCCGCGTGGGCGTGGCCGAAGGCAAGGGGGGCAACGCCGTGGGCGAGGCCGTGGGGGAGAGAATGATTTCGGTTGAAGAGGTAGGCAAGGCTGGCGAGGAAGCCCCCGCCCCTGTGCAACCTGTCAGCAGCACTACAAGCAGCCACACGAACCATCGTTTCGACATCGAAACCACCAACCTTTCCCGCGCCCCTCAAGCAGCGTAATAGGCGCGCAGACTTGCCAAAGCATAAACGTCCAAAATCAGAAACAGCCCCACGTAAATCAATGGCCAGCTCCAAGCGGGGCAGCGCACCAGGCGGCACAAGCTGCGCAACCCCGCCACCCACCCTGCACTCAAAATGAGCAACGTAGGGATGATGGCCGGATAAGCGTACCGCGCCACCGGAATGTAAGGGGTGTAGATGAGATAAAACGTACCTCGCGTCACGGCCAATCCCCACACCAGAGCGGCAGCCAGCCCCAACAGGATCAGCGCGTCCCACGGCAAGCTCTTCCGCCACCGCCAAGCCAACCAGGCCACGCCGGGTACAGCCAGCAAGGTCACCACCCCCAGGTAGCGGTAAGGCTTATGTCCCAGCAAAGGCACATGCCCCCAACCGAACCTGGCCCAGAAGGTGTGCAACATCACTCTAGAGGTCTGAGCATAATAGCGATAGGCGGTTGGCACATCCAACAAAGAGTAGAGGATGATAGAAGGCCGACCGCGGTCGGGGAAGAAATTTGCGCCCAGGGTATCCACCCACGAGCAGAAGCGCGGCCAGGCGGCCTCCGCCGAGGGGTTACGCACCACATTGGCGAAGGGTTCTCCCCCCCACGATCCAGATAGCGCCTGTGGGTCATCGAAAGCAGGCGGTGCAGCGGCGGGGCGGTCGCCATACGCCAACACGATGCCATCGTAGAAAACGGTCAGCTCTACGCCCTCCGCCGCCAGCCCTGGCGAGAGAACGACCCAAGCGCGGCGGGTATTGCCAAGCGGCTGGAAGCTAAAAGCATAGAAAGCTGGCGTTTGCCCCACTTCGACGGTCTGATAATATTGCTGATTGCCATCAGCAAGCACCAGGGCGGGAGTATGCACACTGACCGGCCGCGTGGCCCATATCCAAGCCCCGAGGGTGAGGCGCTGCCCCTGCAAAGCAGCGCCCGTCTCGGCTGGCAAGAGTTGAATCAGCCTGCACTCTTGCGGGCACAAGCCACCGGCGTAAACCTGGACGGCAAAGGCGTTCGACCCAACGGGCGCTGGCGAGAGCGTCTGGCGGCTGTCGAGCGGCTGGGAGGTGTGGCGGTACCAAAGGGCGGCGTCTCCCCAACTCATCGCCACCGCCAGGCCTAAGAGGGCCGCGCCTGCCAAGCCGGCCCAGAGCAGCCTGCGCCACGTCTGGCGGCACAACGCCACGAGCAAAGACAAAACCAGCAGGGGGGCGGCCACCATCACGTTTGGCTTGGTGAAGACACAGGCCAGAGCTGCCGCCGCGCCCCACAAGAGCGTCGGCCACGAAAAACGCCGCCGCACAAGGCGCACACACGCCCATAAGCACCACGAGAAAGCCGCCACCGCGCCCACATCGCTGTTGACCGCGGTCATCAAGTCGTTGAAGCCGGGGAGTAAGGCCGCCGAAAGAGGCAACAACCAGCGCAACGGGTGAGCACAAGGCAGCAATTCACCGCTCAGGCCATAGGCCGCCAAAATCGTCAACAAATAAAGCACCAGGGATGCCAGCCGGGCGGCATAAAGCTGCCAGGTAATGTCGGCGTCTTGCGCCAGGATAAGCGGCAGAGCGGCAACGAGATAATACCCCGGCGGGTCGCCCAATTGGCTGTAACCGCCAATCCAAACGGGTTCCGCCGACAAATCCGGGTAGAAACTCATCCCCTGAAAGAAATCGTGGGCGATCATAGACTGAGCCACCTGCAAACGCATGGCGGCATCATAGTCCCCCGGCTTGGGAATTGTGCCACGCTGCGCCAAAAGCCAGGCGTACTCGAAGTGATTTGGCTCGTCGTAATGCTGCCAGGGGGGGACAAGGAAAACATAAATCAGCCCATGCAGCAGGGCGACGAGCAATAGCGGTGCCCAGGCGTGGCGTCTGAGGGTCTCAGCGAGTTGGGTCAACATCGTCAGCCGTGCGACCTCCAGCCGCTGCCAGTTGGATGATGCGCTCCAGCCCATCGGTGAGCAGGCGATTCAACTCGCTGGCGGTATCGCGAAAATCCTCCAGCGGCCCACCCATCGGGTCGCGGATGTCGTAGAAAGAGCCGGCCATTTCGCTCAGCAAGAAAATACGCCCGGCAATGTCGGGGAACTCGACCCGCAGGGCTTCTTTGTGGCCCTGTTCCATGGTGAGGATGAGGTGAAAAGGGCGCAACAGTTCACGGTTGACGCAACGCGAGCGATGCCGGCTGATATCGAGGCCGAATTCGCTCATGACAAGCTGCGAGCGGGCCGCAGCCGGCTCGCCTTCGGGCGCCCATGTACCGGCTGATTCAATACGCCAGGAGGCTGCGTCTGGCCGCGTGGCAATCTTTTGCTTGAAGAGCGCCTCGGCCATCGGTGAACGGCAGATATTCGCTGTGCAGACGAACAGAACCGAAGGCATATCACCTCATCCCAAATTTTTGTTGGCAGACCCGCAAGATGAACAACGGCGTTCCGACAAGATAGCGGCGCCACTTGCCCAGCGGGTCCATGCAAAACCGCCACAACCATTCGAGCGCCAGAACATTCAACCAGGCTGGCACAGGCGGCTCGATGCCAGCCACATAATCGAACAAAGCGCCTACCGCCCAGCACACCGGGGCATGAATGTCTTGCCGGTGCGAGGCCAGCCATATCTCTTGCGTTGGCGTTCCCATCCCCACGAAGACCACATGCGGCCGTGTCGTGGCAATCTCGCGCAATACCTCGGCCTCCGATTTTTCGGCAAAGAAGCCATCGCTGACGCCGACCACTTCTAACCCTGGCGAGCGCTGACGCATCAACGATGCAGCGCGAGCGGCAACACCCGGTTTGCCTGCCAGGATGTAGACGCGCCAGCCGTGCGCCACAGCTCTGCCCTCGAAATCGTTGATCCAATCGCGACCGGTGATTTTCTCCAGACGGCAGCCGGCCAGAATGCGCCCGGCCCATACCGCGCCGATGCCATCTGAGTATACCAGATCAGCAGCGTCGAGAACGGCGCGATAGTCGCCATTCTCATAGGCCAGATTGAGGCAATGGGCATTGACATAGGCAATCAGGCGCGGCTGCGCTTGCTCGACCCATTCCCCCACCCGGTCGAGGAGGCCCGCCACATCCACACAATCCACCTCAATCCCCAGGATGTTGACAGCGGTCATCTAGCCTTCCTCTGCGCTCATCCCCTCTCCGCGGCGGCGTGCCAATCCCAGCAGCCACAAACAGCCCAAACCCACCGCCACCAGCGGGAACATCGTCAAGCCGTGCAGCAGAATCCCATACGATAGCCCAACTGCCGCTTCGATGTCGAACAGAGCCAGCGATTGCACGCAAATATACTCGAAGACGCCGATTCGCCCCGGCACAGGGATAGAAATCCCCACCTGCAAGGCGATAGCAATCAACAGCGAGGCCGTCAGAGGCAAATGCAGATGCAGGGCTTCGATGACGAGGTAATTATTCAGGACAGCGGTAGCCCAAATGAGCGCCGACCAGCCTGCCAGGCGAGTCAGGTCACGCGAACCCTGCAACACGGCCAAACTCTCCAGGCCAGAGCGCATGCGGCGGATGACCTGCTCTCGCAGAGTCACCGGCATCCAGCGAGCGGCCCAATCCAGAGCGGAGATCAGCCCCAGCCGCTTGCGGGAGGCCGCCAGCAAGAAGCCCCACAGCCCCAGCGTGATCACCGCCAAACCGTAAGCCGAGTCGCCGATCCAGTTTGGCAGAGGAATGAGCAGCAACAGAAAAATGAACAAGGCCGCATAAGCCAGCATGTCCACCAGCTTTTCCATCACCACACTGCCCAGCACAAAGACACGTCCCAAACCCATCCCCCCCACGATATAGGCGCGGCTAAGATCGCCCAAACGCGCCGGGTAAAACAGGTTGAGTGTCTGACCGGCCAAGTGAGAGGCGAGCAAGGTAGACATAGGCACGTGTTTGCCGGTCGGCCCGAGCAACAATTTCCAACGTGCGGCCTTGGCAAGATTGTTGAGCGACACACTCGCCAAAGCCAGGCCGATATAGCGCAAATCAGCTTGCGCCAGGGCTTCCCCAATCTCGGTTAAGGCGACATCCTGCACGGCCAGGTAAAGCGAAAGGGCGCAGACCGCCAACAAAACGCCGGCGCGCAAGTAAGGCGAGGCCGACAGCCGCGCCAGCTCAGCTCTCAGCCAGGCCAACATGCCCGTCATCCTCGGCAGGCGGAGCCAGCGAGGGGCTTCCCGACGGCGAGATTTTCGTCTGCGCCGCCAGGCTGGCGGCAATAGCCAGCCCCCACAAGGCCCATACCAGCGGCGCCGGGCGCACCATCCCCCAGGTGACAGCGTCCAACATCCCATGAGCCAGCAAAGCCGCTTGGCTGCAAACCACCCCAGCCCCAAGCGCAGTCATCATCCCATCGGCCACGCGGCGCCCCTGCCGATAAACCTGCCAGCCCGTGGCGCTGACAATCATCCAAGCCGCCAGCCAGCACACCAGGCCGGGGAAACCCAAATCCACGCCAATTTGCAGCAAAAGATTGTGAGCGTGTTGAACTTTGCCAGGTTCGTAGCGAAAGAAAGGGTACAGCAAATCAGCTACTCGTCCGTAGGCGCCCATACCCACACCGCTAAAGGCGAAATCTTGCAGCATGTAAATCGCCCGCGACCACACTTCCATGCGGCCTTCCATCCCACCAAGTGTGACGCTGGCGAGGAGCAGGTTGATCAACGGCGTCACCCCCACCCAGTAGACTAAACCTGCCGCACCCACCACCCCCAGGGCGACCAATAGCCAGCCGGCGCGCCAGCGCATCACCATCACCCCAAGCAGCGCCACCCCAGCCGCCAGGAGAGCGCCCCTCGATTGGGTCAACAGCAATACGGGGAACAAACCCGCCAACGCAATGAGGGTCAATCCCCGCTCGAGCCAGTTGAGGCAGCGCCAGCCGAACAGCAGCCAGGCCAGCACCACCGGCATCAAAATAACCAAACTACCGGCCATCACATTGGGATTAGCGGTATCGGCAACGACTGCGGGGAAACGGGTATAGAAAGCTGAGGGGATAAAGGGCAGCTTGGTCAACCCCTCCCATTCCACACTGAAGAAGGCAAAAAGGGCCAGCCCCAACGCCCCGATCGCCACGCCATCGGCGGCCAACCGCAAGCGCGCCGCCGGTTGGGATGAAGCCAACACCCAATTGACCAACGCATAGCACAGGCCAATCCCCGCCAACAGGCGCAGAACCTGGGGGTGAGTGATTTCAGGCCAGGCTGTGATCCACACGCTCACCAACGCCATGATCACCAGTCCAATGACCGGCAAATCGAGCGGCGTGCGCACACTCAAACGGCGATAGACCAGGCCGCGCGCCAACCAGAAGAGAGCCGCTGTCAACACAGCAAAAGGCAGCAAGCGCGCTGAAACGAACGTGGCGCCCACCATGGCCGCCACCAGCCACACTTCGGCAAAGAACACAACTTTAGCAATTTTTTGCATCTCCACAACCCGGCAGTATTCCTCTAAAGTGTTTTGATGAACACCTTTCTGTCTGAGACAAATTCCACGAAGGGGTAGGCCTGCCTCCATCCGGCCAGAATCAGCTTGGGGTCTGCAGGCCACCATGAACCCGCAGAGCCCAAGAGAGAACCTCAATTGCCCACAGCCTCAACGCGACAGCCGTTTGGGCGCTTCATTGGGTTATTTTAGCATTGGGCTGCTTTTGGCTGGCATTCTTAGCCTTGCGTCCATTGCGCTGTGCAGACTCGCCATAGCTTTCGTAGTAAGCGTAGTAATATCCTTTGTAGTAATAGTAACTCGAGCGTTTGAGTTCGACCTCGTTCAAGACCACACCGAGCAGGTTGGCACCCACCCGTCTAAGCTGCTCCACCGCCTGCTTGCAGGCCGCCAACTTGGTCACCCCCGGTTTGACCACCAACAGGACGCCATCCACATTCAAGGACAGCACCGCCGCGTCGGTAACGGCCAGGACTGGCGGCGAATCGATGATGATCACATCCGATTGTTCAGAAAGCTGCTTCAGGATTTCCTGCATTTTCTCAGAACCCAGCAGCTCCGAGGGGTTAGGAGGTAAGCTGCCCGAGGGCAAGGCCAGCAAATTGGGCACTTCTGTTTTCTGTAGCGACCCATCCAGAACCAGCTCTGGCTGGACGAACAGGTCCGATAGGCCGCGTCGGTTGGTGAGATGCACCAGTTTGTGCAAGCGCGGGCGGCGCAAGTCTGCATCCACGATGACCACCCGCCGCTCACCCTGGGCTGTGACGGCGCCGAGATTGATAGCGACATTGGATTTGCCGTCTGAAGGGGAGGGGCTGGTGATCAACAGCCGGCGCACGGGCTTATCTACACTAGCGAATTGGATATTCGTGCGCAACGAACGGAAAGCTTCGGCCACCGACGTGCGCGGTTGCGAGATGGTAATCGGCCCGGCCTCGGGGACTTCGTATCTGGCAATCAGACCCAAAACCGGCAAGCCGGTGGTGCGTGAGACATCTTCCGGCGTGCGCAGGGTATCATCCAAGGCTTCGACGAGTAAAATCAACCCTATAGCCACCATCAGACCCACCAGAGCAGCTATCAGCGTATTGCTAAAGACGCGTGGACGGATGGGAGTTTCGGGGGGGAAAGCCGGTTCGGCCTGCACCACGCTGGAGAGGGAATTGGCCTCTGCCAGGCGCACCGATTCGTAACTTTGCAAGAGATAGGCGTAGGTTTGGCGGTATTGGGCTTGCAGAGCTTCCAGCCGGTCGCGTTCAGCCTGGTCAGCTTCGCCGGAGCTGAGGGCTGAGAGTTGATTGATGGTTTGCTGAATTTGCGCGTCCAGGTCGGCCAATTGGGTTTCGAGGCTTTGCTTGGAGGCAGCATAGCGCGAGGTTTGGAATTGTTGAATTTGCTCAGCGAACTCAGCCACCAGGGCGTCGGCGATCAACGCTGCTCGCTCTGGATTGGTATCCTCGACACGCACCTCGATCAATTGGGTGTCGCGCACTGGTTGGACGGTAACAGAGCGCGCCAACTCGCTGGCGGTCATATCCAACCCCAGTCGGTCAATCACCCCTTGCAGCACCGGTTGCTTGACCAGCAATTGTGAATAAGTTTGCGTCAGACGTTCACTGGTCAGCACAGAGGAATAGTCGGTAGCTTTGGTAGCCGGGGCTTCATTGACCAGCACGGAGGTGGCAGCCTGATAGACAGGTGTCAGTTGCCGGCTGATGACGAAGGCCAGGATACCCGACAGGGCTGTAGCCAGAGCCAGCAACCACGCCCAGTGCCAAAGCAGAGCTACATAGTGGCGAAGGTCTTCAGAAAAATTTTGTGTTTGTGTTTCCATAGTTCCTACTTGTGAACCATTATACCTGTAAAGCGGCCTATGTGGGGAAGCTTTATCGCAAAGCGTCCTTCACAGCAGCCACAACTTCAGCCACCATCTCATCGCTCATACCAGGGTAAAGTGGCAGGGTCACCTCGCGGCTGGCAATATCTTCGGTCAGTGGCAGAGCTTGCGGCACAGCTTGTTGGGAGTAGCGTTGGCGGTAGAAGGTAAAGGTATGGATCGGCGGGTAATGGATACTGGTCTGAATACGGGCAGCTTTCATTTTCTCCATGAAGGCCTGTCGATCAACGCCGTGGGGCAAGAGCATGGGGAAGATGTGATAAGAAGGGGCGCCGCGCGCCGCTCGGAAAGGCAACTCGAGGCCCAAACCGTCGAGGGCCGCCCAATACTGGTGGGTGATCTCCCCTCGGCGGGCATTGTTGGCGGTCAATTTGCGCAACTGCACCAGCCCTAGAGCGGCGCGAATCTCGTCAATGCGATAATTGTAGCCCAACGCCGTGACATCGTAAGTGTAAGCATGGCCGCGATGGCGATCCCATGTCAGGCTGGTCATGCCATGGGAACGCAAGATGCGCACTCGTTCGGCCACATCCTCGCGGTTGGTCACCACCATGCCGCCTTCGCCGGTGGACAAGTTCTTGTTCGAGAAGAAGCTAAAGCAACCCACATCACCCCAAATGCCGAGGTGTTTTCCGTCGAGATAAGCGCCCGGCGCATGGGCAGCGTCTTCGATGACGGCCAGACCGTGCCGGGCGGCAATCTCCAGGATTTGCGGCATCTGGCAGGCATATCCGCCGTAATGCACCACGCTGAGGGCTTTAGTGCGCGGGGTGATGCAGCGCTCGATGTCGGCGGGGTCAATGGTGAGATCATGCAGGCCAATCACGTCGGCAAAACGCACATCGGCGCCGGTGTACAACACAGCATTGGCAGTAGCCACAAACGTCAACGAGGGCACGATCACCTCATCGCCTGGGCCAATATCGAGGGCAAGGGCCGCCAAATGTAAGGCAACCGTGGCATTCGACACCGCCAAAGCATATTTGGCCCCCACCAGGCGAGCAAATTCAGCCTCGAAAGCCTGTGTCTGAGCGCCCATGGTCAACCAGCGACCGCGCAGCACCTCCAGCACCGCTTGCTCTTCGGCTTCGTCGTAATCCAAATCGGCCAGGGGAATTTTCCAATCCATGAGTTAAGTTTCTCCTAAAATCTGCGGTCGCAGCGCGGCAAAATCATCCACAGCCTGTTCATAGTCATCAGGGCGTCCTAAATCTTGCCAGTAGCCGTCGAATGGGTAGCCCACCACCCGCTCACCGGCGGCGATGAGGCGCAGCACCAGGTCGGGGAAGTCTAAGTACTGATTATAGGGGATGTATTGCAGCACACGCGGCTCAAAAACATAGATGCCCATACTGACGTGAAAATCGTAAGTGGGCTTTTCGATATAACCGGTCACCTCGTGATTGCCATTCGTCTCGATGACGCCCAAATCTATCTTGACCTGGCGTCGGTGCATGGCAATGGTGGCGGCGGCTTCTGAGCGGCGGTGGAAAGCGACCAGGTCACAGAAGTTCAACGTAGTCAAGACATCGCCGTTAGCCACCATGAAAGTGTCTTGCAACCCGCTGACTAACGAGAGAGGGCCGGCCGTGCCCAAGGGATGGTCCTCGAAGCTGTAAGAAATATTCAGGCCCAGTCGTTCGCCGTTTTGGAAGAAGACTTGCAGCAATTGCGCCAGATGTCCCACAGTGAGGATAACGTCTTGTACACCGGCGCGTTTCATCTGCCGCAAGAGGATTTCGAGGATGGGCATATCCCCGATAGGCATGAGAGGTTTGGGCAGAATTTTGGTGTATGGCGCCAGACGAGCACCTTTGCCCCCAGCAAGGATAACAGCTTTCATAACGCTCCTAGATCACCAGAAGAGAAGAGAGAGAGAAAGGCGGATCAAATAGTGTAGCGCTCAGGAGAGTAACGATGAAGATTAGCGGCCACCCATTCGATGGTAAGGCGTAAGCCTTCGGCGAGAGAAACCCGCGGCTGCCAGCCGAGGCGTTGGCGGGCCAACGAATTATCGGAGAGTAAGCGCTGCACCTCGCTCTTTGCGGGGCGCAAACGCGCTGAGTCTACCACGATTTCAACTGGCCTGCCAACGAGAGCGATGATTTGTCGGGCCAGCTCCCCCACGCTGACCTCGCGGCCCGTACCCAGATTGAATGTCTCGCCCTCCACGCCAGGCGCTTCAGCCACGCGCAGGAAGCCGGCGGTGGTATCGGCGACATAGGTCAAATCGCGCCGCGCTTCGAGGTTGCCCAGGTGGACGACCGGTTGGGTGAGGGCTTGCGTGATGATGGTGGGGATGACTGCCCGTGCCGATTGGCGCGGGCCATAAGTGTTGAAAGGCCTCAACGTAACGACAGGCAAGTCGAAGGAGCGGTAAAAGCTCTCGGCCAGTTTGTCGGCGCCGATTTTGCTGGCAGAGTAAGGGGATTGGCCCTGCAAAGGGTGATCCTCACCGATTGGGACACGCAGGGCCGTGCCATATACTTCGCTGGTGGAGGTGTGGACGATGCGCTCGACGCCGGTCTCGCGCCCGGCCAGCAAGACATTGAGTGTGCCGATGACGTTGACTTCCACCACTTCCGCAGGATGTACATAGGAATAGGGAATAGCGATCAACGCCCCAAGGTGGAAGACATGGCTGACGCCGCGCATGGCCGCAGTGACAGCCGGCAAATCGCGCAAGTCGCCGGCAATCAATTCGACCTGGCGCAGGGTTTCGGCAGGCAAGAGGTTGAGCAGGCCAGGGTCGCCGCGCGAGTTGTAACGCACAAAGGCGCGCACGCGTGCACCTTCGTGCACCAGCGTCTCGACCAGGTGACTGGCGATGAAGCCGCCGGCACCGGTGACCAGCACCCTGCGTCCATTCCAATAATCCTGTTTCATCGTTCCTCCGCTTTGGGTTTACCTATCTGCAAACGCAGGGTCAACAAACGCTGCCGAACGGCATCCCAATCATTGACTCGCGCCATGGTCTCCAACTCGGCCAGCCAGTTATCCACTTGTTGGGACGACACGAAGCGAGGAGTTTCATCGGCAGAAGGGGATGTTTTGTGTAAATGGCCGTTGCCATTAGCCACGGCGCGCAGTTCACCCAAGATGTCGGGGACAACCACCATCTGGACGCCGGTAGCACGGCAAATTTCCAGAAGGCGGTTGCGTTCTTCGTCCTCAATGTTGTGAATGGCAAAAACGATGATACCCACATCGTGCTTGGCCACCAGGGAGGGAATATCTTCGCGGCGGCCTAAGACATGCACCCCCTGGATGCGTGTACCTTGCTTGTAAAGGTCGTCATCTACACAACCGACGATGTGGAACAAGCCGGCGCTTTTGCCATTTTGCAACCACCACGCCATAAACTGCCCGGCCTCCCCGCCCCCCACGATGAGCACCCGTTCGCGGGCCATCAAGGCCTTGCCGCGCAGGATCAACCAGCGTGAGGCCAGCCCGCTGAGCAAACGGCTGCGATAACGCACCACCACAAAACCGCTTGAAGCCAGCAGAGCGGCAGAAAACACCAGCCCATGCGGCAAGACGGGATGAGGCGGAAAAATCCAATTCAAGGCAAGAACCGCCAGGGTCGCCACGATTGCCGGCGGCATCAAGTCCAAAACGTCTGTGGCATCGGCGCTTGACCAGGCAATGCGGTTGATGCCCAAGAGAATGCCTGTGAAACTGAACAAGGAAGCAAAGCCCAGTGCAATTAGCGCAGCTTTGGAATAGCCCACATTCAAGGGGCCAAAAGTGCGCCAGACTGCCCCTGCTATGCCGATGGACAAGAAGGTCACGAGCAAATCAGCGCTGAACCAACTGATATACCGGCGCGTCAACTTGGAGAAAGGCCCCCAGAAGAGACGCTCTTCGGGTGGGTTGTACCCCCTGGTGCGAGGGAGCAGCAGCAAGAGCGTCCACAACAGGATATCCAAGTCGAGCAGGAAGGAGCGATGGCGCACGTAGAGTTGGTCGAGGCGCAATTTGCTGGGTAAAATGGCCCCCAGGTAGATATCGAGCAAGCGGTCGCCTTTGAGTAAAGTTTCTTCGTTCCGGTACAACACCGAAGCCGGGCTGGTGATGCCGGGGCGAACGGAGAGAATCTCGCTGCGCACGCTGGCTGGCCAGGTCTCAGCCAGGTGGGGGTCTTCGGGGCGCGGGCCCACCAGGCTCATCTCCCCCAGCAACACATTGATCAACTGAGGAAGCTCGTTGATTTTGGTGTCCCTGAGCCAACGCCCTAGCCGCGTGACGCGCGGATCATCCTCTGCAGTAACGCGGGGTCCCTGGTAGCACTCGGGACGTTCGTACATAGTACGGAATTTGTAGATCAAGAAGGGTTTATTGTGCCTGCCCAGGCGGGGCCCCTTGTAGAACACCGGCCCTGGCGAATCCCGCTTGATGAGAATGGCGATGATCAGGAAAGCGGGCGCCAAAAAGGCTAAGCCCAGCAAAGATAGGACAATATCGAAGGCGCGCTTGACGACATCGCTCCACCACGGCGTGGGTTTTTGAGTAAAAGAATAAGCTCGCGAAACAGAAAAATAAGGTGAAACACCATTGGCCATCTCTAACCTCCTTGCTCAATGAGTTCACAAAAAAACCGTCAACCCAAGGCGCTTGAGCTGGCGGGCTGTTACGCTGTAGAGAAGTGTAAAGAGAAGTCACGCTGTAACATAAGTCGCACAAACAGCCAGAAAGGGTTCGCCGAACGAGGTGCCAGCTGCTGAGCGCAGAACTCGCTAAAAGCAGCCGAGAGTATGACTAACCTTGCTCCAGACAGAGGTTTTGCCTTGTCAACGGCGGCGGCAGAGGCTGTTTGGCCAGAGGACGCCGACCGTAGAGATAGAAGCGCAGCATACCTTCGGCTTTTGTCCAAAAGGGGTCGCCCGGCCGAAGGCGGCACATGCCCTTGAACAAAGCGTGGCTGGCAGAATTGAACAGTGGGGCGAGCAAGGGATGAAAAACGACGCGCTGACGCACCGGTTTGGCCGTGTAGCCCATGCGGAATTTGAATTCGTCCACCGAGGGTGGGGCATCAAGGGAGTGGAGGCCGTAGAGAATTGAAGTGATTTGCGGTCTTCGAATCAGAGTTTGCGTAACCACAAAGCTTAAGGCGTTATTGACATGGTCAGCAAGATAATCATGATGAC
>Ga0209018_1000501_pt1 | contig 36018 bp, 29 predicted proteins | sample YNPBryBLVA2012_FD_185814 | JGI IMG/M metagenome (GOLD analysis project Ga0209018, IMG submission 185814) | Anoxygenic and chlorotrophic microbial mat microbial communities from Yellowstone National Park, USA - YNP Bryant BLVA 2012 (SPAdes)... ...
GGCTACGGAACAAGACCTTCCAAATGCCTGTAGGGGCGGCATCCCAATGCCGCCCCGCCAGCGCATAGGGATGCGCTGGCCACCATGGGATGCGCTGGCTACGGAACAAGACCTTCCAAATGCCTGTAGGGGCGGCATCCCAATGCCGCCCGCCGACTCCAAACCTGCGAATGTGAGTTTGACTTGAAAGGCAAGAGTAGGTATAATCAACAAATGCGATAGCAGGCGCAACTGCTGGTCTGTCGGGAAGGCAGGTAGCGTATGGCATTGAAAGGGAACCTACGAGACTTCAGCACCACTCAACTGTTCAATCTCATCAACCTGGCACGCAAGACGGGCACGCTGACGATCGAGACCAAGCAGGCACAGGCGCGCCTCTGCTTCAAAGGCGGCAAGCTCATCTACGCCACCCTCGATGGCCAGGATGACCGCCTGGCGACCATCCTCCTCCGTGCCGGGAAGGTGACGGAAGAGACCGCCCGCACGATCCGCGCTCAGTCGGACATCAAGAACGACAAAGAACTGGCTGCCCTGCTCATCAATGCTGGCTACGTCACGCAGGAGGACATCGTCCAGAGCGTCCGCAACCACCACCTGGACACGGTCTATAAACTCTTCGCCTGGTCGGAAGGGGCCTTCCGCTTCGAGCCGACGCTGCTGCCGATAGAGGACCGCATCACCCTGCCCATAGACCTCGAGAACATCATCATGGAGGGCAGCCGGCGGCTCAAGGAGTCGGAGCGGCTGCAGGAGGAACTGCCCGACCTGAACATGGCCCTCCAGTTCACCGACCGGCCCGACGCCCGTATGCGCACCATCAACCTCACCGTTGAGGAGTGGCGAGTGGTCTCCTTCATCAACCCCCGCAACACGATCCGCCAAATCGCCCAGTACAACAACATGAGCGATTTCCAGATTCGCCGCATCGTCTACGGCCTGCTCCAGGCCGGGTTGGTGCAACTGGTGCGACCTGAAGGAATGGAGGAAAGACGACCCACTCCCAGTGCGCGTCCCGAGGCGCCCCTCGTTACAAGGAAGCCAGCGGTGAAGCGAAACGTCGTCCAACGCCTCATAGACCGCATCCGGGAGTTGTAGGCCATGCAGACGCTGAAGATGGTGGTAACCGGCCCTTTCGCCGCAGGCAAGACCCAGTTTATCCAGAGCATCAGCGAGATTGACGTCGTCGCCACCGAGGCCAAGATCACCAACCCGGAGGAGCGTATCAAGGAACAGACGACCGTAGCGATGGATTTCGGGCGGATCACCGTTGACGACGATCTGGTGCTCTACCTCTTCGGCACGCCCGGCCAGCGACGGTTCGACTTCATGTGGGAAATCCTCTCAGAAGGCATGCTGGGCTTCGTCGTGGTGGTGGACAGCACGCGGCCGGAGACCTTCCGCGAAGCCCGCAGCATCCTCAACACCTTCCGCTCCTACGCCGCCACCCCCTACGTCGTGGCGGCCAACAAGCAGGACATGCCGGAGGCCTGGGAACCGGATGACCTGCGCATCGTCCTGCAGATTGACCCCGACGTGAAGGTCCTGCCCTGCGTGGCGACCGACAAGGAGAGCGTGAAGGCGGTCCTGTTGGAACTGTTGTACTCCATCCTGGAAATGCTCGATGAAGGGGAGGGGACACAGTGACAAGCCGCCGGACGCCTGGCGGTAACTCCGTTGTTACTCAGATGCAACGCTCGTGGGCCACTGATTTCCCCCCAATTGTGGTATCATAACCCTAAATGAGCTCCATCGTCACTGACCGCGGACTTGTACACTACGAAGCCTTTGGCCGCGGGCGGCCGGTTGTCCTGCTTCATTGCTGGATGGGTTCCTGGAACTACTGGCTCAGCACGATGGAGGCGCTGAGCGACCGGTACAAGACCTACGCCCTCGATTTTTGGGGCTTCGGCGAGTCGGCAAAGAAAGGAGAGTTCAGCGTCCCAGACTACGTAGAGATGGTCACCCAGTTCATGGAGCGCCTGGGGCTGGAACGGTCGCTGGTGATGGGCCACTCGATGGGAGGGACGGTCTCGCTGAGCCTGACCCTGAAACACCCTGAACGCGTCCAGAAGGTCGCCGTGGTCGGCTCGCCGATCACCGGCGACGGATTGGCCCTTCTCCTCAAACTGGCTGCCCGTCGCCCGCTGGCCGCCCTGGCCTACAACATGCCCGGCCTGTTGCCCCTTGGCGTGCGGCTCATCTCCCCTTTCTGGGCACGGGACTGGCGCACGTGGTACGCGATGTTCTCACAGGACCTCTCCCGGACAACGCTACAGTCCTTTCACTACAGCATCGCCTCGTTGCGGCACACCGACCTGCGACCGTGGTTGAATGAGATTCGCGTCCCGGTGCTGGGCATCTACGGCTACAACGACCGCATCGTTGACCACCGCCAGGGCGACCTCCTGACTCAGAAGGTGCCGCTGGCACAGGTGGCCTTCTTTGAACAGTCGGGCCATTTCCCGATGCTGGACGAACCGGAACGGTTTCATCGTACATTGCGGGATTTCCTGGATCGCTGACCAGGGGGGTTGATGGCAGTACAAGGGACTGCGTCGGGGTCGGAACAGCCGGTCTACGCCTTCCCCAACAAGATGGGACGCATCTTCCTGCTCTCGTTGGAGGAGGTCATGGGCCGCAACGGCGTCAACGCCATCCTCAACCTGACCAACATGCGCCATTTCTACAACAACTACCCGCCCAACAATTTTGACATGGGCTTCTCCTTCAACGAGATGTCACGGCTGGTGGCCGCGCTGGATGAAATGTACGGGCCAAGAGGGGGGCGCGGACTGGCCCTGCGCACCGGTCAGGCCTGTTTCCGCTTCGGCATCAAGGACTTCGGGCCGATGCTCGGCGTGGCCGACCTGGCCTTCCGCGTCATGCCGTTGACGATGAAACTCAGGGTCGGCTTCGAGGTCTTCGCCGAGGTCTTCAACCGCTTCTCCGATCACCGGGTGCGCTTGGGAGAGGACGAAGACCACTTCTATTGGATCATCGAGCGCTGCGGTGTCTGCTGGGGACGCACAGCCAGCAACCCGACCTGTCACCTGGCAGTGGGCATCCTCCAGGAAGCGCTCTATTGGGTCAGCGGCGGCTGCAACTTCGAGGTCACCGAGGTGGCCTGTGTCGCTACAGGCGCCAACACCTGTACCATTGAGGTCGGCAAGAAACCGGTGGACTGAGCGGCATGCGAAAGATCATCCTGCGTGACCGGAGACCTATCTCTCCGTTCAATGAGCCAGCACGCGACCTGCGGGTGCTCAACAAGCCGCTCTGGCTTCACCAGCGCGACCTGCTCGGGCCGTATGTCACCGTCGAGCGGGAGGTGGACTCCTTCGACGAGATCGGCCCCGAGCGGGTGGAGACGCTGGTCTACCGCGAGAACCTCTTCTTCGACGAACCCTTCATCGAGACCTTCATCACCACCGCCCGCAGGCTGGGCAAGGCGTGCCGCGTCGCCTTCCCGCTGGACGACCGGGCCATCGTCGAACACGCCCTGCCGCTCCAGCGCACCATCCGCCGCGAAGGCGACCTCTACGTCTCCGATATGTGGTACTTCCCCTTCGGGCTGGAAGAAAGCGTCCGCCCGCTGGTGATGCACACCGAACCGCGGGAGATGGGCTACTATAAGGTGCCCACCCATATGTCGGACCAGATGGGCGATCTGGTCTATCAGGTGCCGACGCGCGCCTTCCTGGCCATCGAGACCTGGGTGCATGTCCTGCTGGCCAACGTCATCTTCGGCGTCTTCGCCCGCGCGGCGCGGCTGGACCGGGAGATCGAGCGCAGCGTGGGCCTGCAACTGCGGCTCTTCGTCCGGGCGTTGTTGGAGCAGAAGCAGGTGCTCTCTTCCTCGGCTGTGGTGCGCATCGGCCAGAACTGCTCGATTGACCCCGACGCGATCATTCGCGGTCCCACCACCATCGGCGACAACGTCACCATCGGCCCCGGGGTGACGATTGATGTCTGCGTCATCGGCAACAACGTCACCATCTCCGACGGCTGCCAGTTGATGCTCAGCGTGGTGAGCGACCGCTGCTTCCTCCCCTTCCGCGCTGCGCTGTTCGAGACGGTGTTGATGGAAGACACGATGGTGGCGCAGAACACCTGTCTGCAACTGGCCTGCGTGGGCCGCAGCAGTTTCATCGGCGCCGGCAGCACCTTCACCGACTTCAATCTCATCCCCAAGCCGCTGCGCATCGCCACCCCCAACGGCCTCGAACCCACGGAGATGACGGTGTTGGGCGGCTGCGTGGGCCATCATTGTCGCATTGGCTCTGGCATGGTCGTCTACCCGGCGCGAACCATCGAGTCCGACTCGGTGCTGGTGGCTTCCCAGGAACGCCGGGTGATTGAGAAGAACGTGACGTTCGAGGAGTGCGATCTGCACAAGATAGGGGGAAAGGAGGCCCACCCGCGGCGTTACCCGCCTCCTGAGACCTAGTCAGAGCGCCGCCGCTGAGCAGAAGGGATGGAGAGTTTCGCCTTCATCATCCATCCGCTGGAGCCGAAAGCGGATGTGGCCCGCAAGTATCCGCGGCTGGCGCGGATCGTGCCGACAGGGCTGATCCATTTCCTGTCGGAGTTCTGGCCGCCGCTGGTGCTCTCGCGGGTCAGCGGTGTGCGCTCGGCGGCAACGGGCAAGGAGGTGGAAGGCTGGCTGCTGGCCTGCCCGCTGACGGCGCGCCAGATGGTGCGCCTGCCGCCAGCGCGGGCCTATCGCAAGATCATCCAGACCGGACGGCTGGCGGAGCGGTTGGGGGCGCGCATCCTGGGCCTGGGGGCGTTCACCTCCGTGGTCGGGGACGGCGGCGTGACGGTGGCCCGCACCCTGACCATTCCGGTCACCACAGGCGATAGCTATACCGTCGCAGTGGTGCTGGAGACACTATTGGAGGCGGGACGTCGTCTGGGCATCTCGCCAGCAGGGGCCACCGCGGCCGTGATCGGCGCTAGCGGCGCTATCGGCTCGGCCAGTGCACGGCTGCTGGGGTCACAGGTGGCGCGGCTCATCCTGGTCGGGCGGGACGAGAACCGGCTGCGCCAGGTGGCGGCAGGGGTGACGCAGGCCGACGGGAGCCCGCCGATGGTCTCCACGACACTGGAGGCGGTGCGAGAGGCGGACCTGGTGCTCAGCGCGACCAGCGCGGGCCGTCCGCTCCTCTTCCCGGAGCACCTGAAGGCCGGCGCGGTGGTCTGTGACGTGGCTCGCCCGCACGACGTTTCGCCGCGGGTGGCCAGGGAACGGGATGACGTGTTGGTGGTGGACGGAGGATTGGTGGAGATGCCCGGTGGGGTGAACTTCCGCTTCGACTACACCCTGCCCCGGCACCTCACTTTCGCCTGCATGGCCGAGACGATCACGCTGGCTCTGGAGGGCCGGTTCGAGGATTACACTTTGGGCAAGGATCTGCGGACATCACAGATTGCCGAGATCGCCGGGCTGGCCGCTCGGCACGGCTTCCGCCCGGCTCCATTCTATTCCTTCGGCCGTCTCTTGAGCGATGAGGAGATCGAAGCGGTGCGCCGCAAGGCAGCCGCGACGTATGGTTCTGTACGGTAACGCCGGATCGGTCCGGCAGGGGAGGTGCGGCGATGAGTGAAGGCAGGATCCTGGTTGTAGAGGACGACTTCGACATCTCCAATATGCTGCGTATCTACTTCCAGAGCCAGGGATATGAGGTGACGGTGGCGCCCCGTGGTGGCGACGCACTGGAGATGTGCCGCCAACAGTTACCGCACATCGTGGTGCTGGACATCATGTTGCCCGACATTGACGGCTACGAGGTCTGCCGTCAACTGCGGGGCAACCTGCGTACCAAGCATATCCCGATCATCTTCCTCACCCAGAAGGACGAACGTTCCGACAAGATTCACGGCCTGGAGTTGGGGGCTGACGACTACATCACCAAGCCCTTCGACGTCGAGGAACTGAAACTGCGGGTCAAGAACTCCATGGCCCGCGCTGCCTACGAGAGCCTGACCAATCCGACCACTGGCCTGCCCAGTTCGAAACTGATCGAGGAGCAGTTGCGCGGCCTGATGCGCCGCGATGACTGGGGCATCATCTACGCTGGCATCAAGGGACTGGAGGCCTTCAGCGAGGTCTATGGCTTCGTCGCCAGCGATGAGGTGCTGCGCTTCACGGCGATGGTGCTGGGCGAGACGGTGGACACGCTGGGCACCCCCAATGACTTCATCGGCCACATCGGCGGGGATGACTTCATCGTCATCACCGAAAAACGGCTGATCCGCCCGATCGTCAAGGACCTGATGAACCGCTTCGCCGACGGCATCGGCACTCACTATGACTTCAAGGCCCGCCAGCAGGGGTACATCGTCGTCCGCGACAAGCACGGCAACGAACAGAAGGTCGGGTTGATGGAACTGGCCATCGGCATCATCACCAGCGATGACGGGCCGTTCACGGACATCCGTGAGATCACCGAGGCAGCCGCCACCGCCCGTCGAGAGGGACGCCTGCCATAATCAGACGTCTGACATTTGATATGAAATCCCGTATTGGGCAGCAAGCCGCAGCGGCGGCAATGGGGGCGCTGATCGTCGCCCTGGGCTACGGCATCAACCGGGCTCCCGCTCCGTGGATGCCGCTTCTGGGCCTTTTGCTGCCCCTCGCGGTCTTCCTGCTCGCCCTCCTCGCCGGCCGGGTCATCGCCGCAGTGGGGGCGCTGTTGGCCGTCGTCATGCTCCTGCCGGGCCTGGCGACGGCGGTGGAAGACGGCGCGCTGCCCACAACGGTCCACCTGCTGGCTGTCGCCGCCCTGTGTCTGCTTGCCGGCACACTGCCCGGCCTCATCGCTGGCGCGCGCCGGCTGCGCGAGCGGCTGGAGAGCCGCCTGCGCCTCGACCTCCCCGCCGTCTCCGCCGTTACCGATGCCACGGCCCGGCAGATGGAAGAACTGGCCGTGCAGGCGGAGATCGCCCGCACCATCGGCGCCAGCCTGGAGTTGCGCGACACGCTGGAGGCGATCCTTACCTCCACCCGCCGGCTGATCGCCTTCGACATGGCCGAGATCACCCTGTGGGACGCGGCGCAGCAGGCTCTGGTCAGCCGCGGCTCGCTGGACGCTGAGACCTACCACGCTGAGGTCGGTCAGACCTACCGCCTGAACGAGGGATACAGCGGCTGGCTGGCCCGCAACCGCCGTCCGCTGCTCATCACCGACATCCCCACCTGCCAGGAGGTGCGCCCCAAACTGGACCGCCCCGATTCCCCGTTCCGCTCCTACCTGGGCATCCCGCTGGAGAACAAGGGGGAGTTCGTCGGCACCCTGGAACTGATCAGCCGCCAGCCTGCTGCTTTCTCCCAACATGACCTGGAGTTGTTGCAGGCCATCGGCCAGCAGGCCGCGGTGGCCATCGGCAACGCTCGTTTCTACCAGGAAGCCCAGCGACGGGCGGCGGAGATGACCTCACTGGGGCGGGTCTCGGCGATGGTCACCTCCACGCTGGACTTGCAAAAGGTTCTGGACGCCATCGCCGGGGCGGTGCTGGAGGTGGTGGGCTGCCAGCAGTCGGCCATTTTCGTGCTGGACGAGCGGAGCGGGCTTCTGCGTCTGGCCGCGGCCCGCGGCATGAGCGAGACCTATCTCGCGGAGTCCCAGGCCCTGCCCATCGAACTGGGCGGGCGGACGCATGTCGCGGCCACGGGCGAACCGCTCATCGTCGAGGACATCGCCACCGCCACCGCCTCCTTCCGCCAGCTGGCTCAGATCGCCGAGATGGAGGGTTTCCGCGCCTTCGCCGACCTGCCGCTGCGGGTGGGGCCGCGGGTCATTGGTCTGCTCTCGGTCCTCTTCGCCCAGCCGCGCCAGTTCACCCCGCTGGAGCGGGAACTGCTGACCGCTTTCGCCGATCAGGCCTCGGTGGCCATCGAGAACGCCCGGCTGTACGCCCGTCTGGACCGCGAGTTCCATCGTCGGGGAACCGCGCTGGCCGCGCTGCAGCGAGTCAGCCGGGAACTGAGCACCACGTTCGACCAGGAGCACATCCTGCGGCTGGTCTTGGAGGAAGCGGCGCGGGTCGGCGGCGTGACCCACGCCGCGATCCTGCTGCGCGAGCCGGAGACGACAGAATGGGGAGTGGCCCTTTGCAGCGGCTATCTGGAAGAAGAACAGGCCGCGCTGCGACGGTCATTGCAGGAGGCCAACAGTCCACTTGAGATCGTCGCGCGTGAAGGCCGCTCCTTGCGTCTGCGCACCTTCCTGGGGCGACCCTCCCCGGCCATTCCCCCTTCCGCGCTCCTGGTGCCCATCTGGTACGGTGAGACGCCGACGGGCATCATCCTCCTGGAAAGCCCCCACCCCCAGGCTTTCGACGACGAGGCGCAGGAGTTCATCGAAGGATTGGCCCACCAGGCAGCCATCGCTATCGGCAACGCCCGACGGTATCAGGAACAGCTGGAGCGCAGCGAACTGCTGCGTATGCAGGCCGAACAGCGCGGCCATATCCTGAAGGTCAGCCAGGCGATCCGCTCCGACCAGCCGTTGGAGGAGGTACTGCAAGAGATCGCCTACGCGGTGCAGGAGAGCGTCGGTTTCAACCTGGTGCTCATCAGCGTCCTGGAAGGCGACCCGCCGGTGTTGCGACGGGTGGCGGGCGCCGGGATGCCGCTCTCGGTGCTCGAGCGCATGAAACGGACCCCCCAACCCTGGCGGGCGATGGAGGTGGTGGTCCAGGAAGAGTTCCGCATCAGCCATAGTTACTACGTCCCCGCCGAGGAACAGGCGCGCTGGCGCGGCGTGCTCGATGTCTACGAGACCGAAGCGGTCGAGCCACGCCAGGCGCCAGACCGCTGGCATCCGCACGACATCCTGATCGTGCCGCTGTTGGGGCCGGGCGGGGAAATCCGCGGCACATTGAGCGTGGACGAGCCGGCGGACGGGCGGGTGCCGGATCGGGCCAAACTGGAGGCGCTGGAGGTCTTTGCCGCGCAGGCTGCGGTGGCCGTGGAGAACGCCCGACTGGTGGAGGCGCTGCAGCGCCGTCTGGAGTTGCTGACTTTCTTCGATGAACTGAACCGCTCCGTCACTTCCAAACTCGATCTGGACGCTGTGCTGCGGGCCGTGGTGGAGGCCACCACCCACATCGTCCGCTGCGACGGCAGTCTGTTGTTCCTGGAGGACGAGGAGAGTGGGCGGTACGTGCCGCGCGCGGCCTTCGGCTACAACCTGGAGTCGCTCTCGACGATGGCCTTCGCCCAGGGCGAGGGACTGGTGGGAAGCGTCGCCGCCAGCGGCATGCCGCTCGCCGTGACGGACCTGGAGCAGGAGGCGCAGGGCCAGCCCCACTACTCTCCCCGCGGCTCCACGGCGCTGATCCCGCTGACCATTGGCGACAAAGTGGCCGGCGTGTTGACCGCCGACCGGGTCGCCGTCGAGCCTTTCTCCCCGGCGGACGTGGCCACGCTCACCGCCCTGGCCGATCAGGTGGCGGTGGCGGTGCAGAACGCCCGGTTGTTCGATGAGTCGGTGCAACGCCAGCGGGAACTGGCCGTGTTGCTGGAGGCCAGCAGCGCCATCTCTTTCACCCTCGACCTGCAGTGGATGCTGCAGGCGCTGGGCGACCGTCTGCTGGCCACCAGCGGAGCGGAGTGTTGCCTCATCTCTGAGTGGGACCCAGAGAACAACCAGGTCAGGGTGCTCTGGGAAGTTGGTCAGATCACCACCCCGCGCCTCGGCGTCGCTTACTCCCCTGCCGAGCGACCGCTGGTGACCGAGGTGCTGATGTCGCAGGAGCCGCTCATCCACCCGACCGGCCTCTGGCCCGGCCATGAGGAAGGGCAAACCCTGCTTCTGGCGATGGTCGCCCGCGGTCGGACGATGGGACTGGTCGAACTCGAACGGCGCGGCACGCGAGAGGGCTTCACCTCCCGACAGATCTACCTGGCCCAGGTGGTGGCCAACCAGGCCGCCATCGCCCTCCAGAACGCCCGACTGTTCGAGGAGACCCGCCGCTTCAGCGAGGAACTTGAGGACCGGGTGGAGGAGCGCACCAAAGAACTGGCCCAGGCACTGATGGACCTCACCGCCGAGCGGGATCGTGTGGAGACACTGTATCGCATCGCCTCGGAACTCTCGGCGAGCCTGGACCTGGACCACCTGCTCAACCGCACGCTGGAACTGATGGGGCAGGCCGTGGGAGCGGAGGAGGGGGCGATCCTCTTGCGCGACCCCCAGACAGACCGGCTGATCTACCGTGCAGCCCTGGGTGTGGTGTCCCCGCTGCCCCCTGGCGGCAGACCGGTGCGCCTGCGCCACGGTCAGGGGCTGGCCTGGTGGGTTATCGAGCACGGGGAGACGGCGCGCCTGGAGGACCTGCACAACGACAACCGCTGGATGCCATCCGACAGGAGTGAGGACTCGCGTCGCGCCTGTCTGGCCGTCCCCGTGGGCACAGTGGGGGAGATACAAGGCGCGGTCATGCTCTACCACTCCAACCCCGGCCACTTCACGGTGGAGCATCAGCGCCTGGTAGAGGCAGCCGCCTCGCAGATCGCCAACGCCATCAGCAACGCCGCGCTCTATAACCTGATCCGTGAGCAGGCAGAACAGCTGGGAGCGATGCTCAAGCAGCAGCGGGTGGAGGCGGCGAAGAGCCAGGCCATCCTGGAAGACGTGGCCGATGGCGTGCTGGTCTCCGACACCCATGGCCGGGTGATCCTCTTCAACGCCGCCGCCGAGCGCGTGCTCGACATCTCCCGCCGCGAGGTGCTGGGGCGGAGCATGCGCGAGATGCTGGGGCTGTATGGGGCCGCCGGACGAGCCTGGCTGGAGGCGGTGGAGGATTGGGCCGCCCATCCCGGCGACCTCACCCCGGGCGACTTCGTCGCCGAGCGTGTCCAGGTGGGACCGCGGATCGTCAGTGTTCACGTCTCGCCGGTCGTCATGGGCAAGGAGTTCCTGGGCACGGTCTCCATCTTCCGCGACATCACTGCCGAGGTGGAGGCCGACCGCGCCAAGAGCGAATTCGTCTCCACTGTCTCCCACGAACTGCGCACGCCGATGACCTCCATCAAGGGATACGCTGATCTGTTGCTGATGGGCGCGGTGGGCGAGATGAGCGAACAGCAGCGCCACTTCGTCACCGTCATCCGCAACAACGCCAACCGCCTGACCAGCCTGGTCAATGACCTGCTCGACATCTCGCGCATCGAGACCGGACGGGTGGAACTGAACCAGCGGGCTGTCTCTATGACGGATCTGGTCGAGCAGGTGGTGGCCACCCTGCAGGGCCGGGCGCGGGAGCGCAACCTGGAACTGACCTCCAGCCTGGATAAGGGACTGCCGGCAGTGTGGGGCGATGCCGACCGGCTGACCCAGATCCTCACCAACCTGACAGGGAACGCGATCCAGTACACCCCGCCTGGTGGCAGGGTGAGCATCTCCGCCCGCGCGACGGAGGACATGCTCGAGGTCGCGGTCAGCGACACCGGCATCGGCATCTCCAGGGAGGATCAGGCCAAGATCTTCGACCGCTTCTTCCGCGCCGACGACCCGCTGGTTCAGGAGACCTCGGGCACTGGCCTGGGCCTTGCTATCACCGCGTCGCTGGTTCACATGCACGGTGGCGAGATCTGGGTGGAGAGCGAACTGGGGGAAGGCAGCACCTTCTACTTCACCATCCCACTGGCCCGTCGGGTAGAGGCGGGTCCCCCGCCCTCCGGGGCGCACATTCTGGTGGTAGAGGATGAGGTGGACGTGGCCAACCTGCTCCGCCTGCACCTGCAATCGGAAGGGCATCAGGTGGACATCGCCGCGACGGGCGACGAGGCGGTGCGCAAGGCGCGACAGGAGGAGCCCGACCTGATCACCCTGGACATCCGCCTGCCCGATGTGGACGGCTTCACCGTGTTGCGGGCGCTCAAGCAGGATACTGCCACTGCCCACATTCCGGTGGTCATCGTCTCGGCGCTGCCCGATGAAGGGGAAGGTCTGCGCATGGGCGCGGCAGGCTACGTGGCCAAACCCATCGAGGAGGAAGCGCTGCTGCGTGCGGTCAAACAGGTGTTGGACGGGCGGGGGATGATCCTGGCCGTGGACGATGACAACGACACCCTGGTCATGATGCGCGAGGTGTTGCGACGGCACGGCTACAACGTGCGCACCACCCGCCGTGGTCAGCGGGCCGTCGTCCTGGCGCAGGAGGTGCGGCCGGCGCTGATCCTGCTCGACCTCAGGCTCGAAGACATAGATGGCTACGAGGTGCTACGTCAGCTCAAAACCCATCCGCTCACCCGTGACATCCCGATCGTGGTGATCACCGGCAGTGTCAGCCAGAAGGACCTGGAAGAGGAACGGGTGCTATCGTTGGGCGCCCAACGCTTCCTGACCAAGCCGTTCGCCGTGGAAGACCTGATTCAGGAGATTGATTCCGTCCTCGGTTACGTCGGTGCCGTAGCCGGGGAATGAACAGGAGAGAGGGTCTGGTGAGTAAGATTCTCGTTGCCGAAGACGAAAGGGACATCCGTGAGTTAATTGCCTTTACTCTCCGCTTCGCTGGCTTTGACGTCGTCCTCGCCTCCAACGGCGTAGAGGCCTTGGAGCTGGTCGAATCGGACAAGCCAGACCTGATCATCCTCGACGTGCGCATGCCGCGGATGACCGGGTACGAGACCTGTCGCAAACTCAAGGAGAAGCCGAGCACTGCTGAGATTCCGGTGGTGTTCCTCTCCGCGAAGGGGCAGGATGCGGAGGTGCGGCAGGGACTGGAGTCGGGGGCCGAGGAGTACATCCTCAAGCCTTTCGTCCCCGACGAACTGGTCTCCCAGGTGCGAGAGATCATGAGAAGGGCAGGCCACTCATCCTGAGTTCGCTTCGCCCCTGGTGAGCGATGAGCGCGATCATCATCGAAAACGGGCTGGTCCATTATGAGGCCCTGGGACGGGGTCGGCCGTTGATCTTCATCCACGGCTGGCTCGGCTCGTGGCGCTATTGGGTGTCGGCCATGGATGACCTGTCGGACGGCTACCGCACCTACGCGCTCGACCTGTGGGGCTTCGGGGACTCCGACCGGCGCAAGGAGGGGTACTCGCTCACCAGTTACATCGCCCTGGTGCAGAAATTCATGGACGAACTGGGCATCTGGCGCGCGCCGCTGGTGGGGCACGCCCTGGGCGGGGTAGTGGCGCTCCACTTCGCCGCCACCCATCCAGAGCGGGTGGAGCAGGTGATGGCCGTGAGCATCCCCCTCGATGGCAGCGCGGTCAGCCGGAGCCTGGCCAGTTTCACCGGCCATGATCGCGACGTGGTAGGGCGGATCTTGGGCCGGAGGAACCTGTCCGCCTACCCGGAAGTGAGCCAGGAGGCGGGCAAGATTGACGGCTTCGCTGTGGCCAACAGCGTGCAGGCGGTGTTGGGGGCGAACCTGGAGGAGGTCCTGCAGGCGGTGGAGGTGCCGGTGTTGCTGGTGCATGGCCGCAACGACCCGGTGATCCACCCACCCGACGAGGCTCGTCTGGACGGCTTTGATGGCAACGTCCGGATCATCGCTCTGGACGGGGCGCGCCACTTCCCGATGTTGGAGGAGGCGAACCGGTTCAATCGCCTCTTGCGGGCGTTCCTGGAGACTGGCGGGGACCTCCAGGCGCTGGAGTTGAAGGAGGAGTGGCGGCGCCGGTGGCGGTAGGCGGAGAGCCTGGCCTACCGTTCCAGGAGGATCGTCACCGGCCCGTCGTTGTGGATTTCCACGAGCATATGTGCGCCAAAGACGCCGCTCTGCACCGGAACGCCGGCAGCGGCGAGCGTCGCAGCAAAGCGCTCCACCAGCGGCTCCGCCACCTCTGGCGGAGCCGCGGCTGTGAATGAGGGGCGGCGGCCCCGGCGGGCATCGCCATAGAGGGTGAACTGCGAGACCACCAGCGCCGCGCCCCCGACCTCCTGCAGGCCCACATTCATCTGCCCTGCCGGGTCCTCGAAGATGCGCAGCCCGGCCACCTTCTGCGCCAGCCAGTCCGCATGCTCCGCCGTGTCGCCGTGCGTCACGCCCACCAGCACCACCACGCCCGGGCCAATCGCCGCGACGATGTTGCCGTCCACGCTGACCGACGCCCGGCTCACCCGCTGCACCACCGCGCGCATCCCCTAAACTCCGCCCCATTGGTCATTGATCATTGGTCATTTTTCCTACACCAGTCCCACCGCCTCCTTGACCTCGGCCAGCGTCTGCGTGGCGATGGCCGAGGCCCGCCGCGCCCCATCGGCCAGGACGTCCCACACCTCGTCGGGGTTCGCCTCCAGCGCGGCGCGGCGCTCGCGGAACGGAGCGAAGTGGTCGGACAGGTTGCGGGCGAAGAGCCGCTTGCAGTCCACGCAGCCGATCTTCGCGGTGCGACAGTCGGCCTCGATCTGCGCCACCTGGCCGGCAGAGAAGAAGCCGTGCAGGGAGAAGACGTTGCACACCTCCGGGTGGCCGGGGTCGGAACGATAGCGGCGGGCCGGGTCGGTGACCATCTGCATCACCCGCCCCTGCACCTCCTCCGGCGTGGCAGCGATCTCGATGTGATTGTCGAGGGACTTGCTCATCTTCTGCTGGCCGTCGATCCCCAGCACCTTGGGGAACTCGGTGTGGCGGGCCTGCGGCTCAACCAGCACCGGGCCGAAGTGGGCGTTGAAGCGGCGGACGATCTCGCGGGTGAACTCCAGGTGCGCCGCCTGATCCACCCCCACAGGCACCGTGTCCGCCTTGTAGAGGGTGATGTCAGCAGCCATCAGCACCGGGTAACCCACCAACCCGTAGTTGACGTTGTCCGGCTGCTGGCGCACTTTCTCCTTGAAGGTCGGCAGGCGGGTCAGCCAGCCCAGCGGGGTGACCATCGAGAGGATGGTGTGCAGCACCGTCACCTGGGGCACGTGGGATTGGACGAACAGGATGGTGCCCCGCGCGGGGTCAATCCCCGCCGCCAGCCAGTCCAGGGCCATCTCATAGGTCCACTCCCGCAGCAGTTCAGTGTCCTGCAACGTGGTCAGAGCGTGCAGATCCACCACGCAGTAGATGCAGTCGTACTCCTCCTGCAGGGCGACGTAGTTGCGGATCGCCCCCAGGTAGTTGCCCAGATGCTGCCGTCCGGTGGGACGGGCGCCGGAAAAGACACGGCCCTTCTTGTTCGCCATGGTGCGTGACCCTCTTCATGAATGTGGGTAGTGCAGGTTTGCACGGGCGAAAGTGTACCACAGGAGCGTTGGGCAGGCAAGCCCGGCCGCGGTCAGAGGCCGCACCCGACAGCGGGGGCGCGATTCATTCCGCCCTCATCTCCGCTCCCTCGGAGCGGCCGATTCCCTCGAAGGTGATCTCGCGCTCCCCGGAGTCCACGAAACCCAGGGATGTGGCCAGCAGGATGGAGGGTTCGTTCCCCTCAGCCACGACGTAGAGCGGCTGGACGCCGGAGCGGATGATCCAGGCGACGCAGGAGTTCGCCACCGCCTTACCCCAGGCGCGCCGCTGCACCTGGGGGTCGGTCCAGACATAGAGTTCGGCGAAATGGGGCGAGCGCCAGTTGACCCCCGCCTCAGCGACGACCCGCTCTTCGTGGCGGATAACAAAGCGCGGCGAGCCGTCGGCGGCGGGGGCGGGGGTGACCATGACGTTGATGGAGGGGGTGTAGCGTCGCAGGTCGAGCCGGTAGATGTGATGGACCTCCATCCGCTCCACTTCCAGCGCTGCCTCTGCTGCCGTCTGCAAGTGCGGTGGGATGACCAGGTAGTAGGGGCGTCGCGGCTGGCAGCCCCGGCGCAGGAGCGCTACCGCTGTCTCGATGCGACGGGCACGCACCACCGCCAGCGGTCGGAAGAGGTCCCTGCCGGTCTGACAGATGGCCAGGAAGCCCTCCACCTGCGCTGTCGGCCCGGTCTCGATCAGCAGGCGGGTGCGCGCCGGGTCGTAGTACAGGGCATAATAAGCGGCGAGGCCATCCGCCGGAGATTGCAGGTCCAGCAACACGCGCGCCTGCCGGCGCAACTCGTTCAGGTCATCCGGAGACATCGGTGGTCTGTGTGCCCCTTTCCTGCTAAAGGATCTCCCCTCCCTCGTGGCGGCCCACCAGCAACGCTCGCAGCACAGGCAGCGGGGGCACACCGTAGGCGAGGAAGCGGTCGTGGAAGGCGCGCAGGTTGAAGTTTTGCCCTTCCCGCTCCTGGAGGTCGGCGCGCAGTTTGAGGAGCATGAGTTTGCCCAGGGTGTAGGCCAGATACTGCGGGTCGCCAGTGCCGCGGAGCGCTTCCTCCTCCGCGGTGGTCGGCTCCATGAAGGCGTCCTCGACGAAACGTTGGGTGGCCTGCTCCAGCGTCATCCCTGCGGTGTGCAGCCCCAGCGCGGCCACGAAGCGGACATTACGCACCAGGGCGTCGCACAGCTGTCCGATCCGCGCCCACGGGTCATTCACCCGGCCGGTGACCTCCAGCATCATCTGTTCGCAGTAGTGGGCCCAACCCTCGGTGGTGGTGTTGAACCAGAAGGCTTTGGTGAGGAGGCTGGGGGCGTTGCGCTGATGGAGCCCGTGCAGGTAGTGGCCGGGCCAGGCCTCGTGGACGCAGGTGGTCCACAGCACGCCGTAGTTGAAGTTGGTCATCCATTCCTCGACCTTCTCGGCAGGCCAGGAGGGTTCAGGTGGAGTGACGTAGAAATAAGCCTCCCTGGCTACCTGCTCGAAGGGGCCGGTGTCGTACATCATGGCGAAGGCAAAGCGCAGGAAGGGTGGGGTGGGGGCGACGATGCAGTTCTCGTCGTAAGGGACGGAAACCACGCCGCGTTCGATGACCACGCGGCGCACCTCCTCCACGATGCGCTGCGTCTCCGCCACCAACGCCTCCGGCGCAGGGTGACGGTGCACCCCCTCGGCGATGACTTCACGCACGTCCCGTCCCTGGCCAACCTGTGCGGCAGCCTCAAGACAGGCCGCCTTGTTGCGCGCCAGGTCCGCCTCGGCGATCTGCCGCAGCCGCTCCAGCGACAGGTCAATCCCCTCGCCCACCCGCAGCATGCGGAGGAACCGTTGCGGGCCGAGGGCGAAATCGGCGTCGGCGCGCGGGGCCAGGTCATGCTCCAACCAGGCGGCGGCTTCCTCGAGAGCGGCGATCGCCTGGCGGTTTGCGGCGTCGAACCCGGCGCGCAACGCACGGTCTGTCAATCCGGCCAGCATCTGCGGCAGGTCGGTGGCCAGGAACTCCACGCTGCCCTGCGCGACGCGCACGCCCAACTGGACGAGCGGGCGAGAGGCCTGGGTCAGGTTCTCGCGCATCGCGGCCAGGACGCTGGGGATGCCGTTGAGGTGAGCGATCAGGGCGCGCACACGCGTCTCCAGCGGCGCGTAGTTGCGCACGATGTAGTTGCTCACGTCGAGCGGTTCCAGATAGAAGAGGGGGTCCTGCTGCCAGCGCTGCCAGTCTTCCAGGACGAACCCCTCCAGGGCGGCTTGGTGGTGGAGGACCTGCCAGTCCAGCCAGGCCAGATCGTCCAGATCGTCTGGGTCGATCCGCTCCAGATCGCCCAGGAAGCGACGCAGGTCGGCGGCCTGGGCGGCGAGGGCGGCGCGCGAGAGGTCGGGCAGGCGGCCGTCGTACTCGTGGAAGCCCAGCCAGACCGCCTCATGCGGGTGGCGGTCACAGTGGGCGCGCAGGTAGTCAGCGGCGAGTTGGTTCAGTTCGTGGTTTGGCATATTGCGCTCCTTGGAGGTTGGAGGTTGGAAGTTGGAGGTTGGAGATTGGAGGTTGGAAGTTGGAAGTTGGAGGGGGAGGTAGGGGGTGGGCGAGGGGGGAGTTGAGGTGCAGGAAGGGCTCCTCGGCATACAGATCACCGTAACAGACCTGGGCAGCGGCTTTGCAGCCACCCTGGCACTCGTCACGGCGTGCGCAGGGGACGCAAAACGGCGGCACGGCGGCGACGAAGTCGGCCAGGCGTGACGGGGCGATGATGTCGGCGAACGGCTCTTCCCAGACGTTGCCCAGCACGGTGGGGGAGTGGTTGCATGGGCGGACGTTGCCGGCGGTGTCGAGGGTATAGTAGGCGCGCGACGAACCGGCGGCGCAGTAGCCGCGCCCCAGGTGCGGATAGTCGTCCAGGTCAATCAGGCAGGGCTGGATGGGGATGGAACAGGAGATGGGCAGGCCGAACTCCTGAGTCGCCGCCTCGGCGACGGCCAACGCCCCCCGCATCTGCTCGACGGTGGGCAGCAACTCCTCGATGTGCGCCGCGCCGCGTCCGCCGGGGTTGAAGCGGTTGAGCATCACCCCGCGTGCGCCAAAGGCGAAAGCCAGTTTGAGCGCAGGGTACAGGTCAGCGATGTTGTGCCGGGTGGCCACAAACACCACCACCGCCTGGCCGCGGTGGGTGCGGATGTGCGCCAGCGCGGCCAGCACCGCGTCGAAAGCGCCGGGGGCGCCGCTGAGCCGGTCGTGCGTCTCGCGGTGGTGGCTCAGCAGGGGCAGTTCGAACAGCGTCACCCCGGCGCGAATCAACTCGGCGGCGAGCGAGTCCGTCAGACGATGGCCATTGGTGATCAGGTTGATCCGCTTGCCGCGGTCAGCCAGAAAACGGACGATCTCGGGCAGATCGGGCCGCAGGAGCGGCTCGCCGCCGGTGAGGGTGACCAGGGAGCAGTCCACCTGGTCAAGGACGTGGGTGAAGAGCGGGCGCAGGTCAGTGGGCAGTGTGGCCGTCCTCTCCATCGTGTCCGGTCGGACGTTGGGATGTCGCCAGGTGTTGTAGCAGTAGATGCAGGCGTGGTCGCAGGCCTGGGTTACCTCGAAGATGAGGGTAGACAGGTGTGGCTTGATCATCCGCCCGTCATTCGTTTTGCCGGCCCAGCAGCAGGTCCACCAGCAGCCGCGCCGCCTCGGCTGATTCGGGCGAGACCTCCAGGTCGAGTTCCCACAACGCAGGATACTCTCCGCCCGTGCCGGCCTCTGCCATAACCCTCTCCATAATCGCCTGCTGTTCCTCCTCAGGCAACGAGAGATAGGCAATATCCTGCTCAATGGCCGCCTGTGCTTCAGCCACGGTGTTGGGGTCCAAGTCCGCCGCCGAGGCCATCTCGGTCAGCACATCCGCCTGTCGGGCCAGGTTGCTGGCCCCCTGTACCCAATACTCCGGCCCGATGGAGGGCACGTAGCAGGTCATCGGCGCGTTGGCTCGCCAGATGTGCCAGGCCGCGCCCTCGAAAGCGATCTGCATCTCGTCGGCGACAGCGGGCTCGATCTGTCCGGCTGAGACCAGGGCGTCGAGGGCGGCACGATGTTCGGCCTTCAGGCGGTCGAGGGTGGCCTGACCTCGCTCCGAATCCTGGGCGTCGCGGGCCAGCAGGTCCAGGTCGAGCCAGGGTTGGCGCAGGCGATCCCATTCTGAGCCGCGGCCTGATGGGGTGGGTGGAACGGGTGTATAGCAGGTGGGTTGACAGGATGTGCACCGCATCGCCAGCAGCGCAGCGATAGAGATACCCACGTCACGCATAAACTCACGCCGGGTGGTTCCCATCTCTGCCCTCCCCTGACCTCTCCGTGTCTTCCCCTCTCCGCGTCAAGGATACACCCTCTTGAGCATGCGCGGGAAGGGGATCGTCTCACGCAGGTGATCGAGGCCACAGATCCAGGTGACGGTGCGCTCCACGCCCAGGCCGAAACCGGAGTGCGGGACCGAGCCGTACTTGCGCACGTCTATGTACCATTCGAACGCCTGGCGCGGCAGGCCCCACTCCTTCAGCCGCTCTACCAGCAGGTCGGGATCGGAGATGCGCTCCGAGCCGCCGATGATCTCGCCATACCCCTCTGGCGCCAGCAGGTCCACGCTCTTGGAGACCTCCGGCCGGCCTGGCCAGGGTTCCATGTAGAAGGCCTTGGCCCGCGTGGGGTAGCCGTAGACGAAGACCGGGCGGTCGAAGCGCTTCGTCAGTTCCGTCTCGTGCGGCGAGCCGAAGTCATCTCCCCATTCGATCTTCAGCATCTCGCGCAGGGTGGGGTCCTCCGTCTCGGCGCGGATCTGCGCCAGCATCTCCACCGCCTGGTCATAGGAGATGCGCGGGAAGGGAGGGACGACGTTCTGGAGCGGCGCGGTGTCGCGCCCCAGGAGGGCCAGTTCCGCCGCCCGTTCGCGCAGACAGGTCTGCACGATGTGGGACGTGAACTGCTCCTCGATCTCCATCAACTGGTCCAGGTCACAGAAGGCCGCCTCTGGCTCGACCATCCAGAACTCGGTCAGGTGGCGGCGGGTCTTGGACTTCTCGGCGCGGAAGGTGGGACCGAAGCAATAGACGCGGCCAAAGGCGTAGATGTTGGCCTCGTTGTACAGCTGGCCCGACTGGGCCAGGTAGGCCGGCTCGCCGAAGTAATCGGTCTCGAACAGGGTGGACGTCCCCTCGCAGGCGGCGGGGGTGAGGATGGGGGTGTCCATGTTGATGAAGCCATGGCTATCCAGCCAGTCGCGGATGGCGCGGATGACCGTGGCGCGCACGCGCAGGATGGCCCACTGCCGCTGCGAGCGGATCCACAGGTGGCGGTGGTCCATCAGGAACTCCACGCCGTGCTCTTTGGGCTGGATGGGGTAGTCCTGGGCGACCTGCAGCACCTCCAGCCCGCTGACGTCCACCTCGAAGCCGGCGGGCAGGCCCGGAGCGCGGGGGTCCTGTCGCACCGCGCCGGTGACGATCAGCGAGGACTCCTGGGTCAGCCGGCGGGCGAGGTCGAAGGTCTCCGGCGGGAGGTTCTTCTCGAAGGCGACGCACTGGATGTAGCCGGTGCCGTCGCGCAACTGGAGGAACTGCAGACGTCCCTTGTCGGTGCGGTTATGGAGCCAGCCCTGCAGGCGCACTTCCTGCCCCACGTGCTGGGCGACGTCCTGAATGTAGATGGTCTGTGGCATGCGGTCTTCCCCCCGGCGGTGGCTGCCGCCTTACAAGTATTGGGGAGATTGTACCGCAGAAGGGGGGAATGGGCAACTTGTGGGCTGCTCTCCCGCCAACCGCTGTCTATCCGTGTCCCTTTGTACCGCGTTCTCGCACCTTGGGAAGTGGACAGGTACCTGTCCCTTTCTCCTGCCAGTCAAATGCTGCCGGCCGTGGGCGTTGAGGAATGGGCGACTTGGGGGTTACCCCCCTCTCATCTTCCGCAGCCGCCGCAGGATGACCGCCTCGTAGCCGTGCCCTTTGAGGCGGAACCAGCCGCCGGTGACGCCATCAGGCAGGTACTGCTGTGCCACCCATCCGGAAGGGGTGTCGTGGGGATAGCGATAGGCCTCGTGCTCCCCCATTGTCTGCCGATAGTGGTCGCGCAGCGGGCCGTGGAACTGATCGGACTTGTCGCGCAGCGGCAGAGGGACGGGCCCTGCGCCGTGTTCCTCGATCTCCGCCAGCGCCTTCCAGTAGGCACCCACTGCGTTCGACTTGGGGGCGGTGGCCAGGTAGAGCGTCGCCATCGCCAGGTGGTACTGTCCCTCCGGCAACCCCACCCACTCGAAGGCCTGGGCACAGGCGTTGACCACCACCACCCCCTGCGGGTCAGCCAGACCGATGTCCTCGGCGGCCAGGATGTACAGCCGACGGAAGATGAAACGCGGGTCCTCTCCTGCGGCGACCATCTTGGCCAGCCAGTAGAGCGCCGCGTCGGGGTCGGAGCCGCGCACGGATTTGATGAAGGCGGAGATGGTGTCGTAGTGCTCATCGCTGGCGCGGTCGTAGCGGACGGCGCGGCGCTGGATGGACTCCTCGGCCACGGCGAGGGTGACGTGCACGTGGCCGTCGGCGTCAGGTGGGGTGCTCTCGACCGCCAGTTCCAGCGCGTTGAGGGCGACGCGCGCATCCCCGCCGGCAATGTTCACCAGGTGCGCCAGGGCCTCCGGGTCCACCGTGAGGGCGCGCCCGCCGTAGCCGCGCTCGCGGTCGGTCAGCGCGCGCTCCAGAAGGGTGCGCACCGCCGCATCGTCGAGCGGCCGGAAGGAGAAGACGCGGGAGCGGGAGAGCAGCGGCCCTACCACCTCGAAGTAGGGATTCTCGGTGGTCGAGCCGATGAGGATGATCGTGCCGTCCTCGACGTGCGGCAGCAGGGCGTCCTGCTGGGCGCGGTTGAAGCGATGGATTTCGTCCACCAGGAGGATGGTGCGCTGGCCGTGGAGGCCGAGCCGCTCTTTGGCCTCCTGTACCACGCGGCGGATGTCAGCCACGCCGGCCATCACCGCGCTGAGGGTTTCGAAGTGGGAGCGGGTGGTGTTGGCGATGATCATCGCCAGGGTGGTCTTGCCGGTGCCCGGCGGCCCCCAGAAGATGAGCGAGGAGAAGAGGCGGTCACTCTCGATCGCGCGGCGCAGCAGCCGTTGCGGGCCGATGATGTGCTCCTGGCCGACGAACTCCTCCAGCGTCCGTGGGCGCATGCGTGCGGCCAGCGGCGCTTCGTGCTTCAGCTGCTCTCGGCGGTAATCTGCGAACAGATCGTCAGCCATCCTGCACGCTCGTTACTGGCAGGTCGGGTTCACGATCGGCGCTCTGGTGCCGTTCTTTCGATGTGCTTCAGCGTGCCGCCGAACCGGCCCCACTTTCCTGCAAGGAGGCCTTTCGCGCATAGACGGTGCACAGGTCGCCCAGATTGACCCCGACCGGCAGGCCGCGCAGCCGCAGCCGGGTAACCAGCCGCTCGGCCGGGCGGCCCAGCCAGGGCAGGAGCGCCGCCACGCGGCTCATCAGGTAGCCCAGACGCAGGTAGCGGCCCTGGGCGCGGATGTCATTGACGGAGAAGCCAGCCTTCTCCAGCATCTGACGCAGCGTCCTGCGGTCGAAGTAGTAGAGGTGCATCTCCATCAGCCACGGCCAGCGGCGGCCCATCAGCCGGGCGAAGGGGCTGCCGATGTCAATGGTGTGGACGACGAGCAGGCCGCCGGGGCGCAGCAGGCGGTGGGCCTGACGGAGCGTCTCCAGCGGGTCCGTCAGGTGCTCGATCACGTCCCACATCGTCACCACGTCGAAGGCTCCTGCTGGCAGTTCCGCCGTGTCCAGCGTGCCCTGGAGGACGTTCAACCCACGTTTGCGCGCCTCGGCTACCGCCCAGCGGGAGGGCTCTACGCCCCAGGCATCCCAGCCGTGACGGGCGGCGATCTCGACGAAGACGCCGGTGTAGGCCCCCACGTCCAGCAACATCCGGCCGCCGGGCGGGCCGGTGAGTCGCTCCAGGGGCCGCAGGTGGTGTTCGAAGGTCAGCACCCGCCCCTCCCGCTCCTCCACATAGAGCGGGTCCTGCACCGCGATGTAGGTCTCCAGGATCTGCGCGCCATCCTGGCGTGGATTGGCGTAGGTCAGGCCGCAGCGGCGACACTGGACGATGGTGGGGTGGACGCCGTAGCCGTTGTGCGTGCAGCGGTAGGCGTTCCAGTCCGCCAGCGATTGGCCTGGCGGCAGGGTGCTGGGGAAGCGGACCACCGCGTCATCCGCGCCGCAGAGGCCGCAGACCACCCGCTCCATCACCCGCCTCGGCCCCGGAGCCGTCCCCACGCCAGGCGCAGCACGGTCCACAGGGCGCGGGTGATCTCGCGGCGGGAGATCTTGGACTGGCCCAGGCGTCGGTCCTCGAAGATGATCGGCACCTCACCGATCCGCCACCCGGCGCGCTGGACGCCGTAGGCCATCTCGATCAGAAACGAGTAGCCGCTGGAACGGATCGCCTCCAGGTCCATGGACTCCAGCACCTGACGGCGGTAGCAGCGGAAGGCGCCGGTCGTATCGTGGATGCGCAGGCCGAGCATCGTCCGGGCGAAGGTGTTCGCGCCCCAACTGAGCACACGACGCGGCAGCGTCCAACCCCGCGTACCGCCACCAGGCACGTAGCGCGCGCCGATAACGACGTCGTAACCGTCGGCGATCTTGTCGAGAATCGCCGGGATGTAGCGGGGGTGGTGGGAGAAGTCGGCGTCCATCGTCAGCACCCGATCGGCCCCCAGGGACAGAGCCTGGCGGAAGCCGGCGATGTGGGCCGTCCCCAATCCCAACTTGGCCGGGCGATGGAGGACGAGGACGCGGTCGGGGCTCTCGGCGGCCAGCGCATCCGCTGCCTCACCTGTCCCGTCCGGCGAGTTGTCGTCTACCACCAGCACCCGCAATTCGACCGGCAGGTCGAGCAGTTGACGCACCAGCGGTTCGATGTTCTCCCTTTCATTATAGGTAGGCACGATGGCGATGATGGACACAGAGGTCTCCTTCGTTAGGCTTCCAGGCGGGAATTGTAACGCCGTTCGGGGGAACGCGCAAGGATGGGCAGGTGATGGGGTGGGCCTGGCCCCCTGCCTTGAGATCATGCGGCATGGTTCAACCGCGCCGCTACTTGCGCCTCTGCCCCAACTGTGGTACATTATCAGGGCCAAAGCCCAACATCGGAGCCGACAATGCTGGCCAAAGTCACCAGTTGTGCCCTCCTGGGCCTGGAAGGGATCCTGGTCCAGGTGGAAGTGGATGCCTCCTTCGGTCTTCCCTCACTGACCATCGTCGGCCTGCCCGACGCCGCGGTCAAGGAATCCAGCGAGCGGGTCCGTGCGGCGATCAAGAACGCCGGCCTGCAGTTCCCGCGCAAACGCCTCACCGTCAACCTGGCCCCTGCGGACATCCGCAAGGCCGGCCCTGCCTATGACCTGCCCATCGCCGTCGGCGTGTTGATCGTCTCGGAGCAGGTCTGGCCGCAGGCGACGGAGGGGGCGCTGTTCGTGGGGGAGTTGTCGCTGGATGGCACGGTGCGTCACACCAACGGCGTCCTGCCGATGGCCGCCCTGGCCCGTCAGGCAGGCCTGAAGCGGCTATTCGTCCCGGCTGAGGATGCGCCGGAAGCCGCCCTGGTGGCCGGCCTGGAAGTCATCCCGGTGGAGAGCCTGGGACAATTGGCCGCCCACCTGCAGGGGCTGAGTCCCATCCCGCCCTTTCAGCCCGATAACGACGCCGCGGCGCTCCCGCCGCCAGCCTACAGCGCCGACTTCGCCGACATCAAGGGGCAGGAGCACGTCAAGCGAGCGCTGGAGGTGGCCGCTGCTGGCGGTCACAATGTGCTGATGATCGGCCCGCCGGGGGCGGGCAAGACGCTGCTGGCCCGCTCGATGCCCTCCATCCTCCCGGCGATGACGCTGGAGGAGTCGCTGGAGGTGACCAAGATCTACAGCGTGGCCGGCCTGCTTCCCCCCGGCACCCCGCTCATCCGCCACCGCCCCTTCCGCGCTCCCCACCATACCATCAGCCACCCGGGCCTGGTCGGCGGCGGCCACTGGCCCCGTCCCGGGGAGATCAGCCTGGCCCACCGCGGCGTGCTCTTCCTGGACGAACTGCCCGAGTTCGGCAGCCACACGCTGGAGGGGCTGCGCCAGCCGCTGGAGGATGGCCTGGTCTCCATCGCCCGCTCCACCGGCACGCTGACTTTCCCGGCCCGTTTCGTGCTTCTCGCGGCGATGAACCCCTGTCCCTGCGGCTACTACGGCGACTCGCTGCGCGAATGCACCTGCAGCCCTGCCACCGTCACCCGCTACCAGAAGCGCATCTCCGGGCCGCTGCTGGACCGTATTGACATCCACATCGAGGTGCCACGGGTGGACTACGCCAAACTGACCGACGAACGGCGCGGCGAGCCGTCGGCAGCGATCCAGGCGCGGGTGGAACAGGCGCGGGAGTTACAGAGGAAACGCTTCGCGGGCACCACGCTCACCTGCAACGCCGACATGGGCCCCACTGAGGTGCGCGAGGTCTGCCGGCTGGACGAGGCGGGGCGCTCGCTGGTGCGCGCGGCGATGCAGCAGTTGCAGATGAGCGCGCGAGCCTTCCACCGCATCCTCAAACTGGCCCGCACCATCGCCGACCTGGCCGGCAGTGAGCGGATTGAGACCGTCCACCTGGCCGAGGCGATCCAGTACCGGCCCAGGCAGGCCGGGTAGGCCGCTCTGCCCCTGACAGGGGAGCCTCAGCGCCCGGCGGGATCGTCGCAACACAGCCGGTCCGGATCAATCCTGACCCTGGTCACCAGGTTCAGCGCCGAGACCGTCATCTCCTGCAGGGTAAAGCGGTCCAGAATGGTGTGGGAGACCTGCCCCTCCAGAACGAGAGACACCAGCCCGTGCAGCAAGCCCCAGACGCACACGGCCATCAGGTCGGCAGGGCCGGCCGGCAGAATACCCGCCTGCTGGCACGCCTCGACGATCCCTACGACCAGTTGGAAACTCCGATGGGAAACCTCGACGAAAGCGGGATAGTCCTTCTCTTTCTCGATCACGCCGGAGAAAGTGATCTTGAAGTGGTCGGGCTCGTTGACGGCGAACTCCATATACGCCAGGGCTGCTTCGAGCAGTTGCCGCGCTGGATCGTCGCGATGCTGCTGGACGATCTCAGACATCCTGGCGTAGAGTTTCTCATGCCCTTCCGTGGCGATCGCGGCGATCAGGGCCTGCTTGTCGGCAAAGTGGGCATAGGGCGCGGTGTGGCTGACCCCGGCCGCGCGTGCCACCCTGCGCAGGCTCAACGCCCCCACGCCCTCTTTGGCGAGGATCTCGATGCCTGCGGCGATGAGCGCGTTCTTCAGGTCACCGTGGTGGTAGTTCTTTCCGGTCATCGCACCTGCCATACTAAACTTGACACTGTCAAGATTATACAGTACAATCTTGACAGCGTCAAGATTGGCGTGGAGGAGTACCCTATGGCCCCTTTTGACACTTTTCGAGAGCAGGTCGTCGCGACGGCCCGACTGCTGGTCGAAAAAGGCATCCTCAAAGGCACGGGGGGCAACCTCTCGGTACGCATCGAAGGCCAGCCAGCGTTCGCCATCACCCCCTCCAACTACGACTACATGCAGATGACGCCTGCGGACGTATGTGTGCTCGACTGGCAGGCGAAAGTCCTGGAAGGCACGATGAAGCCATCCGTCGAAAGCGGGATGCACGCCGCCGTGTACCAGAACCGCCCCGACGTGAACGCCATCATCCACACCCACCAGGTCTATTGCAGCACACTCGCCCTCATCGGCGCGTCCATCCCGGCCCTCTTCGACGAGCAGGTGCGCTTCCTGGGGCGTTCAGTCGAGATCATCCCCTACGCCCCGTCGGGAACGGTGTTCCTGAGGCGCAACGTCAGATCCAGGATCCGCAACGGCCACAACGCCTACATCCTGCAAAACCACGGCGCCCTCGTCCTGGGCCCCAACATCGAGCGAGCCGTGTTCAACGTGGAGTTGTTGGAAAAGTGCGCCTTCACCTACCTGCTGGCGTTGTGCACCGAACACGAAGTGACCCGCATCCCGCTTGTCGCCCGCGAGATCGCCTTCGCCAAACTGCGGGAGGACGAGAAACGATACGCGGTGCGCAACATGGAGGGCGCAACACGTAATACGTAATACGTAATACGTAATACGCCGATGATGCCACGTGCTGCGTGTTGCGTGTTCCGTAATGGAGGCTGATATGAACGACTCTCAACAGTACGCCATCTCGGAGTGGCCCGACACCGATGCCATCTGCGCCCGGCTGCGTGAACTGGTCCGCCAGCCGATCCGCCCGATCCGGCGCGAGCGCATGGCGGAGATCCTCGACTACTTCGAGACGAAATGCGCCCGGTCGAAGGCGCTGACCGAGGAGGCGAAACAGTACATTCCTGGCGGCGTGCAGCACAACCTGGCCTTCAACTACCCTTTCCCGATCGCGATCGAAAGGGCTGAGGGCGCATACCTGTGGGACGTAGATGGCAACCGCTACATTGACTTCCTGCAGGCGGGCGGCCCAACCATGCTGGGCAGCAACTACGGGCCGGTGCGCGACAAGGTCTTTGAACTGTTGCAGTCCTGTGGGCCAGTGACGGGCCTGTTTCACGAGTATGAACTGAAACTGGCCCAGTTGCTCAACCGCCTGATGCCGTCCATCGAGATGTTCCGCATGCTCGGCTCGGGCACCGAGGGGGTGATGGCCGCCATCCGTGCCGCGCGGGCGTTCACCGGCAAGAAGAAAGTCATCAAAGTCGGCGGAGCGTACCACGGCTGGAGCGATCAGATGGTCTACGGGCTGCACATCCCCGGCACGGGCAGGCTGGAGGCGAAGGGCATTCCGCGCGGCTGCAGCCGTGACACGCAGGAGTTCTATCCCAACGACCTGGACGGACTGCGGCGGCTGATGAGGCTCAACCGGCTGCGCGGCGGCACCGCGGCGGTCATCGTTGAGCCGGTCGGTCCGGAGAGCGGCACGCGCCCGGTCTACCGAGATTTCAACCAGCACGTGCGTGCGCTATGCGACGAGTTCGGGGTGCTGCTGATCTTCGACGAGGTGGTGACCGGCTTCCGGCTGGGGATGGGCGGCGCACAGGGCTACTTTGGCGTCAGACCCGACCTGACCGTGTTCGGCAAGTGCATCACCGGCGGCTACCCGATGGCGGGCGGGGTCGGTGGGCGGCGCGAGGTGATGATGTGTTTCGCGGCCGGCATCGGCGGCGCCACCGGCGAGCGCGCCTACATCGGCGGGACCCTCTCCGCCAACCCGCTCTCGTGCGTGGCCGGCTACTACGCCCTGCTCGAGATGGAGCGCACCAACGCGCCCGTGATCGCCGGGCGGGCAGGCGATCGGCTGACCAGGGGCCTGAACGAGATCATCGAGCGTCACAGGCTGCCCTTCGTGGCCTACAACCAGGGCTCCATCGTGCACCTGGAGACCTCCGGCGCGATGCTGCTCGACTTCAGGAACCCGCTGAAACTGCTGCGCGAGGTCAAGCCACGCAAGCATATGATGGAGGAAATGGGCGCGGCCTACATGGCGCAGGGCATCATCACCCTGGCCGGCAGCCGCATGTACACCAGCATGGCCGATACCGACGCGGTGATTGACGACGCGCTCGACCGCTTCGAGACCGTATTGGCGAGCGTCGAGGGCGCCTAGACGCAAGGCCACCGGCCTTCTGAGCAGGAGGGAATCTATGGTCCCCCAGGCCGAAAGCGTCATCCTCGCCGTGGACCTGGGTACGTCCAGCGTCAAGGTCGCGCTGGTCACCGTTCACGGCAGGGTGGTCGGTTGGGAATCCGAACCGCTTGGCCTGCTGATCACGCCCGACGGCGGGGCCGAGCAATCGCCCGACGAATGGTGGCAGGCGTTCGTCTCGGCATCCAGGCGGTTGCTGGCGCGCAATCTGGTGCCAGCGAACGGGATCCGGGCGGTCTGCTGCTCGACACAGGGCGAGGGCACGCTGCCGGTGGATAGAGACGGCAACGCGCTGATGAACGGCATCCTGTGGATGGACATGCGCGGTGCGCCCTATCTCAGGAAGCAGTTCGGGGGATGGATCAACGTCACCGGCGCAGGGTTGCTCCAAACGCTGCGCTGGATCCGGCTGACGGGCGGCATGCCCTCGCTCACGGGCAAAGACCCGGCCGGCCACATGCTGCTGGTGCGTGACAGGTTCCCCCAGGTCTACGCCCGCACCTATAAGTTCCTGAACGTGCTCGACTACATGAACCTGCGCCTGACCGGCCGCTTCGTTGCGACCTTCGACTCGATCCTGACCTCGTGGGTGACCGACAACCGCGACCCCGACCGCATCCACTATGATGATGGGCTGGTACGTCGCAGCGGGATTGACGCCGATAAGTTCCCTGAAATCGTACCCTGCACGGCGGTGCTGGGCCGGCTGAAGGCGGACGTGGCCGAAACGTTGGGACTGACGACGGACGTCCAGGTGGTGGCCGGTTCAATTGATAACACCGCGGCGGCGATCGGCGCGGGCGCGGTGGAGGATTTCCTCCCGCACCTCTACATCGGCACGTCGTCGTGGCTGGCAGCGCACGTGCCGTTCAAGAAGACCGACGTGCTGGCCTCGCTGGCCTCGGTCCCCTGCGCCGTGCCACACCGCTACCTGCTGACGGCGCTTCAGGCGACGGCAGGGGGCAACCTGACCTTCCTGCGCGACAACATCCTGTATCACAAGGACGAACTGCTGGCCGAGGGGAGCGTGCCGGACGTGTTCAAGGTCCTGGACAGGATTGCCGCGTCCGTCCCGGCGGGGAGCAATGGGGTCATCTACACGCCCTGGATCTGGGGCGAACGCGCCCCGGTGGACGACCGCGCGCTGCGCGCCGGGCTGTACAACCTCTCGCTGCACAACACCCGCGCCGACATCATCCGTGCCTTCTTCGAAGGCGTCGCCCTCAACACGCGCTGGCTGCTTGGGCCATTCGAGAGGTTCACCGGCCGCAAGGTGCAGAGGATCCATCTCGTCGGCGGTGGTGGGAATTCAGACGTCTGGTGTCAGATCTTCGCCGACGTGCTGAATGTGGAGATCTGCCAGGTGCGGGACCCCGTTCAGGCCAACGCGCGCGGCGCGGCATGGATTGCAGCCGTCGGCCTGGGCGAGATCGGCTTCAGCGACGTGCCGGGATTGGTCGAGTTCAGGCAGACGTACTCACCGACGCCTGGTCATCGAGAGCTCTACGACGAGCGGTTTGCTATCTTCACGCAGATCTACAGGCAGATGAGGGACATCTACCACCGGCTAAACGAATAGCGAGGAGCAGGCCATGAGTGATGAAGGTTTCCGCGTGTACCGCTACCGCTGGGTCGTGCTGGCGGCGTTCATGTTCATCAATCTGACCATCCAGATCCTGTGGATCGCGTACGCGCCGATCACCGGCCCGGCGGCGCGTTTCTACGGCGTGACGGACCTGCAGATCGGCCTGTTGGCGATGTCGTTCATGATCGCCTTCATCCCACTTTCCATCCCGGTCTCGTGGGCCATAGACACCTACGGCTTCCGTCTGACCGTCAGTATCGGGGCCGCGCTCATGGGGATCTTCGGCGTGCTGCGCGGGCTGGCCGGTCCGAACTACGCGCTGGTCCTGGGAAGCACCATCGGCATCGCCATCGCCCAACCCTTTCTGCTCAACGCCTGGACGAAGGTGCCCGCCCAGTGGTTCGCCACCGAGGAGCGTGCGACGGCCGTAGGGTTGGTGACGCTGGCCAACCTCGTCGGCACCGCGCTGGGGATGGTGCTGACACCCATCCTGATCGAAACGTTGCCGATCCCCACCGTGCAGCTGATCTACGGCGGACTGGCGGCGGTCTCCGCGGCACTGTTCATCCTCCTGGCCCGTGAGAAACCCGCCACGCCACCCTGTCCACCTGGCATGGAAGTGCGCGCCCTGATGCTCGACGGCTTGAGGCACGCGCTCACCGTCAAACCGTTCTGGCTCTACCTGCTGGTGTCGTTTATCGGGCTGGGGGTATTCAACGGCATCACCACGTGGGTGGAAAGCATCGTCCGCCCGCGCGGCTTCACGCCGACACAGGCTGGGACGCTCGGCGCCCTGCTGCTGGTGGGCGGGATTCTGGGCGCCGTCATCATCCCTCCGTTCTCCGATCGGCAGCACAAACGCCAGCGCTACATCCTGCTTGGCCTCGCTATGACCGTGCCGGGCTTGATCGGGCTGACGTTTGCCACCGCCTATTGGGTGTTGCTCCTCTCAGCATTCAGCATGGGGTTCTTCCTGGTCAGCACCAGCCCGATCGGGATGCAGTACGCTGCCGAGATCACCTATCCCACGCCGGAGGGGACATCAAACGGGTTGATCCAGCTCTTCGGCCAGGCATCGGTGGTTTTCGTCTACATCATGGAGGCCATGAAGGGCCGCGATGGCTCGTTCACCCCCGCGCTACTGCTGACCGTGGCGCTGCTTGCAGTGAGCGTGCTGGTGGCGACATGGCTACGAGACCCTGTAGCCGGGCAGAAGCAACCCACGATGTAAGTTCGGCAACACTGCGCCACCACGCCCATGACAGGTTCCCACGAAAGCCTCCGCCGCGGACCGCTGGTGATCCGCCGCGAGAGCCCTGGCGTTCCCGTGTTTGCGCCGCCAGCCGAGTTCAGGTACACTACCGACAGCAGGAGGTAAGGCGATGGGCACGAGCATGAGAGAACCCCAACGCTGCCGACGCGGAGAGCCGCTGGCGCACACCTTCTCCATCGTGGCCCGCGACCCGCAGAGCGGACACCTGGGGGTGGCGGTACAGTCCCACTGGTTCTCGGTGGGCGGACTGGTGACATGGGCCGAGGCGGGTGTGGGGGCGGTGGCGACCCAGGCCCTGGTGGAGGTCTCCTACGGCCCGCTGGGGTTGACGCTGATGCGCGCCGGCAAGTCAGCGCCGGAGGCGCTCGCCGCGCTCCTGGCCGCCGATGACGGGCGCGACCTGCGGCAGGTGGCGATGGTGGACGCGCAAGGCCGTGTGGCGGCGCACACCGGCAGTCGCTGCATGGCCGACGCTGGTCACGAGACGGGCGAGGGCTTCTCCGTCCAGGCCAACATGATGGCCAGCGCCGATGTCTGGCCGGCGATGGCTGTTGCCTACCGCAGTGCCACCGGTGACCTGGCGGAGCGGCTGCTGGCAGCGCTGGAGGCCGGCCAGGCCGCCGGGGGGGACATCCGCGGGCAGCAGAGCGCCGCCATCCTCATCGTCGAGCCGGTCTCCACCGGCCGCCCGTGGGCGGATACCTGGATGGAGTTGCGCGTGGAGGACCACCCGCAGCCCATCGCCGAATTGCGCCGGCTGGTGCAACTCCACCGCGCCTACCAGCACATGAACCGCGGCGACGAGCGGATGGGCGAGGGGCGCGTCGAGGAGGCGTTAGAGGAGTACCGCGCCGCCGCCGCGCTGGCCCCCCAGGTCGAGGAGATGCCCTTCTGGCACGCCGTCACCCTGGCGGACCTGGGACGGGCCGAGGAGGCGGCGGCGCTCTTCCGCCAGGTCTTCGCCGTCAACCCAGCGTGGGCCACCCTGCTGCAGCGGCTGCCGCCGGCGGGGATGCTGAGTCAGGAGGCGCTGCAGCGGGTGTTGGTGCTGCTCTAGACCAGGCCGTTACGCGCTGGCCAGACCGCCGGCGATCTCCCCGCCGTCAATCACGAAGGCCTGGCCGGTGATGAAGGCGGCGTCATCGGAGGCCAGGAAGGCGAACAGCGCCGCTACCTCTTCGGGGCGCCCCAGCCGCCGCAGGGGGATCTTGCTCTCGCAGGCCCGCAGCATCTGGGGGGTGTACTCCGCCTCCTGCATCGGGGTGAGGATGTAGCCGGGGCAGACGACGTTGACGCGCACCGTCGGCGCCAGTTCCAGGGCCATTGAGCGGGTCAGTTCGATGACGCCTGCCTTGCTGGCGTTGTAGTCGGCGTAGAAGGGGTAGCCCATCATCCCATTGGTGGAGCCCATGTTGAGGATCACTCCCCCGCCCGCCGCCAGCATGCGCCGCGCCGCCTGCTGGGCTACGTAGAAGACCCCATCGAGGTTCACCGACTGAACCTGTCGCCATTCCTCGGGAGTGATGTCCATGAAGCGGTGACGGATGCTGATGCCGGCGTTGTTGATCAGCACATCCAACCCGCCCAGGTGGTCGTCGAGCCAGGCGAAGGCGCGGGCCACCGCTGCCGGATCGGCGACATCCGCGCCCACCGTGCCGGCCAGGGCGGGCATCTCCCGTTCGGCCCGCGCGCGGGCCGCATCATCCCGGTCGAGGATGACGACGCGCGCCCCCTCCTCGACGAAACGGGCGGCAGTCGCCGCGCCGATGCCCGACGCGCCACCCGTGATCAGAACCCGTTTGTTCCTCAGTCCACGCATGCCTTTTTCTCCTGCTGGATGTTGGAAGTTGGAGGGTGGAAGTTGGATGGTAGAGATCGGAGACCGTCCAACCTCCAATCTCTAACCTCCAACTAAAATGTCAGTTCCACCACCTGGTCGGTTTCCAGAGACAGGGCATACTCCAGCGCTCCATCAACCACCCGGGCTGGGGCGGGACGGCTGGCGATCACCTGGCGGTCAAGGGGGAGCAGAATCCGCACCGTCAGGGGAAGGGCCATCGTCCCTGGTTGTTTCTGGACCCACAGGCTATACCGCATCCCCTCCGCTCCGGCCTCCAGAACCGTCCGCGGCAGGTCATACGCCAGGCGCGTCTCCAACGTCCCGCCGGGCGGCAGCAGGAAGAACGTGCCGAAGACCTCTCGCCCGCCCTCGACGGGGCCTGACATCACCTGGGCGGGGCTGTCCCGACCGCTCAGCAGCGCCTCGCCAGGGATGGCGTGGGGGGTAGCAGCGGTCAAGCGGGAGCCCAGGGGCACGTAGACCCGCAGGTAATCCCAGTAGCAGCGGCGGGTCATCTCCTCATAGGTCGGGCCGTAACGCGGCTCCTGACGACAGGGGGCTTCCCCTTCCAGCACAGGGTGGGTGTGGCGGAGGGTCAACACCGCCCGGGGATGGGCAACGTCCCGCAGGTCCACGACATACTCCAGGCTCTCCTCGACGACGGCATTGACCTTGTTGAAGCCGACATTGGAGTCCACCACCAGGAGGGAGTCGCCGGAAGTGGCGCGCAACGCGCCATCCCAGCCCGCCTGGCTCAGCACCGTCGCTGCCTCTTCGTCCTCCAGGTAGATTAGAAGATGCTTCTGCCGCAACGACTGGAGGAAGGCCAGCGCCAGGTCCGCGACGCGGATCTGTTCTGGCTCCTGCCGCAGCCGCCGCAATGCGGCCTCCAGGAGGCCAGCCATGAAGTCCTTGCGATGCAGCCACCACTCGCCAGTGATCTCCTCCCCTGGCGCCCAGGCCTGCTGGGCGGCCTGGATGACGTTATCGCCGGTCACTACCTCGGGCCAGTCCGCCACCGTCAGCGGTCCCAAGGGGCCAACCAGCAGGCGGATGGCCTCCTGGTCGAGAGCGATCACCCCGTTGGCCTCGACGCCGCGACCTATGGCGTACAACTGGATGGCTGTCCGCGCCGAGGAGGGGAAATCGGGGCTCCAGTTACTGTCGCGGAAGAGCCACAAGTCGGTCTGCATCGTCTCCCGCAGCGCAGCCGGGGGCTCGGGGTAGGGATTGGAGAGGTCGTCCACGGCATAACTGTCGTCGAAGGAGACGCCCAACAAGTCGCCCCCCTCGACCGTCACCTGGGCGACGCCGCTGATGAAGCCGCCGGTGGCGCGCAGTTCGTCCTCATTCTGCACCAGCACCAGGTAGGTGCGACGGCCGTTCACGCCCATCAGGTCGGGGAGGAGCAAGGCGCCGCTCAGCCCATCGTCCGCCAGCGGCAGGTAACGGTCCAGCCGCTCCACCCAGCGGCGCAGGCGGGGGGTGAGACCTTCCGCCTGCAGTTGTTCGCGGGCAGCGCGGGCCTCTTCCACCGCCGCCTGCGCGGCGAGCAGTTGGGGGCGGGCGGCGGCCAGGGCCAGGCTCGCCTCCTGCAGGAGCCCGCCCGCACCTTCAGAGTTCCCCTCTGCGGAGGCGCTCATCAGGGGAAGCAGGGGTTCCAGCACCGTCTGACCGGCAGCGGTCAGGTCGAGGGCGATGTCCAGGAGGAGCGGCGCGGCGGCGATGTCCGGGCCGTAGCGGGGAAGCCAGGCCAGGTGCGGGGCCAGCCAGAGGAGGGGATGCGCTGCAGCCTGCAGGGCCTGCAGGTCGGCGTGTGTGGTGCGCAGCAGTTGAAGCGCCTGCCCGGCATCCGGCCCCTGGGTGGTCTGGGCGGCCAGGGATTCCAGGCCATCCAGGTCTTCCAGCACTCTGCTGGCAGCCGCGCCCACCCGGTACGTGGTCAACCCTGCCCATGCCAGGCCAACCAGCAAAAGGAGTAGGGCCAGCCACCGCACCAGAGGGACCCGTCTCAGCCGGGCAGATCTGCGATGTGAACCATCAGTGATGGGCTTCAATTTCCCTCCTTCGGCTCCGTTCGGTTGAAACCGCGCCTGCCTGTATCGGGCCGTCCGCCGACGCATCAGGGACACGCCAGCGCATAGGGATGCGCCGGCCACGGGGTATACCGTGGGGCGGCATCCCGATGCCGCCCGCTGGCGCATAGGGATGTGCCGGCCACGGGGTATACCGTGGGGCGGCATCCCGATGCCGCCCGCTGGCGCATAGGGATGTGCCGGCCACGGGGTATGCCGTGGGGCGACATCCCAATGCCGCCCGCCGACGCATAGGGATGCGTCGGCCACGGGGTATACCGTGGGGCAGCATCCCGATGCTGCCCGCTGGCGCATAGGGATGCGCCGGCCACGGGGTATG